>Ga0210057_1010449_pt1 | contig 10511 bp, 7 predicted proteins | sample CryGeyCG2114_010_2_FD_183968 | JGI IMG/M metagenome (GOLD analysis project Ga0210057, IMG submission 183968) | Groundwater microbial communities from aquifer - Crystal Geyser CG10_big_fil_rev_8/21/14_0.10 (SPAdes) (version 2) | ecosystem: Environmental > Aquatic > Deep subsurface > Groundwater ...
AAGATATCTATGAGCGACGCCGACAAGTTCAGAAAGGCTTTCGATTTTTTCTTTTTCCATATATTTAAGCAAACCTTTTTTTATATCTTCAAAAACTGAATCTCCTTTTATATACCACGCAGACCCTACTCCCACAAGCGTTGCGCCGGCCATCATTACTTCTAACGCATCTTCCGCGGTTGTTACGCCTCCTGTTCCAATGATTGGAATTTTTACAGATTCGAAAATATCATAAATACATCTAACCGCCACCGGTTTTATTCCTGGCCCAGAAACCCCGCCTTTTTTGGCGCCAAGTACCGGTTTTTTGGTTTTCAAATTGATAACCATACCTGGGCCAACAGTATTGATGGCGGATATCGCGTCGGCTCCAGAGGCTTCGCAGGCTTTTGCTACTTCTGAAATATTGGCGACGTTTGGAGTGAGCTTGGTAACCAGTGGAATATTTCCAGCGACTGCTTTGGAGGCCTTGACCGCTTCGCTTGCCGATTTTACTTCGGTTCCCAAAATTTTACCAAATTCATGGCTGACATTTGGACAGGAAAGATTTAGTTCAATGAAAGGAGGGTTGAGCTCGGCGATTTCTGACACAATAGTTTTAAATTTTTCCGAAGTGTCCGCGAAAACCGAAACGAATACGGGGATGTTCGATGTTTTTAAAAAATCAGCGATTAGTCTTTTACCTTTTTCAATCCCCGGATTTAAAAGGCCCACTGAATTTAGATATCCATGCGGATAGTTGATCACGCGGGGGATTGGGTTGCCGACACGGGGTTCGATAGTTAGAGATTTTGTAGTGATTGCTCCAACCCCGAGACGAATAAATCGGTTATGGTCAGAGGGAATGTTTTGAGCAATCCCGGAAGGCAAAACCAGTGGATTGGAAAAACTTTTTTCTAGAAATTTTATTTGTAAATTAGGCATAAAATTTTATTTCCCGAGCAAAGTCGAAGGATAAAATTTTTAGTAATCGTAACCCCTCGACTCCGTTCGGGGAGTAAATGAGAATGTTTTATGTGTATTATAGAACTGGGCACAAATTTTGTCATCCTAAACACCAAATTTTACAGACCAAATTGTGGCATTGACATCAGGATGTATTCTTGATAACCTTATTTTATATTTAAAATCACTTTAATACTTTTCAGAAATAAATATGAAGAAAAATTCGATTATCATCACAGTAGTTATTGTTGCAGTTGCTGCTTTAGCAATATTTTTAATGCGCGCGCCTTCAATAATCAGTGAACCGGCAAATATCGCGGGCGGAGCCACGGAAACAGACTGGGTTAAAGGAAATATTGATTCAAAAGTCGCTTTAATTGAATATAGTGATTTTCAATGTCCGGCTTGTGGCGCATATTATTCAATAATAAAGCAGTTGGAAGAAGAATTTAGTGACCGTATCGCATTTGTATATAGACATTTTCCATTGCGACAAATTCATGCCAACGCAGAATTAACCGCTAGAGCAACTGAAGCGGCAGGAAAGCAGGGAAAGTTTTGGGAAATGCATGATTTGCTTTTTGAAAGACAGGATGACTGGTCCAATCGGTTGGGAGTAGTAATAACCGTGACGCAATACGCAGAAGAGCTAGGTTTGAATATTGAACAATTTGAAACAGATTTGACAAGTGACGAGATAAAAGATAATGTCAATGATGATTTACAGAGCGCGCTCAAAGCCGGGTTTAATAGCACCCCAACGTTTGTTTTGAATGGTCAAAAGCTAAGTAATCCGAGAAATTTTGAACAGTTCGTCGAGTTGATAAACGACGCATTGGCCACAGAGAGAGAATAAAATTTTTAAATAGTATTTTTATAGAAAGGCGCCTTCTAAAAAAAGACGCCCTTTTTTGACACGCGCGGTTTTTGGTTTGACAGTGGTTTTTTATAATGCTAATATCTTGGGTTGTTTACAGTTGGTCAGTAAGGAGGTTTCCATGACAGATGTTTGTGTGGCCGTCGTCCGGTTTGAACTGGACGGCGAAGAAGTAAAAGATCTTTTGATAGGAGGGGTCAAACGCGCTGGAAATGGAAAGGTGGGAAAATCTCACCACCCAGACGAAGGAGGCCAGCGGCAATCGGAGAAAATCCGCTGGAGGGCCAAAAGCCATCAATATCTCGACGTTCAAAATTTGCCCAAGGATTTGAAAAAGGTATTTAGGCTCGAGCTGATGGATGTCAGATTATTGGTTAATCCTTCAGAGGGGACGTATCGCGGTAGAAGCATTCTTTTTTGCTACTATCGTAAAAGAGCTGCTGCCGAGGGTGAGATTCCACCGATGGTTTTGGAGTTTCTCCAAAAATGCTACGATGATTACTATGGAAAAATTGACGCGGTTTTTCGTCCTTGGCGCGGTGAGATTGGCGTCTGGATCGAGCAGCTTCTCGATCTTGAGGCTCCCCCTGACAACCACCGATGGCAAGAGTGGAGGTTATACTGTAACCCATATTTTATGATGCCTCTGTACATTATGAAAAGTTAACCTTCCATACACAACAACCCGCCACTTAATGGTGCCGGGCTTTTTTTATTTAAGTTAAATATGGTGGCCCCCTTCTTAATTTCCCCCTTGTAAGGGGGAGAGAAATTTTAATTATGGGAGGTTCAATGCCTGCCCAATGGAGATAAAGTCGGGTGAGGGGAGGTCGGGGTTAGCTCTTAGAAGTTCTGTCACGGAAACGTTTAATTTCTGGGCGATTCCCACAAAAGTATCACCTTCTTCAACAGCGTAAATTTTATTTTTTAAGTTTTCGTAGAATTTTTGTCGCTCGGTTACTTCACTAGTCGGGAGTTTTATTTTTTGTCCCGGTTGCAAAGAAAAAGGTTCTCGTAATCCGTTTAAATCAACAATATCTTCCCAGTTAACCCGAAACCTTTCGGAGATGGAAAATAGCGAATCGGATTTTTGAACTTCATAAAAATAATCTTGCCCAACAACCGCCTCTGTTTGTGCCCCCAGAACTGTTTTTTCCTCAGGGAGTTCAGCAGTTTTTCCCCCATCATCTCCCGTGAAAGATTTTATAGTAAAAATAAAAGCGGCGACCAAAAAGATGACGCCGGCGATTTTAAAGAATCTTTCTCCGGATAATTTTTTAGTGTTGGTTTCTGATTGGGCCAGCAGGTGTGACCCTAAGCGGACGCGGGATCTCCGCATTTTAGTGAAACTTTTAATTTTTTAGTTTACCCCCACACCATAACGGGTTTATGATGAAAGAGGTTTTCGTATTTTTTTATAGAACTTCGCTAGAAACTTCAATCCGTATTTCTACGTTTTATTTTGTTGGTGTGGAAGTTTATTTCAAAATATCGATCCACAATACTCAAAAAGATTATAACATAAATTTAGCAAAAATGGTATAATTAGTGTGGATTAAGTCGTTTATTCTTCGGGTGGAGCGCAAGCGAAGTCGAGAAACGATTTCGTAATAAAATTCTGGATAGACTCGAAAAATATGGACTAAACAAGCCTGATGACCAAGCAAAAAGCAAAATTTAGGGCGGAAAAATTGCGAGAGCAGATCGACGATCTGCGTTTTCGGTATCATGTTTTAGATGACCCAATGGTCACCGATGAGGTTTATGATTCATTAACCCAAGAATTAAGGACTCTGGAAAAACTTTATCCAGAGCTTTTGACCACCGATTCACCCACACATCGCATCGGAGGCAAGGCGTTGGATAAGTTCCAAAAAGTCCGGCACGAAAAACGAATGTTGTCTCTAAACGACGTTTTTTCCGAAGACGAAATGCAAGAGTGGGAAAACCGTTTGAAAAGGCTGCAACCCGACGTTTCCTGGCATTATGTGGTCGAGCTTAAATTTGATGGGTTGGCGACATCTTTAATGTATAAGGATGGAAAGTTTGTCCGCGGAGCAACTCGAGGCGACGGGTTTGTTGGGGAAGATGTAACAGAAAATCTGAAAACTATTCGAGCGATTCCTTTGCGATTGAATCTTGAATTGAAACACATACAAAAGTTTCCTGAAGGTTTAAAGAGTCGGCTGGAGTCCACTTTGAAAAAAATAAATAAAATAGAAGTCCGCGGAGAGGTTTTGATGAGCAAAATTGCGTTTGAGAAATTGGATGGGTTTGCAAATCCACGTAATGCAGCGGCTGGATCTATTCGTCAACTCGATTCAAAGATTACAGCATCACGCAATCTTTCTTGGTATGGCTATCAGTTAGTTACGGATTTGGGGCAGAAAACCCATGAAGAGGAGCATTTGATATGCGCGATGCTTGGTTTCCCGGTAGATGGTCATACTAAAGTTTTAAATTCGTTAAAAGATATTTATCAATTTCGAGACGATATAGCAAAAAAAAGAGGGAAGTTGCCGTTTGAGATTGATGGGGTTGTCGCTCAAGTTAACGAACTCTCGGTGTTTAATAAATTTGGAATTGTAGGGAAAGCTCATCGCGGATCTGTCGCTTACAAATTTGCGGCAAAAAAAGCAACGACGGTGGTTGAGGATATAATCGTACAGGTTGGGAGGCAGGGGAACCTAACTCCAGTTGCCATATTCCGCCCGGTAAAAGTCGCGGGAGTTACTATTTCTCGCGCTTCTTTGCATAATGAAGATGAAATAGAGAGGCTAGGGTTGAAAATAGGGGATACAGTAGTTATCCAGCGGGCTGGCGATGTGATACCACAGGTGGTAGAGGTTTTGCCAAAGTTGCGCTCTGGAAAGGAGAAAAAATTTGTTATGCCGAAAAAGTGTCCGATTTGCGGGAGTAAGACGGAAAGACGAACACTTTCATCGGGTTCCGAGGGTTACCCTCGTGCAGTTGCCGAGGGTAACCCTCGGATGGGTGTCGCGACCGTGTGTACGAATCGAAAATGCTACGCACAACAGTTGCGGCAGATAAGATATTTTACCTCCAAAGCGGCTTTTAATATGGAAGGCGTGGGACCAAAAATTTTGGAAAAGTTTTTTGAGGAGGGGCTGATCCGCGGACCGGAAGATTTGTTTAAATTGACTCCGGGGGATATTTCTTCACTAGAGCGGTTTGAGGAAAAATCCACGCAAAACATTTTTAGCTCAATCCAGTCAAGCAAGGAGATTACTTTGTCGCGGTTTATCTACGCGCTTGGGATTTTGCATGTGGGCGAAGAAACAGCGATTGATTTGGCAAAACACTTTGGCTCGCTTGAGAAGTTGCAAAGAGCGTCTTACGAGGATCTTGACCATATAGAAAATATCGGCCCGGCCGTAGCGAAGTCTATTTACGAGTATTTTTCAGACAAACAGAACCAGAAATATATTGAGGATTTGTTGAAAGCGGGGGTGAGGGTTGAAAGTGAAAAGCGAAAAGCGAAAAGCGAAAAATTAAAAGGTTTAAAAATTTTAATTACCGGAACATTGGAAACCATGTCGCGTGACGAAGCCAAGGCCGTGGTGCGTTCTGCCGGCGGTGATTGGATCTCTTCAGTTTCCAAAAATACCGATTTTGTGGTCGTGGGAGAAAATCCCGGTAGTAAGGCAGAGAAGGCGAAAAAATTAGACGTTAAAATTTTGAGCGAAAAAGAATTTTTAAATTTGCTTAAATAATTTAGCAAGAATATAATACATTCATACAGTCGTGTATGAATGTGTTATGAAAAAGTTAGGGTTATGGCAAAAGTGTCTAGAAGACAGGAAAATTCCAAAGATTTAGGACATTACATAAATAATTTATGGTCAGCTTTTACGTTAATGGATTCAAAAGAAGACATTAGGATATTATTTAGAGATCTTTTTACCCATACGGAATATAAAATGTTAGCCAAACGTTTAGAAATAGCAAGGCGTTTGTTAAATGAAGAAAGCTACGAGCAAATTATCAAAGATTTAAAAGTTACAGCGCGAACAATTACTGTAATCAGTAATACTTTAGCCATTAAAGGTGAAGGATTACGAAAAACACACGATAAGCTCTTGGAAATGGAAGGCAAGTATCAAAAGTATCAGGAGGAAAGGCAGAAGCGCTGGGAGAGAAGATCGACTGAAGGTTTGGTTCGAAAAAGCATCCTTGGTCAAGTTTTGAAAGCAGGTATAAAGTCGGCTGATAAGGCAATAGCGAAAAAGCGAAAAAAGATATCTGCAAAACAATCCTTATCTATTGAGTAAACACCTATACATTCATACAGTCGTGTATGAATGTACTTGCTTGGGTAAGTAAGAAAGAAAGAAATAAAGTAAGAAAGAATAAAGAAATTAAATAAGTAAAAAAGAAAGGTATAAAGTTGAAGAAATATGATTGAGGGGAGAACCAGGACTCGAAATTTGATAGGGCCAAGAAATTGGGAGTGGCGACCATTGATGAAAAGGAACTTTTGAAATAATTGGATCATTATATGGAAGAAATAAAAACTGATAAACCAGAAAGAAAAAAAAATTGCTTGAAGATCTTGTTGACGGCTAGAATCGATTCAAAGATACTCAGATTGAAAAATTTCACGCAGACAGTATTTTTTTGGTGGGTAAGGCACATGAATTCACGAAGTTTATCATCTCTATATAAATAGGAGTTTTAGCCGTAGTAATTCCACTTCTTTCGCAAAGCAAATTCAACGAAATATATCTCATAGCTTGTGCGCTAACTTTTTTTATTGATGTTGTATTCGGCATTTTCTTGTTAAGAAGTATAATTGTCTCTGATCTGAAGTCTTCACCTGACATGTTAGACGAGGCACTCAATCATTCAAACAAAATAATCAAAGAGATTATAGACTTAAGTTCAAAGATGCATAGTTTATCCGACACAGATTTTGAAAATCAAATAGAGGTGATGACAGGGAAACCAGAATGGAAAAATAGAAGGCAGTGGTTTCAAAGGTTTAATACTGACTTAGTATTTTATAGTTTGTTTATTTTAGGTTTGATATTTTTGTTACTTTCCATCCTAAATCTGCTTCGCTCCCTTTAAGATAAAATGCTATGTTTAATAAGTTAAATAAACCAGGCGTGGGGTTTGGGGTGATTTTGCTCAAAGGCGGCAAAGTACTGCTCGGCAAGCGGCATTCCGACCCAAAAAAAGCTGATTCCGAGTTGTATGGCGAAGGCACGTGGACGCTACCGGGTGGGAAACTTGAATTTGGCGAGGAGTTTGAAGAGGGGGCGATTCGGGAAGTTGCGGAAGAAACCAGCATCAAGCTTAACTCTGTAAAAGTCATATCGGTATAAAACGATAAAGTTTCTGACGCGCACTTTGTGACCGTCTGACTTATGTCCGATGATTTTGAGGGCGAGCCAAAAGTTATGGAGCCGGATGAAATCACGCAGTGGCAGTGGTTTCCTTTGGATGAATTGCCGGAGCCAATGTTTTTTCCAAGTGAGAAAGTTTTAATAAAATTAAAATACAGAAAAGGGGTGTTTTATTGAAAAGGAAATATTTGTGATAAGCAGTGAGAATTAATAAACAATGAATTCAGATTGGGGACGCCGGTTAGTTGGGTTTTTTAGAAAGCACAGCTTTTTGTTTTTAGCTTTAGCTGTGTTTTTTGTTTTGGCTTTTCCGGATCTGGAAGGAAAGTCAACTTATGCTACCTATGAACTATATCGTGATATTGCTGTGGTTCAGAGTATGTATGACGGGGAAATAATTTTACAAGGCCATCCTTCGATGTTTGGTGGTTTTCATTTTGGCCCCGCATATTATTATCTTCTTTACCCGTTTGTCGTAGTAACCGGATTTAAAGTTTTTTCTTTAGCACTGGCTAGCCTGATATTTTTTCTAGCGACGATTGTTTTTAGTTGCATTGTCGTCAAAGAGTGGTGGGGAGACAAAACTCTGGCTTTGGCGGCTGTTTTTATTATGGCAACCTCAATGTTCACTATTCAGTTTGCGCGATACGGATCCAACCCAAATTTTATTCCTTTTTTTGCGCTATTATTTTTTTAGGCGCTAAAAAGAATTCTTGAGGAGAAGTCGAACTTTAAACATTGGATCGTTCTAGCCTTGGGTTTTGCTGTCGCAGTTCAGCTTCACGCCGTTCCTTTAGTGTGTTTGCCGATAATATTATTTGATGTGTTTTTAATCCAACGGCCGAAAATAAATTGGCGTTATTTCGCGGTTTTTATATTGACCGCTCTTGTTCTTTTATCTCCGTATTTGTATTACGAAATATCTCGCCATTTTATAAATGCAAAAAGTTTGCTTAATATTGCTTCCGGATCCGGTTCTCCAACAGGATTTATGAGCCGAGTCGCATCTTATTTTGGCTTTTGGCTTGCGCCGATATTATCAATTTATCCTTTTTTGATATCAGTTTTATTTTGGAAAAAAAGTTTTTTTATTTTTTGTCCGTTTTTCTTGTTTTGTTTCTGCCCGTTGTTTACTATAATCGCGTCTATCTCGATATAAAAAAAATCGAGCTAAAAATTCCGGAAGCAGTAAAAAAACTTTGTGGTATTGGTTCTTGGATCCGACTATAGTTCTGCTGTTACCTTTTAGCGCAATGGAAGATTTGAGGCAGTATTATTTTTTGGTAATATTTCCATTAATTTTTTATCTTCTGGCGTGGTTTTTTTATAAACTTTTTCGATCAGGTTGGCGTGTCGTTGTATATTATTCTATCATTTTTTATATTTTTTTCAGGCAATCCAAATTTATTTTTTATTATTTCTAGCAGAATACCCTGCGGCTTGCCGCAGGGATCGTTATTATAAAATTTTTTTATAAAAAAAGGCCCGCATCTATAGATGGGGCCGGGGTGAAATTTGAGGAGGGCTGGAAGTCCTCCTACTGAACACTGAAATCATAAGCGATGCCGGTGGCATCACTGAAAAGAGCGTAGTGCTCTCCCGGGAGAAGGTTCGGCGCGCGAAACACCGCACCTTACGCGGACTGCGACACGAATTGTGTCGCGATTTCGTGCCGTTCGATAGGACTGTTGGCCTCGAAAGAGCCTTTTTTCGTCTTGCCTTTTTGTCCTTGGATGGTCCGGGCGCGGGTGTCGCCGTTCATTGACTCGAGCTTGACCAGTACAGTGGTGTTCGCGGTGCCGCTGGAGGTTCTGCGGACGATTGAAAGAATCGGCGGAAAAAAAGAATAGTCAAAATCGAACAAGAAGACGGTCTTCTTGTATGTGCAAAAGTAAAGGGGTGGAATGGGTGGAAAGGGTAAAAGGGGGGAAGAAGGAGTGGGGGAAAAATTAAGCAGAAGAAAAGGGGTGAATGGGCAGAGGGAAAAGACGGGATAAAAAAACACCTTCTTAAAAGAAGAAGGTGATGGATTTGTCCGGCCGAAACCGGAGGAGGTGAGTTCCAGCCGGTCTCAAGCGCCGGAAAGGAGGATGCCGCCGAAACCCTCGCACGTCAGCGCACTGAGAAGTCGATGCTGTTGTCCAGCGTTTCGCCATCGTATAGGAACACGATGGCATACTCACCCGGCGCGAGGGCGTCGATTTGGGCTGTGATGCCGCTTGGGGTCTTTCCGAATTCCGCCGGCACCTCTTCGCGCTCAAACGGCTCCAGTTTTTTATTGCTGGTCTCATTAGTGATCTGTTTGTATTTTACAGATCCCTTCGCCGTTCCAAGCACACGTGTTTGGCTTTCGGTGTTCACCGTGAGCCGGAAGAGATGCGGTTCAGCAACCCGGTAGCGGTTGTCGGAGTACGCCGAGTAGGGAATGGTGAACTCCGCGGGAGCCGAGGCTAGGGGCGTGGTTGAGCTGGTGCCTTGCAACAGCTCGTACTCATAGCCCTTAATGGTCTTGGCCCGGTGGAGATTTACCAGCCCGATGACAGGACCGGCCATGATTGCAGCACCACCGGCGGCACCCAAGGCGCCCGCGCCGAGCATCGACGCCGCGCCGAAAGCAATGCCCGGACCCGCCGTTTCGGACAGCACTTTCATGGGGCTGTTTTTACCGGGAAGGAACTGGTTGTAGCCGGTGGTGATAGCGAGGTTGAGCGTGGTGCCGTTCTGGCACACGGTGGCGCCATTTGCGGTTGAAAAGCCGGATTGGTTTTCCACCGGGAGCAGATCCCTGGTGGATATCTTTTCCGACTTCGCCGACCGTTCAATGACGGCGGCAATTACCGCGTCGGAAAGCCCGGCCTGCTTCATAGTAATGAGGCCATCGACCGAGGTGTCGAAGCTGACTTTCTCGGCGCCGCGGATGGCGGTTATGAGAGAGGCGTCATCAACATCCATCTCGTGTAGCTTGACCACATGGGAAAGACCGAAGCCATCGTCAACGACGGCGGGTGGCGTTTCAGCGAACGCGGCGGCGATGAAAACGACCAAAAGCAGGTGGTGCAGGTAAGTGAGACAAGTCAATCTGTTTATCGACTTGCCCCCCATGGTATTCATTTCCATTTGATACCCTCCTTATGGGCATTGTTATGCCTAATTTTTAGCATAAGGGAGGAAAAATATCAAGCATATGGCGGCGGGTCAATCTAACTAATTTGGAACACATAGGATAGAAAGGAACTTGGTGAATTAAAGATTTCAGGATGATTAACTCTGGCTTGAAACTCTCTTAGTAGCCTTGGTAGATGCTCTTTCCAGACGTGGTG
>Ga0210057_1010450_pt1 | contig 10508 bp, 10 predicted proteins | sample CryGeyCG2114_010_2_FD_183968 | JGI IMG/M metagenome (GOLD analysis project Ga0210057, IMG submission 183968) | Groundwater microbial communities from aquifer - Crystal Geyser CG10_big_fil_rev_8/21/14_0.10 (SPAdes) (version 2) | ecosystem: Environmental > Aquatic > Deep subsurface > Groundwater ...
AGAAAAATTGTAAAACATCTCAGAGAAACTCCTTTTTCCCTTTTTTCTTTAAAGTCTCAACGATTTTTTTAACGCCTTGCACCTTTTCCTTTTGGCAGACTAAAAGAACATCAGGGGTATCAATAATCACTAAATCCTTAACACCGACTAAAGCCACCAGCCGCTCGGAAAACTGAACTAAATTCTGTTTGCTGTCGCTGCTATAAACCTCTCCTTTTTCTCCAAGTTTAACAAACATATTTCCATTTTTGTCTTTTTTACCAACCTCATAAACGACCTGCCAATCACCAATATCACTCCAGTTAAAAGAAGCCGGGATTAAAACCAAATTATCAGCTTTTTCGGAAATGGCATAATCAATAGAGAGTTCTTCTGCTTGAGAAAAAACTTCATCAAAAACTTTCTTTTCGTCTTTAGTCCCCCAGGCAGCCTGAATTTTCATGGCATCTTGAAAAATTTTTGGCGCATATTTAGCGCAAGCCTTAAAAAATTTTTCGACTTGCCAAGTATACATCCCGATATTCCAATAATACTCTCTGCTTTGGTAAAACATTTCTGCTGTTTTCAAATCTGGTTTTTCTTTGAATTCTTTGACTTTAAAAACTTCACCATTTTCAAACTCCGTCAGTTTTTCACCGGCGTGAATATAACCTAAACCGGTATGCGGAAAAGTCGGTTTTAAACCAACGGCAACTAAAAAATCTCCGGTAAAGGCAACTTTTGCCGCCTGCATTGAGTTGGCAACAAATTTTTCTAAAGGATAAATTAAATTATCAGACCAAAGATTAATAATCACAGCCTGAGGATCGATTTTGGCAATCACCGCGGCGCTGGCGGCAATGGCAATCGCCGTATTGCGTGGTTGAGGCTCGGTAATAATATTTCTTAAAGAAAGATTTCCTTGCGCTAAAATTTCATCAACATAATCGGCATTGGTACTGACAAAGATGCGCTCATCAGGAACCAAACTGCGTGCCCTTTCTATCGTTTGCTTAAAAAGATTTTTTTCACCAAAAAGATTGATGAATTGCTTCGGGGTTTTTTGACGGGAACGCGGCCAAAGCCTTGTCCCACTGCCACCGCAGACGATTAAAACAAAAAGGTGTTTCTTAAAATCTGGCATAGACTAATTGTTTAAATTTTTTCTTAAATAATCCCGCAGCAAATTTTTCTGCATTCTCTCGACAGTCTTCTGACTTGTAATTATCTATTTTAAATTCTTTTAACTTTTTTATCAAAGCTTTTGACGTCTGCGGGTAAAAAAAAGTTCCTGTTTTTCCTTCAATAACTGTCTCTAAGGCGCCACCTTTAGCAAAAGCAATTACCGGCTTGCCACAAGCTTGGGCTTCCAGAGGCACTAAACCAAAATCTTCCTCTTGCGGAAAAACCAAGGCCCGACAATTTTGATAATAACTTAATAACTCTTGGTCTGTCAATTGATTCAAAAATTGGATATTTGATTTTGCCATTTTTTTTAATTTTTTCATCTCGCTGCCAGAGCCAATAATTTTTAAAGACCAGCCTAATTGATTAAAAGCTTCAATAACTATGCCGATTTTTTTATAAGAGACCAAACGGGAAACAATTAAAAAATAATCACCTGTTTGATTTTTTAAAGCTGGATAGAATTTTTTTGTATCTACAGGAGGATAAATTATTTTTGCGTCTCGATTGTAGTATTTTTTGATTCTTGATTGAATATTTTTGGAAATGGCCAGATATTCGTCTGGTCTCTGGGCAGCAATTTTATCCCATTGCCTAAGATAATTCACCGTTGGCCTGCTTAAAAATCTAAAGAAGCTATTCTGGAAATAATTTTGATAACCGCTCCAAAGATAACGCGTTGGCGTCAAACAATAACAGAGATGCTTGGTTTTCGGCTTGGTGATAATCCCCTTTGCTTCGGCGCTGGTGATGGAAATAACCAAATCAAATCCGCTAAAGTCAAAACTTTCAAAAGCCATTGGCGTTAACCAGGGATAAAACTCATGGTGTTTTTTAGCCAAAGGCCATTTGTTTAGAAAAGAAGGGATGACTTTGAATTTCTTGGCCCAAGGAGCAGTCTTTGGATTGTAAACAGCTGTGTATAAAGGAGCTTCCGGCCAAATCTCATGAAAAACCTCTAAAACCCGCTCGGCTCCGCCGATTTTATTAACACGGTCATAAACCAACGCTACTTTCATTTTTCCTTTTTAAAAATGAAGGGGCTTAAATCTTCTTTACGTAAAAGGCGCGTCTCGGTGGCATGACGGATAAGAGCAAAACTAGGTTGATGAGAAAAACCGATATACTCAACTTCTTTACCTTTTTCTTTAGCTTTAATAATTGCTGGTAATAAATCCGTATCAGAGCTGATAAGGATAACTCTATCATAAATATTCTCATAAGCACCAACTAAAATATCAACGGCAATATTTACATCTACTCCCTTTTCATGATAACGATTAGTTTTTAGCAAATAGCCAAGGGTGTAAGAAAAATTTTGTTTCTTTATTTGAGCAAATAATCTTTGTTGATCAGCTAGAAGTTTTTTACTTTTGGAGTCTCGAGGAACTTCTCTAACCGCTCCTATATAATATTTTTGAGAAACAATTTTACTTTTTCCTGATAAAAATTTGGCAAATCCAGAAAAATTAAATTCGAGAAGATTACCAAACCCTAGATTTTTAAGTTTGTAATAAAAATTGCTCCCGTCAATAATGATAAAAACTCTCTTAACCATATATCTAGCATATCATAAAACAACCATTAAAAAACCCTGCACACAGCTTGCGCTCGCACAGGGGAATTTAATAAAGAAACTATACTACATTTATAAAGAGTTGTCAAGGGTTATGAAGACTTTGATAGACTTTTAAAGTTTCTTTACCCATTTTCTCCCAGGAATATTTTTTAACTTGGGTAAAGCCTTTTTTAATCAAATCTTCTTTAATCTTTTTATTCGTCATTATTATTTTTATTTTTTCAACTAAATCATTAACCTCATCAGGTTCAAAATAGAAAGCGGCCTGGCCGTAAACTTCCGGCAGACAGGAGGCTTTGGCCGCGATAACCGGTAAGCCCAGGGCCATTGCCTCCAAACCCGGCAAACCAAAACCCTCCCATAAGGAAGGAAAAACAAAAGCCTCGGCCTGGGAATAAAGACCGGCAATTTCTTCATCCGGGACAAAACCAACCAGATTAATTGATTTTGCCAAACCCATTTTTTTAATCTTATTTAAAAATCTCTCATAGAAAACATTCCTGACGCAAACCACCACTAAGCTTAAATTATTGTTAATTTTACCTACAGCCTTGGCTAAAACTTCAATGTTTTTATGAGGATAAAGGCTACCGGTATAAATAACGAAGGGTTTTTTTACTCTATATTTGGCTAATATTTTTTGAGGAACAATTTTACTCTTTTTAGGCAAAAGATTTTCATCAAAACCCTCATAAGTCACAATGATTTTTTCTTTAGGCAAATGATATCTTTTTGCTAGCTCTTTTTGCCAAAAATAACTTGGAGTAATAACTTTAACTGCTTTTTTAACTGCCATCCAGACAATTAAACGATAAACTAAATACTTTAACCAATAAAACAAAGAAAATCTGGTGGTGGTTGTCATCCCCTTTGATTTATGTTTGATTAAATCATGAATGGTTACAACATATTTCCCCCACCAAAGAAGGGGAACATTAAAATGAGGAAAATGAACCAAATCAGGCTTTAGTTTAATTAATTGGACTATTAAAGCTACCTGTTCTTTGAAGGAGTAATGTTGGTAATCAGCCAGAATTTTTTGAAAATTGGGAGGAAACTTCAATTCTTTAAAATATTTCTTTCTTAAAAGAATTAAATATTTATTTTTAGCGTCTTGTTTTTCGATTTGATTAATTAAATTAACAAGATACCGGCCGATACCGGCATGTTCCAAACCATACATTCTAGCATCAATGACAATTTTCATCTTAGCGAATTCTTGATAAACGGATTTTCTCCAAAAGACTAATCCCCAACATTACCAGCCAATAAACAAACCGAGGGTACTTTTTTTGATAATGTTTGTCAAAAAAGATACGCATAACTTTCACCGAAGCTTTAGTTGCTTTTATCTTTGTTTGCTTTTTAGCTGGACTAATCTTCTGGCTGTGTTTTTTAATACCTGAGGCTGCTCCTTTCCAATGAATAATTTTAGTTGTTGGCACAAACATAATTTTCCAGCCTTTTTGTTTTAAGCGATAACAAAAATCCAAATCCTCGCCATACCAAAAATAATCTTCATCAAACCAACCCAAAGGTTCCCCTGCTTCGCGACGGACAATTAAGAAAGCTCCGACGCCAGAGTCAATCTCATGGATTTTATCCAAAGGCAGATAGCTTAAAGAAAAACCAGCAAAGATTTTGCTTTTGGGAAAGAGTTTTTCTAAACCGCTAAAATAGCAAAAGGCATTCCAAACTGTGGGAAAACCTCGATGACAAGCTTGATCAAGCTGGCCGTTGGTAAGTTCCACTCGACAGGTTGCTGCCCCAACCTTCGGATTTTCATCCATAAATTTAATCATCGTCTTTAGGGTGTCTTTCTGAACAATCGTGTCCGGATTTAAAAATAAAATATAGCGGCCGGAAGATTTTCTTAGTCCAATATTATTTGCCTTAGCAAAACCCAAATTCTTTTTATTCCCAATTATTTTGATGTTTTGAGTTTTTGATGTTTTGATTCTTTTAACCATCTCTACTGAGCCATCACTGGAATTGTTATCAACAACAATAATTTCATCATCAGAATTTAAACTTTCAAGGCATTTCTTTAGAAAATCTTTGGTATTGTAACTGACAATAATGATTGATAAATCAACTTTTTCTGACATTACCCACCTCCTGATAAATTTTATCCAAAATCCTGGCTACCGCCTGATAGCTGTATTTTTTTTCAATCAGCCGCCTGGCAGCCTGGGTAATTTTTTGGTAAAAAACCTTGTCTTTAAGGAATTTAATGACAGCACTGGCCAAAGCTTGGGAATCTTTTCTTATTAAAACGTCAAGACCGTCTTTGGCTCCGATTCCCTCAATACCTACAGGAGTTGTAATCACCGGCACACCAGCCGCCATAGCCCCTAAAATCTTCAGTCTGGTTCCGCCCGGACCATGCAGGGGAGCTAAAAAAACACTGGCCTCCCGATAGGCTTTTTTGACTCCTTCAATATCATCATTTTCCAAATCAATAATTTTGACTCCTTTTTGACTAACATTCTTTAATTTTTCCTGGGCTTTTTGCCCAACAATCTGACAGACAGCCTCAGGAATCTTCTTTCTGATAAGAGGAAAAACCTTTTCGACCAAGAAAAGGGCGGCTTCAGTGTTTTGCAGCCATAAAAAATTAGCCTGAAAAAGAATCTTTATTTCCTGGCCTTTATTTTTTTTGGGCCAAAGAGCCATCAAATCCTCACCGGCCCCATTCGGAACCACCCCCACATCAAGCTCCGGAGCCAAACCAATCATCTTTTTTTTGTCTGATTCGGAAACGGCAATCACCTTGTCGGCTTTTCGCCAAAACCTTGTTTCCCAAAAACGCAATTTCAAAACATCAAAATACAAAAAGGGCTTCAGCGGCCAAAAACGAAAATTATTAACAAAATGCTGATAAACCTGATATTCAATTGTCTGATCGGTCAAAACAATCGGAATTTTGGTTGAAGGCAAATGGGGCATAACATAAAAGGTTTCGGCGTGAATTAAATTATAGCTATTTTGTTTTAATTCCTTTTCAACAGCTTCTTTTTCCCCTACCGCCAAGTTTCTGATAACTAAAAAAGGGTAAAAACTAAAACCTGTCCGAAAGATATTTTTCAATGTCCATGGCTTTCCCGATCTTTTGAAAACCCTTACTCTTTTACAGAATTTCTCCAGCTCTTTGACATATTTCAGCTCCTCGTCATCCTTTATCAAGGAAAAAAGAGTAATCTGATGATCCTTGGCTAGATTCTTAATCAGATTGTAGGACCTGACCTGGCCGCCGGAAGATGGCGGATAAGGCAGATATGGTGTCAACATGAGAATCTTCATCTTTCCCTCCGTCATCCTGAATCAAGTTCAGGATCTATACAATAAATAATTTTATAGATTCCCGCATTCGCGGGAATGACATTTATTTTTTTAAATCAAAAATAATATATTGGTTTGACTCTTTAATTACCTGATAATTTCCTGTCATGTATTGGCCGAAGTCAGAATGAGACTCAAATTTGGTGGTCACATAAACCGTGGCGCCCATCTCTTTGATTTTCTCAATAGTTTCCTGGGTGTTAGGAAAATAGGAAGCATAACCGCCGGTCCAGCCGTGACGATTGGTATTGTAAAGTAAAGTGACATCATTGGAGTCACCAGTCAAAACCAAGGCATCTTTGGGCGTTAGTTCATCTACCGCTTCCCCAGCGATATCAACGCCGCCCTGAATTAAGTAAAAACCCCTGACTTCAAACCAGGAAAAACCAAGCATTAAAAGAACACAAGCGATTAAAACTATCCAGGCGAAAAAACGGTTCAAAATTTGTTTACCGGCTGTAATTAAAAACCAAGTCCCTTTGGCCAGGAAAATCGCGGCAATCGGAATAAAGGGAATTTGATAGTAATCATGGGTAACGTTACCAAAAGCAAAAACAGAAACATAAGCTAGGAAAGAAACTAAAAACCAGTAGAAAAACCAGCCTTCTTTCTTAGTATTCTTGAGTACCAAACCCAAAGCAAAAAGAAAAATCCCCCAATAACCCAAAATGAGCTTGCCGATTCGCTCAGCAAAAATCCAACGGAAAAAAGCCGGCCGAAAACGAATTCCGCCTTCATTAAAAAGCCAGATGTTGGTCGGAATCCCTTCCGGAAAATGGCCAAGCCAAAAACGCCAGGCCAAGAGCGGCAAAACCGCTAAAACCAAGAGTAACCATAGTTTCTTTTCCTTATAAAAACGCCATTGGTATTTTTGCCAAACCAGATAAAACATCGGCAGAACTAAAAACAAAGGAAAAATTTTCATCATCAGCGCCCAGGCAGTAAAAAAAACAGCTCCCCAATACCAGAATTTTTTTTGGTTTTCTAACCAGCGATAAAAAAACCAGAACATGCCCAGACAGGCAAAGAGCATCATCGGCTCAGGCATTATCACCCGCGAATAAAAAACGCTGTAGGGTAAAATTGCCATAAAAAAGGCAGCCAACAACCCCACCCAACGATTAATCAAACGAGAAACCAGCAAAAACAGGAAAATCATTGCCCCTAAAGAAAAGAAAATCGAAACCAAACGGGCCAGACTTTCCTTAACCCCAAAAAGATGATAAAAGCCTGCCACTATGGTCTGGTAGAAAGGTGGTTCAACCATAAAATAACGCTGTTCATTAGGAAGCCCGGGATTTAGGGGCGTCAGGTTATCAATCCGCGGATGAAAAAAATCAAAACCTTCTTTAATAAAATTTCTGGCTACCGCCGCCGTGTCAGCCTGACGCCAAGAATGATGATCAGCCAAAGGGATATTGATTTTATAAAGACGCAAAACCAGGGCCAAACCCAAAACAAGCAAAAGCAATAAAACAGTCAGTTTTTTAGATATCTTTTTTTTCATTAATCTTCATTAAGCCTACCAGACTTCCCATTAAAATCCAAAAAATAAAGGCTACTTTGGAAGATTCAAAAACATCAATGAAAAGAGCATTGGCCAGTAGACCTAGGGCAGCGCCGGAAAAACCAGCCACCAAAGCTCTCTCCAGGCTTGGCTTGGCCTTTCTTAAAAAAACCAAAACCCTGCGTCCGATTTCCAAAAAGATTAAAAAAAAGGCGGCAAAGCCCATCAAGCCGGTCTCAGCCAATAAACGAAGATAATCATTATCCGTGGCTAAAGTAACTGAAGAATACCCGGTGCCTAAAAAGGGGTTTTTGGCCCAAGCTCTCATCGCCCTTGGCCATTCAACATCAAACCTGATCCCTGAAGAATACTGAACCGCCAGTTCGGTAGTTGGCACCCACTCTTCTTTTTCAACTTTTTTGACCACTGGCGTCGGAGTCGGCTTAGCCTTTGGTTCCTCTATCTTTTCCTTCTCTTCAACTTCAACTTCCTCTTCAACCGGCAGTGTTAAAACCGGTTCGACTGGCTGTTTTCTGGTAATTTTGCTTGATAAAGCGGATAAATCAATATTAAAGGTTAAGGCGTATCTCTGGGTAATCTCTTCCGATAAAAACATCATCCCCAAACTTAAAATTAAAACCGGCCCAACCCACCAATACTTTCTTAAAACAACCAAGACAAAGGTAATCGCCAATAAATAGCCGGCAAAGGAAATGCGGGAGGCGGTTAAAATCAGAGTATAAAGACTGAGAAAACCAATGATTAAAAGCCCAATCCTGACTTTCTTGCTTTTTAAACCAAAGAAAAAACTGCCGATAATAGCCAGCACCATCATCATAAAAGCCGCCAAATCATAATGGCCGGCAAAGGTGGAATTAATTCTGGCCCACTCGCTTAGAGTCAAAAGCATGCCTTTGGAAAATTCCTCGTTCATCGTGGAAATTACCGGCCAACTAAAAAATTTCTGGCCTAAGCCGTAGATAATAACCCCAATAGTTGCCAAAAACAAAACTCCTCCGTAAGTTTTTAGGTTTTTAATTGAACGGACAGAGGCCAAGGCCACAAAAAACAAAGACATATACTCAATCCGACGCAGAAAATGGAAAAAAGCCAAGGAGGGAGAAATATTTTTAGTAATCAAAATGGCGCTGAGAAGAGATAAAGCACCAATTAACCAGTAAAGCATAATAAACTTGCCAACGCGGTCTTTCAAACTGGGAAAGCCCAAACGCAGCTGGTGGATAAACCATAAAAGGAGAACAAAGGCAACAACAAAATCCTCAATCCTTATCGCCACATAAGTCCCGAGAATATTAAACAAAGGAAACTTCGGGTAAATCGGTATAAAAAGCAGTAAACCGATAATCCCCAAAGAAACTAAACTAACTTCTGGTGATTTGAAACGCTTGAGCATAAGTTTTAATAAGATACGAATTGCCTGTTATTTTCCCCCAAAGCCAGGCTCCGCCTGCCTTTAATTTTAACATGAATTTAAGAATTTTAAGCTGATAAGGCGGATAATGTTTTTGATAAAGATAGATTAGCCCTCGGAAGATATTCAAAATCGGGGTTTCACGGCCCGATTTAGAGCTGCCGCCAAAAAGATGGATGATTTCTGTCTCAGGATAGAAAAAGACTTTAAAGCCAGCTTTTTTAATTCGGAAACACCATTCCACTTCGTCCATATACATAAAGATTCCCTCATCCATCCAGCCGGCTTTTTCCAGGACTTCTTGGCGAATCATCAAGGCCGCTCCCATCACCCAATCAACCTCAGTGGTTTTGGGAAAAGAAGCTCTGGCTAAGTTTTTCCACCAATGTTCCAAAAAAAGCATAACAAAAGAAACACTAAGGTTGGGGAAAGGACCAGCTGAAGGCTGAAGACTCCCATCTGGGTTCAGCAAGCAACAGCCAACCGCACCGACTTTGGGATTTTTGGCCAAAAAAGTCGCCATTTTCAAAGGAGCTTCATCTTTAACAACCGTATCGGAATTCAAAAGCAAAAGATAATCACCAGTGGCAGCCTTCATTCCTTGATTATTGGCCTGGCCGTAACCAAGATTTTTTTTGTTTTTAATGAGTTTAACTTCGGGGAATTCTCGCTCCACCATTTGTGGCGAGCCATCAGTCGAACCGTTATCAACAACAATAATTTCCACAGCCATTCCTTTTAAACTTCTAAGACAATCTCTTAAAAGCTGCTTGGTATTCCAAGAAAGAATGATAATGGAAACTTTCACCTTTTTGGCTTCCATGGAGAAAGAAAAACGCTTCTAAAAGCCATTATCAAGATTAAGCTTAAAAGGACAATCCCTGTCCAAACCAAAAGCCTGGCCCACAAAGGAGAGGTTACATGATAAAGGGTAATCTTTCCCTGGAAAGTCTGGCCGTCAACATTAAATTCAGTAATTGGTTTTTCTTTAGAATTAGCCAGATAAACTTTGTCTTCTTTAGGAATCCAGCCGCTGATAAACAAAGACTCCCGCAAAGGATGAACAAGTTCTTCGTAAAAATTATTTTTATGGGTATCGATAATCGTTTCTCTGGCGTATTCCGGCGGATGGTTTAAACGATATTTAATTAAAGGAACTTTTAAGAAAGGTGATTTAGCCAAAGCTTCTTGGTAAAAATCAATCACTTCCTGACGGGATAAATCAGTATAATAAGCCCAAACTCCGGGAATCTGAAACGTATCGCCAGGTTCAGTTGATTTTAAAGCGCCGGGTAAATTAGGAATTACCGGCGCCGGCAAAACCAAATAAAAAACCCCCAAAAAATAAACAACCAAGATTAAAATCTTCCACCTCGGAGGTGGAACAGGTATGCCACCTTTGGTAAAACCCAGAAAATTCTTCATTGAAATAAACTGGCCCGGCCTAAACGATATTTAAATTCTTTTAAACCGCGTTCGCCAAT
>Ga0210057_1010451_pt1 | contig 10507 bp, 9 predicted proteins | sample CryGeyCG2114_010_2_FD_183968 | JGI IMG/M metagenome (GOLD analysis project Ga0210057, IMG submission 183968) | Groundwater microbial communities from aquifer - Crystal Geyser CG10_big_fil_rev_8/21/14_0.10 (SPAdes) (version 2) | ecosystem: Environmental > Aquatic > Deep subsurface > Groundwater ...
CTAGGTACCCGTCGGGGGACTCCCCGCCGCGGCACTCGCGGAACTCTCGGAATTAACTGGTGGTTTCCTGTTGCATACCGCGGGGTATTTTACAAGTAGGGTTTTGGAAATCAATGGTTTCCGATATGAGAGATAATCGCTAAAACGTGCGGTCTCTGTTTCGCGGAGGTTCATACTGGGCTGGTCAATTTCCGCGGCGTGTGATTATTAATTCCCGATCTCGCACCAGAAGGGCCCTCCCCACCTTCTGCGTGCCAAACAAAGAACTAATTGATGAAGTTGTTGAGGTGCAGCGTTACTCCAACGTTGCCGCTGGTCTGATTGCCGCCCTTGGTGTTCTCGTTGGCCTTGTTGCCGCCCGTATCACCGTTGACAATAACTGTATTGCCGACGTCGGCGATGTTGCTGGTACGGCTGCTGAACCGTGACGAGATATTGATCCGGTTTGAGTTGGTAGAATTTGAGCCGGTATAATTGTTTATGGTATCAATATCCACTTCCGGCATATGCGGATCAATTGGATCTACCATATTGGCGTTCAGGTCGTTATGGACGGTTCCGTTAAACGCCACCCCACCGCTGGTCTGATCACCGCCATCGGTGTTCTTGTTAGCCTGATTATTGCCAGTATCAGCTGTGACCACGGCCGTATTCAATACCGTGGCGCGATTAATGCGGCGCTCGCGGACCTGCCGGTTGATACGGATGCGGTTGCGGTTGTTAGAGTTAGCGCCCGTATTCTGGTTGGTGTCGGTGACTGAGTCCTTGGCGCTGGCTAGCGCGGGGGACAGCAACATACCGGCAGCCAGGATGGCAGCGCCAATAGCGCTGGCTGTTTTTTTGGTCGTCATATGTAATTTTCACCTCCTTCTTGTGGAAAAGTTGCCTCCCCCTAGTCGTAATCGGTGGATCATACCATGCATGGCTGCCAGTTGTCTTGTGCAGAAGCGAGTCTGGCCTTAGGGTACAAAGAATGACGGGTAAAACAATTGGCGAACAAGGATGGGCAGAGCTGTATGCACAGCTGAACCCGCGCCAGCAAGCAGCCGTGGATGCGCTGGAAGGGCCGGTGATGGTATTGGCCGGGCCGGGCACGGGTAAGACACAAGTGCTGACTGCGCGGATTGCGAATATATTGCGGCAGACACAGATGGATTCGTGGAATATTTTGTGTCTCACATTTACGGATTCGGCAGCCGGCGCGATGCGCGAGCGGCTGCTGCACATTATTGGGGAGGCGGCTTTCCGAGTACGGATAGGGACGTTTCATTCATTTTGCAATGAGATCATTGCTGACAATCCCGCTGCATTTCCGGCGGCGGCGCAATGGACAGTATTGGCGGATGTTGAGCGGGTTGAGCTTTTTCGTTCGTTACTAGATGAATTACCGGGCGACAGTCCGCTCAAACCGTTCGGACACCCGTATGTTTATGTCGGTGATTTGTTACGTTTGACACAGTCGTTGAAAAAAGAAGGGGTGAGCCCGCAACGGTTGCAGGCGCTGATACGAGCAAGCGAGGCGGCTGGCGGACGTCTTGAGGAGGCACTGTACGACTTCTTTGCACTGCCGGCGGCCGCGCGAACTGATGATGATTGCCAGGCGGCGGCACAGACAATGCATACGGTATGCCGGGAAGCTGGTGCAGCAGAGGAAGTATGGCCGCAATTTGCGGCTGCCTTTGAGCGGTATACGGCAGCACAGGCGGAAGCGGATGGAAAGCGGGCGGCGGGCAAGGCGCGGACTGTCTTTAAAAATGAAGTGAAGCGTATGGTTGAGCGAATGGTTTCTCTGGCACCGCGCCAACATGAGCTGACGGTGCTGTACCGGCGTTATCAAGAGCGGCTGGCGGCGGCAGGCAAGTATGATTATGAAGATATGATTATGTTCGTATTGGAGCGTTTACGGACTGACGAAGCGCTGTTAGCGCGCTACCAGGAACAATTCCAATATGTACTGGTGGATGAATACCAAGATACAAACGGAGCCCAGAATGAACTGTTGTGGCTGCTGGGAAGTTTTTATCCGAATCCGAATATTTTTGTGGTCGGGGATGACAATCAATCGGTGTTCCGGTTCCAGGGGGCAAGCTTGGAAAACCTGTTGAGTTTTTATGAGCGGTACCGCGAACATGTGCAGGTGCTGACCTTGACGGAAAATTATCGCAGTCACCAGATCATCTTGGATGCAGCGGGTGCGGTGATCGCACATAACGCGGCGACGTTGGATAACATATTGCCTGGAATCGACCGGAAGCTTATTTCTCACGGCGGCCGGCCGGCGCGGATTGAACGACGCAAGTTTGCTACAGAAGATGCGGAAAATTATTTTGTCGCATCTCGCATTGCTGCGTTACTGGAGGATGGCATAGCACCCCAAGAAATTGCAGTGTTGTATCGTAATAATCGGGATGCGGAAAGTTTGGCTGACGTGCTGCTGCGTCGGCAGATACCGGTGCGGTTGGCAACAGGCGAGGATGTCCTACAGGGTGTGCGTGTGCGTCAATTGGTGCAGCTGCTTACTGTTGTGGCTGATATACAGCGTGAAGATAGGCTGGCTGAAATTCTCCAGTATGATTTTTTAGGATTGGATGCACTGGATGTACTTCGGGCGATCCATGCCGCCGGCCGGACCCGGCAGCCTTTGTTTCTCATGCTAGCTGATGCGGCGGGGCTAGCAGCGGTTGGAGTGCAGGAGCCGGCACTGTTGCTGCGGGTTGCCCGGCAATTGGCGGCGTGGCACCGGGCGGCGGAAAATGAAACGCTGCAACAGCTGTTTGACCGCATCTTGCACGAGTCCGGACTGCTGGGCCGGATTATGGACCAGAAAGATCAGTTGACAGTGCTGCACCACTTGACGACGCTCTTTAATGAGCTGCGTCGGTTGAATGCGGCCAATCATGGACTAACAGTGCGGGAGTTTACGGACCGATTGCAGTTGTTGGCCGAGCACGGCGTGTCTCTGTCTGCCGAGCCGTGGCAAACGCGGTCGGCGGCGGTGCAGCTGCTGACGGCGCACAAAGCAAAAGGGTTGGAGTTTGCACATGTGTTTTTGATCCGACTGGCAGACAAACATTGGGGCAATGTGCGGGAACGCGGACGGCTGTCGTTGCCCCCGGGCGTGGTACACCATGATCCTATTGCCGGGCAGGCGAACAATGAGGATGAGCGGCGTCTTTTTTATGTGGCACTGACACGGGCAAAAGAGCGGCTGTATCTTTCATATGCCCAGGACGGCGGCGGCCGGGAGCGGACGGCGTCGCTCTTCTGGCACGAACTGCCGGCAGAGACGGTAGAGGACTCGGAAACCGAGGAGACAGAAGACGAGGCACTGGCCCGCTTGCACGTATTGCGGCTGCACTCTCCCCAGCCGGTACCTGGACATATCCGGGACTGGTTGGCGGAGCGTTTGGTGTCATATACCTTGAGCGTGACACACTTGAATAATTATCTGGACTGTCCCCGCTTATTTTTGTACCGCAACCTGGTGTTAGCGCCGGCGGCAAAGACGCGGCAGTTAGCTTTCGGTACTGCCGTGCACGCGGCGTTGCGGGATTTGATGGCAGCAGCGGCCGAGACTGGTGAGGTGCCGCCCGAAGATTTTCTGCTTCAGCGCTTCGAGCGTTTTATGCGTCGCGAGACGTTGGCCGATTCCGATTTGGCTGACAGTCTTCAGGTCGGCAGGCAGGCGCTGCGGCAATACTATCGGCAGTATCACCGCCAGTGGCCGCGGCGGGTGTTGGTGGAGTACGACTTCGGCTCGCATGGTGTGCATGCCGGTGCAGCCCGGCTAACCGGTAAACTGGACAAGATTGAGGTGTTGGACCCGGCGGCAAAGACGGTGAACGTGGTGGATTACAAGACCGGTAATCCGGATACGGCCAGCCGGCATGTACGCCACGGCGAGCGGTATTGGCGTCAGCTCGTGTTTTACCAGTTGCTGAGTGTGGAATCGAAGCGATTTCCGTATACGATGGTGTCGGCCGAGTTAGATTTTATCCAGCCGTCGGCAAAAACCGGCGCATATGTGAAGCGGCGGTTCCGGGTGACCGAAAATGATGTGGATGACCTGCGGCAGGTTATTGCAGGGGCGTGGGAAGATATTACATCGCTAGCATTTTTGGAGAAGGAAGGATGCGGAGAGTGCGTTTATTGTGCGGCTGTTCATTTATCTTTGGTGAGTAATGAGAGAGCTGAGCAACAAGAACACAGCAGCGAGGGAGAATCATAAAGCCAATCAACTCAAAACTTACGCACATTGTGTTTGTGCGTAAAATTACTCCTCGTTTTCATCAATGAGGTGGTTTTTGAGGTACCGCCAATCTAACCCGACTTTCTTGCCGGGGTTGAAGATGTTATCCGGATCAAATATTTTTTTGACGCGGGCGAAGAGTCGGATAATGTCTTTGCCGTACATTTTTTCCAAATAGGGTGTACGGATGATCCCGTCATTGTGTTCGGCGGTGATGGAACCGTGAAAGGCAAGTACCAGATCATATACGCGCTCGCTTAACTCGCTGATTATTGTTGCAAAATCCGGCCGTTCAACGTTCATGAGCGGAATGATGTGGAAGTTGGCATCACCCACATGACCGGCAACGGTGTAGGTGATGCGGTAGTCGTCCATAATGTCATCGAGCCGCGGCAGGAATTCGCTCAACTGCTCTGGAAGGATGATAATGTCATCGATAAAAGGTGCGGTTCGTTGATGGTGGACGTGATGGCGCAAGAGATTGAAACTTTCGCGCCGCATGGCCCAGAATTTCTCCGCCTCCCGGGCGCTGCGGGTGAGGCGGGTTTGAAGTTTGAAAGCGTGCAACGCTTGTTGAGCGGCCTCAGTGCGGCGGCGGACTTCCTTGGGATCATTACCAGTGAACTCGGCGAGCAGCACCAGTTTTGGAACACCGCCGCGGAGCATAAGCCCGGCTTCGGGCAGAAACTGCCAGGCTAGTGAAAACAGGCTGCCTGTTTTCATCTGTTTGAGCAGGTCCGGCAAGTAGCGAAGGGCAATTTTGAAGGTGTGGTCATCGTATGATTCGAAGCTTTCCGGCTGGTATTGCAGTACGCAGCGGACCACTTCGGCTAAGCGGCTGGTCCCGGGTAAAAAAATAACCAGCATTTGGCGATGGGCGGATGGGGTGATTAACCGAAAAGTAATTTCTGTGACAATGCCGAGTGTGCCTTGAGATCCGGAAATAAGCTGGGTGAGGTCGAAGGTTTCCGCGGCGGGGTTCCACACATCCCAGAGGGCGTAGCCAGCCGAGTTTTTACTCACAGTCGGCTTGGCGCGCTGGAGGCGGTCGTGGTGTTGTGTGAGCAGGGAGTACAGCGAGCGGTAGATGCGGCCCAGTGGGGTTTGCGCCGCCATTTCTTGCTCAAGTTCCCTTCGGGTGAGCGGGGCGAGGGTGTGTTCTTTACCGTCGGCAAGAACGGCTTTCAGGCTTTGGAGGTAGTGGGCGGTCTTTCCATAGCGGAGGGTTTTTTCGCCGCCGGAATTGTTGGCCACCATACCGCCGACGGTGCAGATTTCCCGTGAGGCAGGGTAAGAAGGCAGCAGGAGGTTATGCTTAAGAGTGGCAGCTTCAAAGTCACGGTAGTACACGCCGGGTTGTACAGTGGCGGCGCGGTCGGTGACACTTTTGATGTGATTAAAATGGCGGGTCATGTCTAGGATAAGGGAATTGTTGAGCGGTCCTCCCGACATATCTGTACCGCCGGAGCGGACAGTCAGCGAGACGCCGGCAGCGGCATGCCGAGCAGCGAAATTTACCAGCCGGCCGATGTCCTGTGCGTTCTTCGGAAAGATGACGGCTTGTGGCGTAACTTCGAACAGACTGGCGTCGCGGCTGGCGAGGTCAATTGTTTCAGCATCGACGGCTACATCGCCGTCGATCATGCCGGTGATTTCACTTAGGCGGATTTGATCCATAATGGTCTGTCCAGTGTAACATCCCTAAAGCGCAGTTGCCTTTTTTTGATTGCGTGTAGTAAGCTTTGGGTATGAAATCAATATCTCTTATAATCGGTCTTATTGTTCTGGCCGTGCTTGTGGCCGGAGGTGTGTATGTCTACCGTACGACCCAGCCGAATGAGGCGGTTATGTTGGACAATTCTCCTTTACCCGATAGCGAGGGAGCAGTGGATAGCCAGTTTATTCAGCAACAGCCGGTAGGCCAGCCGTCTGCGGACGAGGCGATACTGGAGTCAGGTACTGATACGGGGGACGGCGCGGCGTTGTTGCAAGATGAAGTGGTAGTTTCGATGACTGATGAAGGGTTTACTCCAACAGCGGTGTCACTTCCGGTTGGCGGGACAGTGATGTTTGTCAACAACGGTCAAGGTTTGCACTGGCCGGCGTCGGATGTGCACCCAACGCATGAGATCCTGCCGGACTTTGATGCCAAGCGAGGCTTAACGACGGGCGAGCGGTATTCGTATACCTTTACTGAACCCGGCAATTGGCGTTTCCATGATCACCTGCATCCGAGTTTTACGGGGACAATCAATATTGAGTGATCAGCAGAAATCATTTCAAAGCTTCATTCCGACACTGGTATACTTTATTAAGCCCAGTAACAGTTCGCTCAACGCTCAAACAATCCGGATATTCCCCACCCCCTCGTTTCGGCTTCGGCACAAGCCGGATACTCGGCTCGATTGCAAGTTTGGATGTTAGTTTTCGTAAGTGATTGGGGGATTAGTGTTCTGTCTCGCGGTAGGATATGTTTGATTTACTGGTTACTGAATATAAATTACCGGTTACAATAGTTTGGTGACTCTTACGTTCTATGGCGCAGCCGGCGGCGTGACGGGTAGCAAGCATTTGCTTGATACCGGACAGGCGCGTATCTTGCTCGATTGCGGCACTTTCCAAGGATTGCCGGATGTCCGGGCGCGTAACCGTGGTTTTTCGTTTCAGCCTGATTCAATTGATGCAGTGATATTGTCGCACGCCCACATAGACCACTGCGGTATGCTGCCGTTGCTGGTGAAGCGAGGATTTACCGGGCCTATTTATGCGACGCCGGCAACCTGTGATGTGGCGGCGCTGATGTTACATGATATGGCGCGGATTGAAGAATACGACGCTGCCTACCGGCGTGAGCGTAAACTGGGAGCGCCGGATGATCGGGAGCCATTGTTTACCCGCGACGATATTCCGTCGGTATTGTCACGGTTCACACCGGTGCCGTATGCGCGGGACCACGGTACTTGGCAGACGGTGGGATCGCAGGTGCGGTTGAAATTTTATGACGCCGGTCATATTCTCGGGTCGGCAGTTTCGGTGTTGGAGGCTACCGGCCGGGCCGGCACGGTACGCCTGGGATACAGCGGTGACCTAGGATCGCCCGGTTTGCCGCTATTGCATGATCCGGAGATCCCAGATGAGGCGCTTGACGTGTTGCTATTGGAGAGTACGTACGGTCACCGGCGTCACCAGGGGCTAACGCCGATGGCAGAACGGTTGGCTGACACGGTGCGGCGCGTGTGCGATCGGGGCGGGAAGATGGTTGTGCCAGCGTTCTCGCTTGGACGCACACAGACATTGGTGTACGTGCTGCACAAGCTGACAGATTCCGGACGCATTCCCCGGTTTCCAATTTTTGTAGACTCACCGTTGGCAACTGATCTGACAGATGTGTACCGGCAGCACCGGCGCGAATATGATTTGGAGAGCTGGAGTGATTTTGACGGGCCGCATCATTACCCGTTGGCATTTAAAAATCTTAATTATACGGAATCGGTGGAGGAATCGAAAGCGCTCAATAACCGGCGCGGGCCGTTTATGGTAATCTCCGCTTCGGGAATGTGTACGGCCGGACGAGTCCTCCATCATTTACGACACAGTTTGGCTGATACTGCCAATGCTGTTTTTATTACCGGGTACCAAGCGGCGGGAACGCTGGGACGCCGGCTCTTAGAGGGGGCGAAGTCGGTGGAGATATTTTCCGACCGGCTGCCTGTTCGGGCTGAAATACAAGTGTTTAATGAGTTTTCCGCCCATGCGGATGGGACGCAATTGGCAGCGTGGGCCGAGCAGATCAGCGGTCTTACACAGATATTTCTGGTTCACGGAGAGCCGGTGCAGGCTGCGGCACTGGCCCAGCGCTTGTCAGCGAGCCGGAGAGAGCGGGAGGTTGTGCAATCGACGGAAGGAGCCGCTTTTAGGTTGTAGGGAGTAAATTATAACGGGTCGAGAGACTGAGAGTGTGCCGGCCAGTAATTACCAACTTCTCATAACACACAATACACTCGTTATCGTTGCCAGCGTTCGTGTTCCGGGTTCCATTGGGCGTTATGCTCTCCGGCTTGGCGGGCGGCTTTTTCGATGCGGTGGTGCTGCCGTTCAAAATCACGTCCGCCGATGCTATTCGCCAGCAGGAAACCGGCAATAATACCCGGGCCGAAGCCGGTGATGATGTAAAACATGACCAGGCCAAGGGCGGCAAAGATTTGACCAATCATAAGCGGTTCTTTCCGGCGCCGATGAGGATTAGTGCTAACATACATCCTATGGCAGCACCGGTGAGGAAGAATGTTCCCCATACTGTAAAGTGGTCTAGCAGAGTGGGCATTGACGAGTGCGTTTGGTTCAGTTACAGCTAAGCTACCTCTACTTTATACGTTCACTGCCAGCTGCGCCAAGAGTATTCGTATGTCGAGCCGTCCAATCATTTTTTTTGATGTAGAGCCATGGGAGCAAGAGCGGTTGCCCGCGCACATTGCCGGTCATACGGTCGTTTCCCGGCCGGAACGTCTTGATCGGGAAACGGCTCTATTGGCTCGCGAGGCGGCGGCAGTATCGGTGTTTGCCTGGTCGGCGGTTAGCCGTCCTGTGCTCGAACAGTTGCCGGCGGTGCGGTTTATTGCCGCCCGCTCGACAGGCTTTGACCATATAGACCTGGCAGCGTGCGCCGAGTTCGGCATTGCGGTAGCCAATGTGCCTGGATACGGAGAGCGGACGGTGGCTGAACACACTTTTGCATTGATTCTGGCGCTGTCGCGGAACCTGATGCACAGTTTTGATCGGACGCGGGCAGGCAGTTTTTCGCGCGAAGGCTTGCGCGGATTTGACTTAGAAGGAAAGCGGTTGGGTGTGATTGGCACAGGTAAGATCGGGGCCAAGGTGTCGCGCATCGGTCTGGCGTTTGGTATGCGTGTAGTTGCGTTTGATGTTCAGCGCAATCCGGAACTGGAAGCGGCGGGGGTAGACTATGTCCCTTCGGCGGCGGCGGTGCTGGGGCAGGCGGATGTCATTACGCTCCATGTGCCGTTGACAGAGGAGACGCGGCATTTGATTAGCATGGAAACTATTGAGCGTATCCAGCCCGGAGCCGTACTCATTAACACTGCCCGCGGGGACTTGGTGCAGACAGCAGCGCTGCTATCAGCGCTTGACCGCGGCATTTTGCGCGGGGCGGGGTTGGACGTTTTGGAGGACGAGCGGCTGGTAGGAGAGGAGGCGGAAGTACTCTCGCAGGGGGCGCCATCTAATGAGGCATTGGCGGCTATGCTGCGCAATCACGTGTTGCTTTCAAAGCCAAACGTGCTGATCACGCCGCATAATGCGTTCAACAGCGAGGAGTCTTTGGAGAAATTGCTGGCGACCACCGTCGCTAATTTAGAAGCATTTTTTGCAGGGACGCCTCAAAATGTTGTGGGTGTGAGCTGATTGGTCACTTTGAGCTCATTCTCGTTGTTCCAGCGGGCAGATTCGAGATGTTTGCACTCTCGTTATCCTACTTTTGCTAAAGCAGGAGAAAATACCATGCCGGCGGGGCGTACATATCCGCATAAGTAACAGCACAGCTCACGCACGGTCATCATGTGGGTTTCCTTCCATCTTTACCCGTAGGGAGAGGAAAGTGTGAGGAGCATGTTACTATTTCATTATGCTCATCGATATTACTCGAACGATTCATCCCGGAATGGCGATATACCCGAATAACGCCGGAGTGATTTTTGAGCAGATACAGCGAGTGGAGGAGGGGAAGAATGCGCTTTCGCGTATTACGCTGGGTTCGCATACCGGTACACACATTGATGCACCAGCGCATATTCATGCGGAAGCGGCCGGGGCGTTGGCCTATCCGTTGGAGCAGATGAACGGTGCGTGTGAAGTGGTGGATGTGAGTCAGCTGGATAATGTGATTACGGCATCGGATATACCACCGACTAGGGCCGAACGCGTATTATTTAAAACGCGGAATTCCGCAGGGGATTCGAACGAATTTGCGGATGATTTTGTGGCGCTGGATGATTCTGCGGCGAATGAGCTGGTGCGCAGAGGCATCAAGCTGGTGGGGTTGGATGCGTTATCAATCCGCAAGCGGGGGACGAAGAACCGTGTGCACGATACGCTGCTTGATAACCATGTTGTTATATTAGAAGGTGTGTGGTTGGCGGGTGCTCGTGCGGGCGAGTACGAGCTGTTATGCCTGCCGCTGAAAATTGACCTCGATGGTGCGCTCGCACGGGCGGTGTTACGGGAGCTGAAATAAGAAAAGAC
>Ga0210057_1010452_pt1 | contig 10505 bp, 12 predicted proteins | sample CryGeyCG2114_010_2_FD_183968 | JGI IMG/M metagenome (GOLD analysis project Ga0210057, IMG submission 183968) | Groundwater microbial communities from aquifer - Crystal Geyser CG10_big_fil_rev_8/21/14_0.10 (SPAdes) (version 2) | ecosystem: Environmental > Aquatic > Deep subsurface > Groundwater ...
CTTTTAAAAGCAATTAATTATTTAGTTGAGAGTTTTGATGAGTTATTACAAAAATGGAGGGCGGTTCCAAAAGATGTCAACAGTTTTCCTCATGCGCCATGGTGGCATATTAATGATAAAACTGGTTTTTGTGTGATTGATAAAGGATGGAAAAATCCAACGGTAGAAATTTTGGGATATCTATACCAATATCCAAACAACTTTCTTTTTATTAAATTAGAGGAACTAACACAAAAAGCAATTAATCTTTTATTGAATCAAAAGGATAAAATGGAATCAGAACACAATCTTTATTGTTATTTGATTTTTTATGATCATATTCCTAAAAAATATAAAACTCAAATAAAATCAAAACTTTGTGAGCTTATTAAAGGCACAGTAAACATAAATGTTGACGATTGGTCAAGTAAATATGTTCCAACGCCTCTTCAGTTTATTGATGATCCAAAATCACTATTCTGTTCTTTACTGGCTGATGCAGTGGATAAAAATCTGGATTTTCTTATAAAAGCAATTGATGCAAGTGAGGCCTGGTATCCAACTTGGAAATGGGGTTAGTATGAGGAAGATTGGCAAAAAGCCAGGGTTGAATGGACAGGAAAAAATGCAGTTAATAATTTAATTATCTTAAAAAAATTTGGGAGAATTGAAGATTAATCTAATTCAGGCAAAATCGGTTTTTATCAAGTCGGGCCTTCCTGGATCAGATTGGGTAATTAATCCATATAACGGATGTCTGTTTGGATGTATGTATTGTTATGCTGCGCAAATCGCCAGATGGAAGCATCCTAATGAAGAATGGGGGACATATCTTGACGTGAAAATAAATGCGCCTGAATTATTAAAGAAAGAATTAACAAAGTTAGAGAAAAGATTAAAAACTAAAAACTTTGGATCAGTATTTTTCAGTTCAGTGACTGATCCATATGTGGGAATGGAAGCGAAATATCAAATTACGCGGAAATGTCTTGAGGTATTGGCTGATTTTAGATATGAAGGATCAATTGGAATACAGACAAAGTCGCCTTTAGTCACAAAAGATATCGATGTATTAAAAAAGCTAAAAAAAGTTTCGGTTGGTTTTACCGTGACAACGCTGGATGATAAGGTTTCCCGCTTTTTGGAAGTCAAAGCTCCGCCTATTACTGCAAGAATTGATGCATTAAAAAAACTTCACAATAATACAATTTCAACATATGCATTTATTGGACCAATCCTTCCTTACTTTATTAATACAGAGCAAAAGATTAATGAATTATTGAACAAACTTCAGGAAGTTGGAGTCAACGAAGTATGGTTTGAACATATTAATTTGAGTCCCATAACAAAAGCAAGGCTTTATCAATATCTTAAAAAAGAAGCTCCGGAACTGATTCCATATTTTAATCAAACTGATACAAAAGACTATCGAGAAAAGTTGGAAAAAATTATCCAAAAAGCATTGAAAGGTAGAGGTTTGAAAATTGGATTGGGAAAAGTGATTTATCATCGTAAATTACCGAAAAAGAAATAAAATAATGATAAGTTTTTTAATAAAAGAGAGCATTTTTTAAGTATAACATGATTGGTTTTATAAATTTAGGATGGTTGATGATATGACGTATTGTAGAGACGTGATTAATCACGTCTCTACATCAAATAACCCCATTTTCACATAAACACATTGTATTTTTTTTGTTATCATAAAAAATATGCTTGATAGATATCATCAAAAATATCGTATTCCCTCAACCCGATTACAAAAATTTGATTATTCTTCAAATGGGTATTATTTCGTGACGATCTGCACGAAGGATAAAGAGAATTGCTTTGGTGAAGTTGTTAATAATAAAATGCAATTATCTGAAATTGGAAAGATTGTTAAAACATATTGGTTTAGAATACAAAATCATTTTTCATTTGTTATCACAGATGAATTTATTATTATGCCAAATCATATCCATGGGATTATGGTGATTTGTCATAATAATAAAACCAATAATGATATATATAATAATAATGGTAGAGACGTGATTAATCACGTCTCTACATGGAAGAAAATGACACCAATGGGTAAATATACGTTAGGTGAAATAATTCGTTGGTATAAAGGGATAGTTACATTTCATATACGAAACAAATTATGCAATACTTTTTCCTGGCAACCACGTTTTTATGATCACATCATTCGTGATGAAAAATCATTATTGAGTATCCGTGAATATATTCACAATAATCCAAAAAATTGGGAGGAGGATGAAGAAAATACCATATGAAAAAAATACTTTTTATTATTATCGTTTCATTTTTCTCCGTTATTTTAGTAAATTGGTTTATTATTCAGCAAAAATCTAACACACCTTCTTTAAAAAAAGTAATTCCAAAAGAAAAACCCCTTCTCGCCTATACATTTGAAAATCTTAAAAAAACCATATTTCCAACAAATACTTTTATATTGGGAAAGATAATAACGGAAACACCGGAAATTATAACTCAAATATTTTATTTTAATGTTCCCGATAAACCAGATAGTAGAAATATACTAAAGGTGAGTGGTGTGATTAATATTCCTAAAAATCCCGGTACTTATCCTATTATTGTTATGTTTCGTGGATTTATTCCTGAAGAAACATATCAGCCGGGAGCTGGCACAGAACATGTTGCCGAAGTATTGGCTCAAAACAAATTTATTACGTTAGCTCCTGATTTTTTAGGATTTGGAGAATCGTCATCTCCTTCAAAAGACTCTTTTGAAGCGCGATTTCAGACCTATACAACAGCCCTAACTCTTTTTTCATCACTGCCGAATTTTAATACGGCGCTTGATGCTAGTTATTCGGCAACAATAAAAGCCGATATTGATAAGGTCGGTATATGGGCACATAGTAATGGAGGACATATTGCTTTATCAGTACTTGCTATATCCGGATCAACATATCCAACTGTTTTATGGGCTCCTGTATCAAAATCCTTCCCTTATTCAATTTTGTATTATACCGACGAATCAGATGATCAGGGAAAAGCACTCCGTAAAGCTTTAGCACTATTTGAAAACGATTATGACGCGCAGTTGTTTTCACCAGAGCGTTATTACCAGTGGATAAAAGCTCCGCTATCTATTCATCAGGGGAGTACAGATAGAGAAGTTCCCATTTCATGGTCGGACGATTTGGTTGATGAATTAAAGAAAGATGATATTAAACTTGAATATATCATATATCCTGGCGCAGATCACAATATGCTTCCTACATGGTCTAGTGTTGTTAAGAATAGTATTGTTTTTTACGAAGACAAATTAAACAATTCTTCGACGAGCAAATAAGCTATTCTTTTCTTGTTAACATAACTGCATCGGCAGTATTAAAGGGATTTGTTAGATATGAAAGAGAATATGAATTGGCGGGAAGTGATTTTAATATGGTAGTTATACAATCTGGATTATCTGATCCAAACAAAATAATCAGCTGCGCTTCTTTGGGAATACTTCTATATATGCAATCATTTTTTTGCAATGTAATTTTCTTTAATTTTTCTGAGTAGTTGGGTACAAAATATTGTATGCGTTGATCGTTGTAAATGCTGCTTGAAACGAAGATGTGTTGAATTTTACTTTGATTAATTAGTTTTGAAATAGTAAGCATAGGGGCTTTATTAGCAACATGATTGAAAGGAAGATATGTTTGATTGTAGTAACGATTTATATTTATTATAGAAATTATGATGATAAGTGAAGTCAAAATGATATTTCCGTATTTGTTATTCAATTTTGAAACATAAGACAATCCAAAACTACATCCAACATAAATAAGAGGAAGAATACCTGATATACGAAGTGTATTGGGATGACCAAGTCCATAATAATGAAATTCTGGAATACGTTCGACTGAGAGAATGTCGTTTAATAATGAAGGAACAAAAAAAACAAATATGAAAAAAATCCATTTCTTTTTTCCAAATTTAATTAAATAAATTATTCCTATTCCAAAAAGAATGAGTGTTATTGGGTCAAATGGCGTAGTTTGAGCAGGGTTTTGTCGGGGGTTTGGGTCGCCAACAGAAACAAACATACCTAAAGTTCGATTGATATTCCCCCATAATTCCTTTTTTACTTCTAGAGGAGAGTAATTTTGATGAAACAGGGAAACAGATTTTGTCCGAATCATGAGGTCTGTAGGATTATATAAACCATAATTTATCAGAGAAAATAAAGGAATAATGATGGCTGAAATGAATAATAATACTGAAATAATCTTATTTTTTTGTAAAGCGTTCGATTTTATTACCATAAATAAACAATAAAAAAAAGATATTAGTGCAAAAGTTCGGAAGCCAAGATAGGTGTATAAACCAAATCCAAGAGAAAAACCTGCAACAACAAGAAATTGGTAAATATTTTTTTGCTGATATAAAAAAAGGAAAATTAGAAACAACAATTCAAAAAAAATCGCAATAGACATTTCATAAGCAAAACGGGAAACAGCTATATGAACATAAGAATTTAAGAAAAGAATTGCTCCGCCGATGGCAACCTTTTTATTATTGAACAACCTGAGATATAAATAAAAAAGAGCTGCGTTTAAAGATCCAAACAATACACTTGTGAATCTGATATTGACAACTGTTCTTCCAAAAGTTTTTATAATCCAACCAATGATGTAAAGCTGGGGCGTTGGGTGACCCATATTATCTGTAACAAACGGAGTAAATGAGGTTAGTTTATACAAGTTTTCACTCATGAGGCCAACCGATACTTCATCGCCCCACATACCTGGAGTAATTTTATCTAATCGAAAAAGATACAGAATAAAAGTTGCTAAGAATAAAATGAATCCAATAATTGTTTCTACTTGGTGCTTATAAATAAAATGCAGTATTTTTTTTAGGGAAAGAATAGTAAAAAATAAAATACACATACTTATTATTTGGACCATTATTGTGATCCATGGGTATGAATTAGTGAGAAAATAATACAAAAAACAAAATGTATTTATGAGAAAGATTAAAATATATGTTATGAGAAAAGGTCGCATTTTATTCAATATAGAGTATAGCAAAGACTTTATACTAATAATCTCCAAAAAATATTGATAAAATGCTATATACTTATAGAATTGTGGATTATAATCCATTGCGGATTTATTTATTAGTTTATATTTTTAATATATGGCAGAAAAAAATGAAGTGTGTCCAAAATGCGGAGCCCCACTTGGCGATGTTACCGAGACAAAGACAGGAAAAAAACTGCAACGATGTTCAGCCGGATCTTGGAACGCAGAAACAAGGCAGACAGAGGGATGTGATTTTGTAAAATGGCTTCCCTACGAACCTGAGGCGCTTGACGAAAAATGTCCAAAGTGTGGAGCGCCTTTAGTAATGACGATGACGCGTTTTAATAAAAAAATGAAAAAATGTTCTACAAATTCGTGGGATCCAAAAACAAAAACAGCAAGCGGATGTGATTTTTTTGAATGGGTAAAAGCGGTTACCGAAGAATTGGATGAAGACTGTCCCAAATGTCAGAGTAAATTGGTTAAAGTAACTACACCGACTGGAAAAACAATGAAAAAATGTTCTACAAGCGGATGGGATAAGGTAAATCGTGTTGCGACAGGCTGCAACTATATTGAATGGCTCTAATTGAGAGGGAATGAATATTAAGAATCTTGAAAGATCAAAACAGCCGAGAGAACGGCTTGTGAAATATGGAGTAAACACATTGTCTGAAGTAGACCTTATTGCTTTGCTATTGGGTTCAGGCTGTAAAGGACAAAATGTACTTTCCTTAGCTAAAACGATTATCAAAAAAATATCACTACATAGATTAACTTCTGCATCATTTCATGAGCTTAAACAAATACCCGGAATTGGATTTACAAAAGCATCTCAACTCATTGCCTGTTTTGAACTTGGGAAGCGGCTGCTTATTCATAAAAAAATCTCACTTATTTTGAGTCCTAAAAAAGTGTGGGAGCAAATGGTTGATATCCGCGATCATAAAAAAGAGTATTTTGTCGCATTCTTTTTGGATGTTCGAAATCAAATAGTTAAGCGGGAAATAATATCCATAGGTTCTTTGAATGCGAGTATTGTACATCCGAGAGAGGTTTTTGAGCCTGCGATTCGTAATTATACTTCTCAAATTATTATTTCTCATAATCATCCTTCGGACGAAGTTATTCCATCAAATGAAGATATTTATATAACAAAACGGCTTATTGAAGCAGGAAAAATAATCGGCATTTCGGTTATCGACCATGTTATTGTTGGCAGATCCGGATATTTGAGTATGAAAGAAAAAGGAATGATGTAGTAGAATAACAATGTGAAAAAGAATAAAAAACATGAAAAATTCATTGATACAGTATGGAAATATTATGTAAAGAATAAACGCGACCTACCTTGGAGAAAGACAACTGATCCCTACCAAATTTTTGTTTCCGAAGTTATGCTTCAACAAACCCAAGTGTCGCGTGTACTTATCAAATATCCTTTTTTTATTAATCAATTTCCAACATTTAAACAACTAGCTCAAGCATCAATTACAGAAGTGTTAAAGACTTGGCAGGGTATGGGATATAACAGACGGGCTTTATATCTTAAAAAAGCAGCTTCGATCATCATTAATCAATACAACGGTATTGTGCCCGATGATCCTGTAATTCTTGACACACTTCCCGGAGTAGGTGAGGCAACAGCTTGTTCTATTGTTGCTTTTGCATACAATAAGCCAACCGTATTTATTGAGACAAACATAAGGCGGGTATTTATATATCATTTTTTTGAAGATAGAAAATTGTTTACCCTGAGAGGAATCGACGGGAAAGTAGATGATAGAGAAATACTTTCTCTTGTTGAACAAACATTAGATCATGATAATCCACGTGAGTGGTACTGGGCGTTTATGGATTATGGGTCGTATTTAGGTAAAACTGGCGAAAATCCAAACAAAAAAAGCAAGCATTATACTATTCAAACTCAATTTGAAGGATCGGATAGGCAAATACGGGGGAAGATATTAAAACTGTTATTAGAACATAGAAGAACTGAGCAGGAAATGATAGAAGAACTGAAGGTAAAAAAAAAGAGGGTGAAATCAATTCTTGATTCTTTGGAAAAAGAAGGGTTCACTCTTAAAAAAAACGATATATATTGTTTAGTAAATTAACTTTTGCGATGTTTATTTTTTGTGACTTCACCCTAAGGATTTGAGACCCGGTAGGGAACCCAAGTCATTACAAAAAATAAACATCTCAATCTTTTGAAAAAAATGAACAAACAAAAAAGAACAGTTATTATCTTAAATACATTAAAAAGGCTTTTACCTGATGCAAAAATCGTACTTCGATATTCAAATCACTGGGAGCTTTTGGTTGCCGTTATCCTTTCTGCACAGTGCACTGATAAACAAGTCAACAAGGTAACTGCAAGACTATTTCGAAAATATAGAACACTAGAAGATTATATAAATGTAGATAAAAAAGAGTTTGAGAAAGATATTTTTTCAACCGGATTTTACCGGAATAAAACAAAGCATATTTTGGAAAGCGCTAAAATCATTCAAAATCAATTTGGTGGAAGAGTTCCTCAAACAATGAAAGAAATCCTTACTCTTCCGGGAGTTGCCAGAAAAACAGCTAATGTAGTTTTGGGAAATGCTTATGGAATAGTGGAGGGAATTGCGGTTGATACCCATGTGATTCGTCTGAGTCGATTATGGGAGCTAACAAAAGAAACTGATCCGGTGAAAATTGAAAAAGACTTAATGAAACTCATTCCTAAAAAAGACTGGTTTATCTTTACGTATCATATCATTGAATACGGAAGAAAATACTGCATTGCAAAAAGACATGACCATCAACACTGTCCGTTAACAAAACTGCTTGAAAAAAAGTAAGGTTAAGTTACTTTTTCTTCTTTTTAGATTGAATCCATTTTTTGGCAGCCATTCCTATTAAATAGCCGCCTGTACCCAATAGGATTATCGTTAATGTACCCATTTTTTCATTATATATAACTTAATCAAATGTAATCAAACAAATCAGAATTCTTTGAAGTTCTACTTCGGGGTTACTTCCTTGTCATCCTCGGCGAAGGCCGTGGATCCAGTCTATAATTACAAAATTGAAATTTTAGTATAGATTCCCGCCTGCGCTGGAATGACACTCACGAGATATCTTGCAACTTTGCTGCGAGGTAGTTCATTTTTAATCGTAAAGTATAATAATTACATGGTTAATACAATCAAGTTTAGAAGTTTGGATAAACAGGACTATCAAGAAATACTTAATGTTTGTTTAGTTAGTGCAAAATATGATCAAGTAGATTCGGAGTCTATTTTAAGGAGCGTTATCGGTTCAATGGATGATCTGATAAAAGTTATAAGCTCGATAAAAGAAAAAGATAACAATATTCTTGTTGTTGAAAATGAAGGTGACATTGTTGGATTTAGCTATATAAAATGGTGGACTGAAAATGATGGAATATGGTTATATCTGCATCTACATTATTTACTTCCCGAATGGAGAAAGGATGGTGTATTTGGACAGATGTTTGAGTGGGCTGAAAATAGAATTAGAAAAATAGCAATAAATCATGACATAAAGGGAAAAGGTATGTTTGGTTCGAATGCGATTAGTACGGAAGTTGAAAAGACAAAGTTGTTATTTGATACAGGTTACAAACAAGTTTTTTCAAGAGTTGAGATGGTATTTACGGATTTTAACAATCTGCAAGACAAAAATCTTCCAGCTGATTACATATTAAAACCAGTTAATTCAGAGCATTTTCGCGCGATGTTAAAAGTTCTTGAGAAAGCATATTTAACGAGAGAACACACTGCTATTTATACTGAGGAAGATTATGAGGAATTTGTTAACAATCCAAACAATGACCTGTCTTTATGGTATGTCGTCTGGCATCAAAACGAAATTATTGGGTATGTATTAAGCGAAATTCGAAACGGAGCAGGAGTTATCACAGAAGTTGTTATTGATGAAAAACATCGAAGGCGGGGACTTGCAAGAATATTAACAATAAAGAATCTATTAAATTTGCAAAAAAGAGGAGTAAAAAAAGTGTATTTGGATACAAACGGTGAAGATGTTTCAGGTGCAAGAAGTATGTATGAAAAAATTGGGTTTAAAAAAACCATTACGGATTATAGATATAGAAAGCAGATGTAATTTGAGTTATAGATTGTTTTATCAATCCATGTTGCGCCTAACGAGGTGAAATAAGGAGAAGAGTAATTTTATTTCTACAAGTTAACACTTTCTCTTATAAAATGTTGTTATAATTATTCCTATATGAAAATGTTATGGAAAAAAGAAAACGAGCATGATTTCTTTATAAATTCTTTGAGTTTTGCAACTCCTGAACAACTGTTTTATGTTACCTCTGGTAAAAAGTATTTTGCTTATTGGCCTAAAAGTTATGCTGATACAAAAACAACACTCCAAAGTAGGAATTCTCTAATTGGCACATACACTGAAAAGTGGTGTACTGATCTTTTTTCCGAAATTGCTAATCAATTAGGAGGTTATTCCGTTCAAGGAGCAATCTGAAATAATACTTTTGATAAATCCCAAAATGAAAAATAAAAAGTTTGACGTAAAAATTTATCATTCAACTTTTTGTTCTTATACTATTAAGGCAAAAAATTGTCAAGAAGCGATTCAGAAAGCAAGAAAACTTAAATTAAATAGTAAAGAGCTTATAAATAATTTAGAAACTTGGAAAGACGCTGATACTGTTGAAGAGCTATAAAAATATGAAAATAACAGAGAGCAGATTGTCTTTTAGTTATAAAACGATTAAAGTTACTCGAAGCAGAATTAATAAAGGGTTATTGGCAATCCCAGTATCTTTGATAGACTACTTCCCAAAAGATAAAAATACAATCTTAATCGCAACTGGAACAGATATCAAAATGATCCCCAAACATTTTACTCCTTATACAAGCAGTAGTCGAGAATGTCGCATTGGAGGAATACGAAATTTCTATGAAAAATTCCAAGTAAAAGATGGCGATGAAATCGTTATTCAAATACTCGACGTAGATAAATATAGACTGTATACAGAAGATCAGTTTAAAAACCTTATTAAAGAATCTGAAAACCAATTTGACGACTCAAAAGATGAAAAAGAAGCAACGTCAAGTTTAGAAAAAATAACTAAAATAACTAACTCTAAACCTGAACAAACCTTATTAAGCGAATATTACCGTTTAGCAAAAACCATTATCAGATCAAGAAAAAAAATAGTATCAAAACCAAATTTTATAAAGGAAAGCGTTTCTCCGGCTATAAGAAAACTATTAACCCAACTTTACGATGGTAAGTGTCAGATTACGGGTTTTGGTTTCCTAATGAAAAATGATAAACCATATTTTGAAATTCACCATATTAAACCCGATTTTGGTGATCACTTAAAAAATTTGCTTGTTGTTAGTCCCAATATCCATGCAGAATTTACTTATGCTATTGTTGAACAATTATTTGATTCTGAAGGTTGGTTAAGGTATGTTA
>Ga0210057_1010453_pt1 | contig 10505 bp, 8 predicted proteins | sample CryGeyCG2114_010_2_FD_183968 | JGI IMG/M metagenome (GOLD analysis project Ga0210057, IMG submission 183968) | Groundwater microbial communities from aquifer - Crystal Geyser CG10_big_fil_rev_8/21/14_0.10 (SPAdes) (version 2) | ecosystem: Environmental > Aquatic > Deep subsurface > Groundwater ...
TTATATTAACCGCCGGTTCATCTCCGCTTCCGCCTCTTGATTTAACTCCCGCCGTTCCCGCGGTCCGATTCTCCACCCCTTCGGCGCTATAGGCATAAAATGTGGAAGGCGAAGACTGGTTGTTATATTCGGTGGCAATCCAGTCAGTAGAACGGACAATATTAGAAACTTTAAGCTCATCAATAATACCGCGAAAAACAGTAGAAGGACCATTGTGATTCGCGCCAAAATAAACAAGATTATCAGTAGTTATAAAATTTCCGCTCGCCGCAACTGTATTAATATGAGTTCCGTTAATATAAAACCTAATATCATTTGCGTCATCATAGCTTACAACAACATAAGAAAGTTGATTTTCGTTAATAACGCTCGTGGACTATTTATACGCCCCGCCTGTAATATTATCGGCATAAAAACTCAACTTACCTGAATCTTGAAGATTAAACCACCAATCGTTAGGACTGGATGACCTCTGAATAATATCATTACGATAACCCAAAGCTCCGACACTGTTGGGATTTACCCAAGCACTTATAGTAATAGCCGTAGTTATATTGTCCCAAACAGAACTGTTGGGCACAGTAATTAAGTCATCTTGTGCTACATTTCCATCAAATTCCAAAGACCCGTCTATTTTTCCCGCCACTTGGTCGCTTGTTGTCATTGTGCCTGATGAAGTCCCGTCATTGTTATTAGCAGTTGAATCAAGCATTTGGGGAGCAGAGCCGGACGGGTCTTCAGATAAATGCTGAACCATCATATAATTGCTATCCCAAACATTGGCCGCGTCCTGCTGGTCGTCGGCGGCGGCGTTTCCGTAATAAATATATATAGTAGTATCAACACTATTGGAAAGTGAGGGAATTTTAACCCAAGCCGCTATTTCCCCGGTGGTAGAAGCGTAGTATTCAATTTCGTGGGAAAGTTTGGTAATGCCGTCGGAAGAAGTAAAGACTATATCGCCCGCTGTGCTTGAAGCCACATTTCCTCCAAAATCGGTAAAAGCTAAATCAGTGTCAGTCACTGAAAATAACATAGGAAAATCAGTTAAAGCAGATGAGCCAGACACTTTGTCCGCATCCACCGTAATAGCTTTTCTATAACCCCAAGTGCCCCCAGTCGCAAACCAATCAGCTTCGGCTGTTTTTGCAGAAAACAAATTTGTCCCAAATATCAAAACCAGCAAAGCGAGGAGTAATCCTGCCGTCAATATTATTTTAATTTTTTTTATCCACATTTTTCTTGACATATTTTTTGGTTTTGTTATAGTTCTAGTGTGCTTGCGGGACGCGAGTCCCTTATCAACACTTGAGTTGATAGCAAGCACACAAAGTACCTGCTACTCAAAGGCGGGTTTTTTGTTTCTTCACTTTTTTATCCATTATACTGTAAAAATGCTTAGACCCATTATTAACCTGACGAATAACAACCTTTATTCTTTTTGAGTCAGTAAAATAAACAAATGTCCAATAATGTATCGTTGATTCTTTTAAAATTTTAGCTTTTCTTGTTTTAATTAAAATTTTCTTTTCTTCTTTTTTATATACAATAATCGCCTTTGGATTTTTAATTATTGTTTCGGCTTTAGGTAAAAGGAGAAATCTTTTTTTTTGCTCGTTTCTTGACCTTAAAGACATCTTTCTAATAAGATGAGTGAATCCTATGTTATTAAAAGACACATATTGATTATTTAATGCGGGTGAAAGAATGATACCTATTTTTTTGTAGAATTTTTTAGCCCATTTTTTACACGCAACATACCCCATTCTCTTCAAGATATAACTATCAGATTTTTTATTTTTTTTACTTTCAGATTTCATTTAAAATTTAAAATTTCACTTATCCACATTTTACTTGACATATTTTTTGGTTTTGCTATACTACATTCATATTTGGGGTTACCCATGTGCTCTCTCGAAGGGGAGAGAATATTCAAGAGTAAAGACGGAGAAATCCGTTCTTTATTTTTTCCATATCTTTTTCATCCAATGAACCCATTTTCTCATACATTCTAAATGAACTAAATATTCTAATTTGAGACAAATTCGCCACATTTTCTCCTTTGAAAGATATCTCAACATACCATGAACCATTCTTATTTTGAGTTGATAGAGGTATTCCAATAAACCCTTGCTTGCTTAATTTTTTATAAACAAACACAGGTCTCGAAAATAATTTTCCTTTTCCGTTTATTTCAATACCAACATTTTCACCAACCGCACACCACCAAATTTCCCCTTCATTAAAGTAAAGTGGCCCAGAAGATTTATTATTAATCCTTTCTTTCAACCCTATCCATTCTAAAAATTTTTTAATCATATCTTCATTTTATTTTTATCCACATTTTTCTTGACATATTTTTTGACTTTGCTATACTATTTCTAATCACGCCCCCCCGACCGCAAGGTTGGGGGGGACGATTTTATATATCCATAAGATTCTTCAATTGGGCTTTAAATAGACCTTTTTTTATACTCCAAATTTCTCTACCCAAATGTCCCTTAGCATAAATTACCACTACTTGCTTTTTTAATTCTATAAGTAATCTGTAAAGCGGTTCATAATCCCCATCTCCGGTAAGAAAAATAAAACTATCAATCTTTTCCGCAATTTTCGTATGAACATCAATGCAAACTTCCATATCAAAATCACATTTTCTTTTCAAAATATCCTTACCTTTTAGCTTTGTAATAAAAATATATTTAACGGGTTTTGTAATAATTCTATATCCAATTTTTTCCGCCTGTTCCAAAAATTCTTCTGATTTCGGATGATTATCTTTCCCAAAATACATACAAACCTCTTTAATACTTGCGTAAGATTTTAAATATTTATAAAGAATATTAATATCAATTTAAATTTATTTTTTTAAAATTTTTTTTCATAATCACATTACTGGTGTAGTCGTAGAAGTATCAGATGGCTCTGGCTCTGGTTCTGACGTTGTTTCAACTTCTGTTTCTAATATCAACTCTTCCTCAACTAATACCTCTGGAGTGGTGGTGGCTGTCTCCTCTATCACCGGAGGAGTTGTAGTTGAAGTGCCAGCAACTTCTCCGACAACTGGGTCGGTGCTTGTGGCAGTTGTAGTTGAAGTCGTGGTTGAAGTTGAAGTTGAAGTTGAAGTTTCGGTTGCGATATTTGTATCAGGCACTATGACTATCTCTCCAAACCCATCATCATAATTTCCAGAAATAATACTCATAAGCCCAGATACCGAATTTACAGTCTCTGGCTGATAAATAGCAACCCAATCAAATTTGATATCTTTTTGAGCCACACCATTCATAAGGATAGTAAATCCTTCTTCCGTTTTATCCACCACTCCATAAGGTCCTTCTGGCAAGCCAAGCACTGTTACTACCACCTTAGGCGCTCCTGCATAAGGTTTTTCAAAAGCGACTTTAGTTGAATTGTTGCCCATTGTGATGACTGCACTCCCTGCTGTATCTTTGCTGGCATAAATGTTACCAACAATCTTCAAATTGCCATAAATGTTTGCATCGCCATTGCTCTTTATACTAAAGACTTCTCCTTCTGTGTTTTCTATAGAAAAGATAGAGCTATTGGCAGTTGATGCGATATTTGAAAAGACTTTGATAGAACCGTCATTTCTGACCAACAATCTGCCAATCCCGTTTTGTTGAAGTTGAAGCAGGTCGCCACTGCCCTTTTGATTTATCATAAAGATAGCACTTGAAGAAGTGGCGCTAATTGAAAGTGAATTTTCAATATGAGTGATTATCTGATTATCTTCTTCTCCAAGGACAAAAGTATTTTCTATCACTCTATATTCGGGACTGACAAATACTGTTACCATTCCAACATCTCCTATACTCTCTCCCGTAAAGTCTTCTAAAGCTTGACCCAATATGTAACCACTCCTAGTGGCCCTCATTGCAAAACCCTCTCTAGTCTCTGAAGAAGTCAAAAAGTCTCCAGTTTCAATAGGTCCATTTTCGTTAGTTACTTTTGTAATGATATGCCCCAATAGACCGACATTGGCAAAGTCATCGCTTTTCTGTCTGGTGTCTTCTGGATTATTAAAACTAGTTCCGCGGTCAGTTACCACACCGAGTATTTTGTCATAAGCCACATTAGATTTGCGGACAATGCCTGTATTTGACGGAGGGGTGGTGGTAGAGTTTCCTTTTACATTATCTATATATCCTCTATCAGCCAATGAGATTACATCTCCGATTTCGCTATCTTCATATTGGAAGAAAAATTCAGAGTAGTCGGCAGTGTTGGCATCAGACTGGAAGCGGAAGGTGGTGGCCCCCGACCTTATCCAAATCCTGCCTCCAGAAGCGGTGGCATCTGCATTACCTATTGTAAACTGCCCGTCAGTAGTAAATGTTGGAGAAGTAGAGGTGGCAATCTGGAGCCAGCTATTTACGGTATCAACCGCAAATATCTGTGTGCCTGATTCATTTTTGATAGAGAACGCCGTAGTAGAAGATATATTTTGAGTCAAACCTCCATACCAAGAAACTTCAAGCACCGAAGCTCCGGTAGAAGAAGCCACTTTAAATAAATCTTGATAAGTAGCCGCTTTCCCTTGAATGGCAAAAAGAGCGCTAGTAGTGCCTGTCGTCCCCACTCCCACATTGCCTCCGTTAGTAACAATAAAGTCTGTTTTGGTAGAGGAACCAATCACAAAAGAAGGACCAATAGCGCCGTTTGGATTGACTGAAAGTTGAGCCCAAGGGGTGGTGGTTGCGATGCCGACACTGCTGGCTCCCGTTAATGTCATCACGCTTTGTGCGGCACTGGCCGCGTTGGAGACATTAAATATCATTTTATTGTTCCCATTCGCGGCATCGCTATGAACGGTAGAAATACTGTGATAATAGCTTGTCGGGAAGCCGGATGCCGCGAATCTTAATTTTTCGGTGGAGGAATAAAAGTCTCCCGTTTCCGCTTCAATAATACCGCCCACATGCAACTTGTTGGACGGAGCTGTAATCCCTATTCCTACACTACCTCCCTGTTTAACATAAAGGACATCTCCAGCAGAAAAATCACCAGTAGTAGTGGCGTTGCCAACAATAGTAGTTGAAGCAGTAGAAAGAAAACCATTAAGAAAGCCCAATGTGGTGGTAGTAGAGTTCCCCCAAGTATTTACATCCCAAGCAAATGCTCCTCCGCCTGCTCCTGTAGCATCACTCCCCTCATAAATACTCCCGTCAGCCGCCACTTTCAAATCTCCTCCTCCACCACCGAGAGAAGTGATGGCGAAGTTGGTGGTGGTAGCACCAGTGGTGCCAACTGAAAAGATTGTGGTGCTAGCTAGCTTCACATCCAAAATCGGAGCTGTTTGACCAGAAAGAGCGTCCAAACTAAGTAAAGTGGTCCCGACAGCCGAACCGCCAACTGAAATATTGGCATAAGGAGAAGAAGTGCCGACACCCAGGTTGCCACCAGTTATATATGTATTGTGAGCAAACAATCCTCCAAAAGCAGTTTCTCCCATCTTTTGACCTGCCACGAAATTGTGAGTGCCTTCCACTTCAATATCATAAACGCGCTCCTCTCCCACTTTTTCTATGGAGACGATTTCGTCCCACATCACATCTCCTTCGCCTTCTGTCAAAACTTCATCATTTGGACAATCCAAAGAAGCTCCATCATCAAAATATTTAGAAAATACTTTTCCGCGAGGCACGGCAATTTCCATACCAACAAGAAGCTCACCCACTTGTAGCCAGCTTCTTTCTTCTTTATTATTTTTTGTAAAAAATCCTAACATTTTATTTATTCTATATATTATCCACATCACCGCTTGACAATGAGCCTCTATCGTCTATAATAGCTAGTACTGATATTCTCCCGACCGAAAGGTCGGGAGTATTCTTTTCCCTATTCAATTCTACAAATTCTCTTATTTTCTCAAGTATTAAATACTTTGTCTTTTTAAGTTCAAAAGCTAAATTATTCTTGAAGCTGACAAAACGAATTTTCTTGCCTTTTTCTATAAAGACATATTTCCAAAGTTCAAGGTAATCGCTATCTCCAGACAAAACCATCACTTCATCTAGATTTTCTAGATTTCTGACGACATCCAAACTAATCTCAATATCTAGGTATTTTTTTGAATCTGCATAAGAATTGTCAGATTTATTTGGTAAAGCCGCACAACAACCAAAAACCTGAATATCAAAAATTGATTCAAAAAGTGCTTTCGTCTTTTCGATGTCTAATTTCCATCCAGCTTGTTTTGAAGCATAGTATATATTGGCTCCATCAATAAATACACCTAATCGCTCCTTTACAATATTCTTTTGTTCTTTTTGGTTTTGCATTTTATTTATTTGGCGAAACGCTCCGTCAATTTCGACACAGGGACGTTAAACCTCTGCCACGACTTTTCTAAATGAAATGTCTTTATTCTTGTCTCTGCATATCTACCAATCAAATCGTCTATAAGCCCCGTATCAACCCTTGCTCCATAAACTCCTTTGATTTGTTCCAAATAGACAATCATCTTGTTGCATCCGGTCATCGCTTTTTCCAAAGTGGCTACTCCAATCCCAAAATCAGCAAACCTGATGGAGTGCGCCTCTCCTATATATAGAGGCACTGACATAGAGCAATTGATCATATTTTCCAAAAAATCATAACGCAAGGTTTTTAGTTTGGCTTTCATATTTTTGGTTATTATCACCGCGCATTCCATAGACTTTTGATAAATATCCAAGTCGCGAAATGTGCGCACCGGTTTCCTAGGTGTAAATGTTTTTGCGTATTTATTTTTTTGATAATTTGTGTAAGACATTTTTGATTTTGTGGATATCTCCTTGACTTTTTTTTTGATTTTGTTAGACTTATTTTATTGATGGCCCCTTGGGCTCGCCCCTTCGGGGGAGAATGAGAAGCTAGTCGAGATTTACTCGTCTAGTTTTTTCTTTTATTTTTCTCATTATTTTCACATTAAGGTGACCAGTTTTGTTAATCAACCTCTTGCTATCCAAATTTCTTATTTGTGATAAGTTTGCGAAAGCATTTTTACCATCAATAATTCCTACCGAAATTCTATATTTATTTGTTTTGCTTGCGGTAGTCAGAGGTAAAGCCAAGAATGAATACTTGTTATGTTTTTTGAGTACTATAACCGGTCTCATAAATTCTTTGTCTTTACCATTTGATTCAAATCCGACATTTAACCCGAGATGAACCCACCAAACATCACCATCCGCAAAGAACAGTCTGTCATTTTCTATTTTGGAATCAACTTCTTTTTTGATTTTATTCCATTTGTCAAAATCTTTGTTCATCTTCGGTTTTAATAAATTAACGCTTTTAATCAACTAACAACTTTTCACCCCCCTTAAGTAGGGGCCGGGTCCTTGTTCCTTATTATTGCTAAATCATTTGTTTTTGGAACCTCTACTACCAACCCAGAACGATAATAAACTCTTCTCTTCTTTTTGGTAGGTTGCAATTTTTTGACGACATGGAGAGGATAAAATTCAAAATAATCTTTTTCGTCAAACCAAGCGCATTTGAAATCAAAAAGCCGCAAGCCAGTCAGTCTTGACATAGCAAGCGCGTACCAAGTAAGTTGTTCAATCGGTTTTTCCTTCTCCGCATTCGGTTTGTAATCAAGTAAATGCACCGACCCATTTCTTATCTGTATAAAATCAATGTGGCCTGTCAAGAGTTTTGGCACTTCAATCTCCTTGCCACCTTTTATCCCAATCTTGCCGTTATCCGATATTTTAAACTTAAGTACATTTTCCATATGCGCCACATCTTCCCTCCTTATATACACCGGCACTTCGGTTGCCACCGTCACAGAGTCATTGGCAATCATAAATCTCTGCAACTCTTCGTGTCTTTGTTTGTTGTTAGGGACCGCTTGCAAAACAAAGGCCGCGAGCTTGTTGGCATAATTAAATTTGGCTTTCACTATCATATCTGTCTTGTCAAATTTGGACCTAACTTCGCTCATTCTCTCACCCTCGGCAAAATATTGATGCGGAGTTTCGCTAGAGACATTGTCCAAATATTCCTTTAATGGTTTTAGATTGCGATTACCAAACTCTTCTAACATAAGAGCAATTTTGGCTCGGTGATATCTAAATCTATAAAGTTGTCTGTGAGCCATAGTTACGGTTTCAATTATGTTTTTTGGATTAAACATTTTAATAGCGTATTCTCGCAGTCGGCTAAATGTGCAGAGCTGTTTGTATTCTTGTATCCAGCTTGCCAGAGTGGCGGGGGTAGGGACTGCGGGACTTGCTTTAGAGCCGTCAATTTCAGGGAGCGGGACGCCGAACTTCTGTCCCAATATTTTGCATGTTTGCTCTAGCGTCAATCCCAAATTATACAAACTCATTCCTTCAATAACGGTTCTTAATGGGAAATGCTTACCTTTTACATCGCTTGCCGTAAAGGTCCTACCGCATTCCTCATTTTTGCAAATGTAAAGCTGAACGGTTTGATTTTTATTTTTACGAACACCTCGTTTAGAGAAATCACCGGAACCGCAATAAGGACATTTTTCGGCGACACGCGTCCCTTCTCCTCCTTGAGGGTAACCCTTGAACTGCCCCTGCCCCAAAGGGTTACCCTCTAGTTGAGCTAACTCACCCCGACCCTCGCCTTGCACACCTTTTTTATTTGCTGTATTATTTTGTTGTATGAGATTTGATTTTCCTAAATTATCTGTTTCTAAATTTGATAGATTAGCATCAATATCAGCAGATACAGGCCAAGTGTTCTTTGCTTCTATTTTGATTAGTCCATTAGTTAGTGGAGCGGTTGATTGACGATTAATGAGTTTAGGATTATTTTCTTCTATTATTGCTTGGTCATTTAGTTTGCTTTTGCCAAAAGATAAATAATTATTATGAATAACATTTACAATACTATGATTAGTTTTTACATCGCTGGAGGAATTATATTGATAGCCTTTATTCTTTTGGCTATTTTCGCTAAGAAGAACAAATAGTTTAGATTTTACTTTCCTCTTAAATAACTCACCCCGACCCTCTCTTAAATTAAGAGAGGGAGAATTTCGGTTAGAATCCAAATCAGAAATGTTTTGTATCTCACGCGCCATCTCACTACTTACAGGGGTAGATTTCGCACGAATTTCGGAAAATTGGACATTAGCCGTGCTATTCGTGCTACTGTTTCCAACTAATTTTACAATATTTTGGACTACATTTTGAATCTTGTTTTTGACATTTAGAATTTCAAATTTAGTGCTTGTTTCGGATTTAGATATTTGAATTTCTTTCACTCTCGCCAGATATGGATGCTCTTTGGTGGTCCTAATTACCCTACCGCTTCTGGTGCGCACTTCGTATATCTCTCTGACTCCCATATCCATAAGGGCATTAATTCGCTTGTAGACGACCGTATTTGAGCCCTCATCAAGCGACATAACCTCATCACCGGGCAAAATATCTTTGATTTGGACAAAGAGGTAATCGTAATCGACCCCACCCCGTTCGCCTTCGGCGAACTGCCCCTCACCTTGCGAAGGTGAGGGGATTCCGAATACGGAATTTTTCCTCCTTTTTCTTCTCCTGATCGCAAGCAAAGTCTCCCCGGTCATACAATGTCCGACGACTGAAAGTTTTTGGGCGGGATTTGTCGTCCCGATGCCGACGTTGCCTTGAATTGCTAATCCTCCCGTTGGTGCCGTTAGTCCCGCGTAACCGATACCTACTGTTGCACCGCCTGCGAAAGCGGACTCGCCTAACACACTTAACTTACTCACTGGACTCGTCGTCCCGATGCCGACGTTGCCGTCGTTTGGATTTAACAAAAGTGGTTCAAAACCAGTATTAACCTTTGCAGCTTGTATCCATCCAGCCTCAAGCGAAGAATCATATCCTAATCTTAAATTCCTAAATATATCATTTGAGTCTGTCAACAATAATTGACCGTAACCGTTGTACGCTGAACCACCGGCATTACTAATTTCTAATTTCGCCCCAGGATCCGTCGTCCCGATGCCGACGTTGCCTGCATTTGTTACTACCATTCCTACACTTCCTGTAGAAGACGCCACTCTAAACAAATCTGTGCTTACGCCAGAGGGAGGTAAAACATCTAGAACATAACTAGGTGAACTATTACCAATACCTACATTACCATTACCATTTTTTGCTTTTAGAATAATATTCCCATTGCCATATTGGGCATTAGGTTCAATGTTAATTTGATAGCCTGCTGTGGCATAAATAGAACCTCTGTCTCCTGCTCCCGTAAATCTTATACCCGCATCACCGGTATTGTCTTTACTACTTACATTAATAAACTGTGCCCCATTACCAGAGACCTGAAATTGGTCTGAAGGAAAACTGTTATTATAGATACCCACAACGGCATTTCCGTAGACATGTAACAACCTTGCCGGACTCGTCGTCCCGATGCCGACGTTGCCGTTATTTAATATTGACATTACACTGGTGCTCGCAGAGTTCACGAAGTTAGCTAAATTCGTCGCTCCCGTATCGCTACCCCACACCGTTAACTTTGCCGATGGA
>Ga0210057_1010457_pt1 | contig 10501 bp, 13 predicted proteins | sample CryGeyCG2114_010_2_FD_183968 | JGI IMG/M metagenome (GOLD analysis project Ga0210057, IMG submission 183968) | Groundwater microbial communities from aquifer - Crystal Geyser CG10_big_fil_rev_8/21/14_0.10 (SPAdes) (version 2) | ecosystem: Environmental > Aquatic > Deep subsurface > Groundwater ...
TTATACTCATATAACTAGTCTTCCTCTTCAACAAGATGCTTATATGCAATACTCAATTGGGAATATAGACTATACTAGCTCATCGCTTATGGTTGGTCCTGACTATAAATCTTATATAAGATTTATGGGGGAGGTATCAGAAAGAGCTTCTGTAACTTTTAATATTTATACAGAAAGTTCAACAGGAACTCCCACAGAAGTTGATTTGCTTTATCTTTGTAATGACTATGGTTGGTATTGGAATCATGATCTTATAAAATATCCTGAAGATTGGAACCAACTTTGGTGTGATTTAATGAGATTTACCCCTGAAGTAGGAGCATGGACTAGTATTGATGTTTCAAGTGTAATAGGACATTACATTGATCCAGATAGAGGCCCTCTAAACTCTTTTCAAATAAGAAATGCTGGAGGAAGTGGAACGTATAATTTTGGATCTTCTGAAAGCGCAAACGCTCCTTACTTAAATATATGGGGAATTCCTAAATGCACTAACGGTATTGAGTTTGGGAAATGCAGTGAAAATAATTATTGTAATGACGGACAAAACCTAATAAGATGCAACCCAATATGTCTTTTTCAAACCACTTGTCCAAGTGGAAATGTTTGTAGTAATCAGGGCACTGGTTTATGTGTGGCATGCAATTCTAATGTGGATTGTGTCAATAATAATATTTGTACGATTGGAACTTGCATAAATCCTGGAACAGAAGCTTCTTATTGTCAACAATCTCCAGATTTAAGTCAGCCAAATGATTGTGGGAATGCTGAATGTGGAAGGAGTTCTAATGGGTGTTATAGTTGTGGGACTTGCCCAAGATTAAAAACATGTAACACTGACACTAGAACTTGTCAAGCAATTCCTTGTAATGTGAAAAATGGTGAGATTTGTCCTCAAAATGTTTTGCCTGCTTTGAAATAAAGAATTATTTAATCTGTTCTTTCCCATCCATCTGCTTCCAAGGTTGGGAGTGTTTTGGGGGAATGTTCTTGCAATGGTGAGGTAATCTCTTGGGCAAGTGTCGGCAGGACATTGTGGGCTTGTTTGTTGATGATATGTTGAAACAATTTCTACGCCTCTATCCAGGTAGAATTGATGGAGAACCTTTAGATCTTCTGGAGGGTTTGTGGACATTCCTTCGTAGTTCTCTGGGTGTGCTTGAAAATCTTTTTCCCAAGGGGTGAGTTCCCCTTTAGTATCTTGTCTTGTGAATCCTGCCGTTTTAACAGTATGTAGAATTTTGTTGTTGGAACAACCAGAAGTTGTAGTCAAAATTAGGCTTATTGCCAAAGGCATTACGATGCTTCTTATGTTTTTTACCATGGTCTTTTCATAAAGGGTTAATTTATAAATATGTTGCTCTTTTTATAGCACTATATTAAGAAAGAATAGTTTAAGGTTGCTTAATCTGAAAAATATAAATATGAGCATTATCTTATGTTTAAATGAAAACCTATATAATGAGCATAAAAAAAGAATACGGACTTAATTTATTAGAAAGTAAAGCCCTTTGGGAGTATAGAAGAAGAAAGAGCAGAATTAATGTCGGAGATAAAATAATTTTATATGCTACTTCTCCAAATAATGAGTTAATAGGAGAATTTGTAGTCGGTGAAGTAATATCGGGCAGCCCAGAAGAATTATGGGAAAGAACAAGGAATGATGTTTGTTATCAAGAAGATGAAGTAACTTCTTATTTAAAATCTGGGAATTTTCCAATAGCATTTAAAGTAAATAGCCCGAAAAAATATTCTCAAGCAATTTCAACTAGCAAAATCCCTTCTTTCAAACCACCAATGAGCTATTGTAAAGTATCGGAAGAAATTGCGACCATCATAGAATCACTATAAAGTTACTACAATAGAAAATTATATAAATCGCTTAATGTTTCGAAAATTATGGAAATGCATAGATTCGATGAAACAAGACATTCATCAAAAGATTTTATAGAGATGTGCAATGCTTCTATTGGGATTAATTATAATCAGATAAATGACTCTTTTGGAAGAGGGATGATTGAAGCAAATAAGCTGGGAGAACCATATGGGCTTTATAGTAAAGATTTTGAACTTTGGGTTGGAGAAGAAGATAGTCAAATGTTTGGCTTTGTCTCATTAGTTAAAAAGAGAGGGGATTCAAGCAAAATCAAAGCATTAATTGTTAATCCCTCTATTAGAGGTAAGGGCGTCGGGTCACAACTTTATGAATTTGCTATGCAACAACTTGAAGAAAGCGGTGCTAGAAAAGCATACGGAACAGATGCATTTATCGATTATCCTACAATAAAATATGATTTGCTTAAAGGAGGTTTTGAAGTTGAAGGCTCGTTAAGAGAGCCATACAAAGAAGGTGTTCCAGAAATCATAATCGGGAGAATGTTTCAAAGAGGAACACCTGCTCAAACCATTACTCCTCCAAAAAAAACAAAAAATAAGGGATTAGACATTAAGGTTTCTGAATTCCAAAGAGAAAACTTTTCGGAAGTTAAGAAAATAGTTTTTGATATGATGCCAAGATATTATGGAGACATAAATGATGATTTTGTAAATAGAATGGTTTCTGCTCATGAGAGATTTACTGAACAAGGACTTGAATACTCAATAAAGCCAAGAGTTATGCATGTTGCAGAAATTGATGGGCAAATAGTTGGAGTCGGATTGTTTGCTCCAAAAAGGGGCGGCTCGGCTAAATTAAGCCCTTTCTTAGTGGCGCCGCAATTTCAGTCATGGGGTGTTGGAAGCGCTTTAATAGAAAATATTGAAACTCATGCAAGAGAGCTAAATGTCCGAAGATTGTATCATCACTTTCCTTCTTGCTCAATAATGACTCAACTATTTCTCACTAAACATGGATATTTGCCAGAAGCGAGGATAAGAGAGCCATACTCTCCAGGAGTTGATGAGATAGTCGCTTCAAAATTTTTAAAATGAACAAAATAATTTCTCTTGATGAATTTTCAAAGCAAGTAAAGGATGGAACAAAAGTGGGAATTGGAGGTTTTGATTTGCATAGAAAACCAATATCTTTAGTACTGGAATTATCTGAGAATGAGCAATTAAGAGATTTAGAATTATTTGGAATTTCTTTAGCTTTAGAAGCAGATATTTTAATTGGCTCTGAGAGGGCTAAAAGAATTATTAGTTCTTATACTGGATTAGAGAATTTTGGGCAATGTTATTTTTTTAGAAAAGGTGTGGAAGAGGGAAGAGTAGTGCCCACTGAGATGAGTACCTATGCAACAATTCTTTCATTACAAGCTGGAGCATTAGGAATTGAGTATTTGCCTTCTAAAACAATGCTTCATTCAGATATGGCTAAAAATAATCCTCTTGTTAGAATAATAGAATCTGAATTTACTGGTGAGAATCTTTCAGCAATTAGAGCATATAATCCAGATATAGCTTTGATTCATGCTCAAGAAGCAGACGAAGAAGGAAATGTTAGAATTGCGAATCCGCCCGCAACTAAAGTTGATGAATTTCTTGCAAGAGCTTCCAAAAAAACATTTGTTAGCGTTGAAAAAATCTCAGATAAAATTGAGAATCCTAATATATCTGGATTGTATATCACAGGCGTAATACATCTGCCTGGCGGCTCTGCACCGACTTCATTATATCCTTTGCATGATGTCGATTCTGTTGCAATGGAGTTATATGGAAAAGGTTCAAGAGAAAGAGATTTGAAGTATTGCAAGGAGGTAATAAGAAATGCGATTGAAAGAAGGAGAGAAAATTAGCATAATTGGGGCAAGGCAATTAGCAGAAGAAGATTCTTTTTTTGCAGGACATGGACTTCCTGTTTTGTCTGCTATTCTTGCAAAAAAGCTATATAATCCCAATTTAAAAATTTGCTTTGAATCTGGAGCAATTTATTCAAATCCAGAGAGACTACCCCATTCTGTTTCAGATATTATTAATTATTCAAGCTCTCAATTTCAATTAGATTTACCAGATGCATTTGCGATGCTCGAACGAGGAGATGTAGATGTAGTTGGATTGAGCGGAGCCCAGGTCGATAGTAAAGGGAATATAAATTCCACTTTGATAAATGCTGGAAAAGCAATCAAAAGATTACCGGGAAGCGGAGGGGCTTGTGATTTTGCTTCTTTAAGTAGAAAGGAATATATTTTTATGTTTCATGAGCCAAGAAGATTAGTAGATAAAGTTGATTACATAACTTCTCCAGGATTGCAAACTCGGCCAGATAAAGAGATTAATCTTATCACTAATTATGGCGTTTTTAAAATTTCAGAGAGTGGAGTGGAAGCATTGATTTTGGCAAACGATACATCCCCCGAAAAGGTTAAAAATAATGCTGGTTTTAATATAGATATAAAGGACAATGCGAAAATGTTGGAAGATTTTACAAGAGAGGAAATAGAACTTTTAAGAAAGTTGGATGTTTATGGAGTATCTCATAGATAAAATGGATATAAAAGAACTTCAAGAAAAGATAAGAAAAGCAGATAAAGACAGAGGGTGGGATATCTCCTTTCTATCCCAAACATTTACACATTTAATTGAAGAGATGGGAGAAATAGGGAGGCACATACTGTTTAGGGATGGATATAAAACAGGAGATTTATCAAGAGAGGTTAATGATGAAGAATTTGGAAAAGAGCTTGCCGATGCTATAATCTTCCTTGTAAAAATTGCAAATGCCCAGGGAATTGATTTAGATGAAATTATCCAAAAAAAGGCGAATAAAAATTGGGATGAAAGATTTCCTGTTGGCGACTGCCTAAAAGATTCAAAAGATTATGTAGAAAGGCAACAAAAGATTCTTGATAATTTTAGAGAGAAATTGAGCAAGTAATAAGTACATTTGCAATTTTCTAATATAGTGCTATTTTTAGAGCAACATATTATAAATCTAACGTTTAGACTAAAGTTGCTTTTATTCTTCTAACTCCTGCTGAAGATGCTTCTTCTTTTAGGATTTTGAATTGGCTAATCTCTTTTGTGTTTTTTACATGCGGTCCTGCGCATATTTCTTTTGAAAATCCTTCAATTGTGTAAACTGTGACTTTATCTGTGTATTTGTCTTGGAATTCTCCAAGTGCGCCCAATTCTATTGCTTTTTTTGGGCTCATTGTTTCAATAGTCACGGGAATAGCTTCATTTATTTTTTGATTAACTAAATCCTCGACTTTTTTTATTTCTTCAGAAGTTAGTTTTCTATCAAATGAGAAGTCTAATCTTAGTCTTTCAGGGGTTATATTTGAGCCTTTTTGGACGATGGATTTTCCAAGAACTTTTCTAAGTGCTGCAAGAAGTAAGTGGTGAGCTGTGTGAAGGCGGGTTGTTTTTTCTCCATGGTCCGCTAGGCCTGACTTGAATTTTCCTGCTGAAGCTGTACGTGAAAGCTCCTGATGTTTTTCAAGTTCTTTTTGGAATGCTTTTTCATCAACTTTTATTTTTTTTGTTTTGGCTTCTTCTATAATCATTTCAATGGGGAAGCCGTAACTTTGGTAAAGTAAAAAAGCATCTTTACCTGAGAGCACTTTTTTTCCTTGAGTCACTTTTTTGAAAATACTTAGTCCTTTTTCCAAAGTTTGCATGAACTTACTTTCTTCTTTGTCTATTTCTTGAATTATTTTCTCTTCGTTTTCAAGGAGATGCTTGTAATCATCATAAATTTTGAAAAGAGGAATTATTGCTTTGCTTATTGGTTCTTTGATATCAAGTTTTTGTTTGTATCTTATGGCTCTTCTTATTAGCCTTCTTAGAACATATCCGTGTTCTGTGTTTGAGGGTATTATGCCGTCGGCAATTATGAATGCTGTTGCTTTGAGGTGGTCTGCAATGATTCTCATTGCTCTTGTTTCTTCTTTATGTTTTCCATACACTTTTCCTGAGAGTTCTTCTATTTTTTCTATTATTTGTTTGAAAGTATCTGTGAGGTAATCGTCATTTAATCCATTTATTATTGCAAGAGTCCTTTCAACTCCTCCACCAAAATCTATGTTTTTCTGTTTGGCTTCTTTTATCTCTCCGCTTTCGTCTTTATAGTATTGCATTAAAACGTTGTTTCCTATCTCGAAGCCATTTACAAATATTTCTGTGTCTGGTCCGCAGGGTCCTGTTTGTCCTGTTGGTCCCCACCAGTTGTCTTCTTTTCCCAGAAACTTTATTTTATTTATGCCAAGCTCTTTCCATATTTTTTCTGATTCTAAATCTTTTGGAGCGTTTTTATCTCCTTTGAAACATGTAACTGTTAGTTCTTCTGGTTTTATTTTTAATTCTTTGGTTATGAACTCAAAAGTCATCTTTATTGCTTCTTCTTTCCAGTAATCTCCAAGACTCCAATTTCCAAGCATCTCAAAAAAAGTATGGTGGAAATCGTCCCCCACTTCTTCTATGTCGCCCGTTCTTATTAGCTTTTGAGCATTACAGAGCCTCTTTCCCAGGGGATGTTTTTGTCCGAGAAGATAAGGAACTAATGGATGCATTCCTGCAGTTGTGAAAAGAACTGTTGGGTCTCCTTTTGGAATAAGTGACGCATTTGGAATTTCTTTATGTCCTTTTGATTTAAAGAATTCTATGTATTTTTTTATAAGTTTAATGCGTGTAATCATGGATTTAGAGAAGAATAGGGATTTTAAAAGTTTATCCCAATTCTCTTAATCTTCTTTGGATTTCTTCTAGTTCAGATTCAAGATGATCAGCAGGGTCTTTCTTTTCTTTTTCAACTTTTTCTTTCTTCTTTTTTTCTTTTCTTTTCTTGATTGTTTCTTTTTTGTGGTCTTCCTCTTTTGTTTCTTCTTTAAGTTCCCTTTCAATTTTGTCCATCTTTTCTTCTTTATCTTCAAGAATCTTAGGAACCTTTATTTTTGGAAGATAACCCTTAAGCTGTCTTATTGTGTTTCTAAATTCGGTCATTTTTTTATCAAGTTCAACTTTTACTTCAAGTTCTTTTGACCTTAATTTTTTGTATGCACTTAAGTGTTGTGCTATTTTTATGAGACCTATTTCTGTTGCTAGAATGTCCTTCTTTGACCTGATTGCCTCATCAGCACCAAGTCTGATGTGTATTAAGTTTTCAGATTTCATTGTATTTTAGAAAAAATATCTTTATCGACCCTGTCTATCTGGTCTTTAACTTTGAGTATTTCTTGTTGCCATGAAACAAGTTCTCTTTCTTCTTCTTTTTTAAGCTCAGCAATTTCTTTGAGATTTTTTTCCATTTCAATTATCTGTTTTTTGGTTTTCTCAAATGCTTTAAGACTTGCCTCGAATTTGTCAATTCTTATGAAAACTGGATCAGTTGTTCTCATTCTGCTTGAAGATTCTAATTCAGGTGCTTCAAATTCATTATCATATTCCTGGTGGTTTTCGTGACCTATGAATTCTGGTTCTGTGTCAAAGTCTTCTCCTGCATCAAATTCAGATTCTTCAAAATCATCATCTATTTCTTGTCTACGCCTTACCTGGGGTTGGGGAGGAAAATGCTGCTCAGGTTTTGGCATCATTCTTGGATTTTTTTTGTTCATGAAATCATCTGCCTCAAAAACCCGATCACCATCTTTGTCTCCAGGATTATTTGAGGATATGGCATTCTTAATTGTACTTTGTGAAAATTTTTGCCCGAATTGACTATTTGGATAAGAAGGAAGCTGATGAATTTGTTCTCCTCTATTTGTTTTTATGGCAGGCAATGGAGGAAGTTCAGGAAGTCTTGGTAACTCAGGGAGTTTTCCAGAAGTATTGTTCTTATCTGTGCTGTTGTCTTTACTAAACCACCCCATTTTATTTATCTTTTCAAAATAGTTGTTTTGATATATATAAGAGATAATATAGGTTTAAAAACTTTTATCTTTTTTGGGTTTTGGAAATGGAAGGTAACCCTAACCAAAAACTATTTAACTTAATTTTTTTTATAGATAAGATGCTTAAAAAATTTCTCCGCGATGCTGTGTCATTGATTATTGGAAAGCAGTACGAATCTCTTGCTGACTTGCTTCATAGTAAAAAGCATGTTAACGAGTTTATTATTGCTAAGAAGTTGGATATTACAATAAATCAGACAAGGAACCTTCTTTACAGAATTGCAGACAAGGGAATCATTTCTTCTATAAGAAAAAAAGACAAGAAAAAAGGTTGGTATACTTATTTTTGGAGAGTTGAGGTACTGAAGGCACTCGAGTTTTTGAAGGGGGATCTTGTGAGCAAGGCAGGACAATTGTCAAGCCAGATTAACAGTAGAGAGGTAAAACAGTTTTATGTGTGTTCAACCTGTAATGTTGAATATAGTGAAGAAAGCGCTCTTTTGAATGATTTTACCTGTCCTGAATGCGGGAATGTTTTTGCTGTGAAGGATAATACAAAAAATTTAAGGGATTTTAAAAGAACATTAGATAAAATAGGTGAAGAGATTAAAGTTATTGATGTTGAAATTGGCAGAGAAAGTGCAATCCTTGAAAAAGCAAGAATGAAAGAATTAGTAAAGCTAAAAAAAGAAAAGGCTGCTAAGTTAAAAGCAAATAGAGAGAAGAAAAAAGCAGAGAGAGTTAAATCTTTTGGCAAGCCAAAGACAAATAAAATTGCCGATAAAAAATCCAAAAAGATTATGAGGCAGGTTAAGAAAGTTGTTAATAAAGCCACAAAGAAAAAATCTGGCAAAAAAACTAAAACAAAGTCTAAGCGGAAATGACTGGCGTTTACCAAATTAAGAAAAAACAAAATTTTTTCTCAGGATTAAGTGTTAATGTAAGTTTAATTATTGCAAATGTTGTTGCTTTTGTTGTCTTTACTATTTTAATTTCTTCAAATGCAAACTTCATTAATTTTATCGCGATTAAACCTTCTAATATTGTCCATGGGCAGTATCTTTGGACTATTATTACTAGTATGTTTATGCACGGTGGAATTTTTCATTTATTTGCAAACATGTTGACTTTGTTTTTTATGGGAAGTTTAATTGAGAAAATTTTGGGTAGAAAGAGATATCTTTGGTTTTACATTGCCGCAGGAATTTTTGCTTCGTTATTGTTTGTCTTATTAAGTTTTGTATTTCCTGTAGATTACAATCAATTTGCTGTCGGAGCGTCAGGAGCTATTTTTGGATTAATCGGATTATTGATGGTGTTGACTCCTAATTTGCCTGTTATGATTTTCTTTATTCCGATTCCCATAAAATTAAAGTATGCTGCTCCAGGGATTCTTATTGTTCTATGGTTAATTTCTGTTGCAGGAAGTGTTCCAATAGGGAATACTGCCCATCTTGGAGGATTTATCTTTGGGCTTCTTTATGGCTGGTATTTACGAAACAAATATAAGAGGAAGACTCAATATATTAGAAAGTACTTCAGCTAAAATGCCAAAAAATAGAAAGAAAAAAGACGTCAGAAAAAAGGAGTTTAGCCTTCGGGAAGAATATGCTGCTTCATGGAACTTTATAAAAGATTCACGTGAATTTATGTATATTGCAATTATTGGTTTTGCAATCTTTGTCGTAATAGGGTTTTTCTTTGAAGATGTTGTTAATGTAATCTTTAAGAGTTTGCTTGGTTTTGATTTGAGGACCAATATTATAACATTTCTAAAAAGTTTAGTTGGAAAAACAGATGGTATGAGCCAGACGCAGATTATAGGGTATCTTTTTGTCAATAATTTAAAGAGCAGTTTTTCAGGAATGATTTTTGGAATCTTTTTTGGGCTTTTTTCTGCTTTCTCTTTAATAACAAATGGATATTTGTTGGGGTTTGTTGCTATGATTAGTGTTAGAGAAGCAGGAGTTTTGGTTTTGTGGAGAATTCTGCCGCATGGAATTTTTGAGTTGCCTGCTTTGTTTATAGCTTTGGGACTTGGAATGAAATTAGGTAGCCATGCTTTTAGGCCCTCAAAAAATTCTTTCAAAGAAAGTTTTGTTGAGTCATTGAGAGTTTTCCTTCTTATAATAGTCCCTTTACTCATTATCGCAGCAATTATAGAAGGAAGTTTAATCTATTTTTCTTAATTCTTCATATCGCTTATTCCAAGAATTATCAATAGAAGTCCTACAAATAAGACAATCCAAAAAATCCCGCCTTTTAGAAGAACCCATGCTGCATGCAGGAAGTCAAGGTTTTTGCCGAAAACAGTCCAGCCATAAACCGATGAAAACCATGCCACAAGGATTGTCCCAATTAAGAGGATTAACCCAAGGAATAATTCACTCCATTTGTTCATTGTACTTTTAGATGCATATTTTTGTTTAAAAATATTTTTGTGGTGTAAAATGGGTTTTATTTTATTGGGAGAGAGTAGTGATAAATAGATTTTTAAGGAGTGATTTTATGGAGATAATATGAAGAAAGTCAAACATCTTAATGTTGAAAAAAATATGAAAATATCGAAATTAGTTGAGGGTATGAAAGATGTCGGATTTGGTGCCGGTAAAATTGCACAGGCTTCTGTGATTTTTGAAGAAATGATTAAAGATAAAAATTGTAAAGTTTTTTTAGGTGTTGCTGGAGCAATGGTTCCATCTGGAATGAAGCAAGTTATTCTTGATGTTTTG
>Ga0210057_1010459_pt1 | contig 10500 bp, 11 predicted proteins | sample CryGeyCG2114_010_2_FD_183968 | JGI IMG/M metagenome (GOLD analysis project Ga0210057, IMG submission 183968) | Groundwater microbial communities from aquifer - Crystal Geyser CG10_big_fil_rev_8/21/14_0.10 (SPAdes) (version 2) | ecosystem: Environmental > Aquatic > Deep subsurface > Groundwater ...
TTAGGCAGAGAGCCAAGTACAATCAGCCGGGAAGTGAACCAATCGTATTTTGACAGACATACATATCGGGCAATCGTCGCAGAGAAGAGAGCCCGGAAAAGAAAGAAGAAGCAGGGCAGAAAAAGAAATTTCCGCAAGAGGTTGGTTGCTTGACACAATGCGAAGCATCGAAAAACTCGAGAAACGTGAATTTACACTCGAAGATGTATACACATTTGAAAAAGAATTGAGCGTGCTTCATCCCGAAAACAAACACGTCAAGGATAAGATACGCCAGCAATTGCAAGTTTTGCGCGACAAGGGTTATCTCGACTTTGTGTCGCGCGGATATTATCGTCTTACATGAATTATAAAAAACTACAGTCACAATATGATAAAATTTACTTTTATTTTAAAGGCACTACAGAACCTTTTGACTTCTTGGACTGGAATGGAAAAATTCTGGCGGTTTGGTTAAATAATAACATCGTGGAAAAATATTCAGCGAGAGATTTGAGTTTTATATTAAAAAATAACTAGAGGAGTAATTATAATTATGAAACTAACCGAATTTATAACAGAATTGCAAATTATTTCAAAGCATGTTTCTAAACCAGACGAGACAGAAGTTGAAATGGCAGATTGTATTCCGATAGTAAAACCGATTTTCAAAAATGATACCGTTTTTATTACAGATATTGAACAGGAGAATAACAAATGTAAGAACCTATGACCTGGCTAAAACAAAATCGAGTTAGGTTTTATCCACATTTGACGTTGCTTGACTTATGGTAAATGTGGGTATAGTATATAGGTATATTAAATCCTTGCGACAGCTTCGGTTGTTGCAAGACAACGAGAGCGGCGAAAGCCGCTTTTGTTCTTTAAATAAACGTGCTATTATCTTGGAATTATGAACCCCAGTCGCGTAGCGGTTTTTATAGACAACTCGAATATCTATAAGGTACTCAAAGAACTAAAGAAATTAGATAAGCAGTGGGTTTGTTCTTATAACCCCTTAAACTTAGCTCAAAAATTAGCTGGGGACAGAACTCTTGTGGGAACCTATTTCTATTGCACCCCTCCTCCGGCTTATATGCTTCAGACGCCGGAAGGCAAAAGAGCGTATTCAATTCAAACAAGATACTATACGGAAATACAAAAACTTCCAGGCGTTGAAGTTAAATTTGGGGACTTACAGATGTCAGAACAACCTCCGAAAGAGAAAAATCTAGACACCCAACTTACTGCGAATATGATTCAATTTGCCGCCGAAAATAAATTTGACACCGCAATTCTGGTAGCCAGCGATAGAGATTATATTAGTGCGATAAAACCAACAAAAGAATCTTTTGGGAAAAAGGTGGAGGTTCTTTATTTTAAAGACCACGTCTCTGCTTCGCTTTGGCAGATAGCAGATGTTCCCAGAAAAGCTCGACCTAAGTTTTTTGAGCAACTCAAGTTCAAGACAGACGATTTATAGTTATATCTCCACTTACCGCCCAACGGCGGTTTTATCGTGGGACATATACGCCCAGGGCTTCAAATTTCAATCGGCTCACCCCGTGAGCCGATTGAAATTTGGGTAGGGAAGTACTAAAAGAAATACTAAAATAAAATTGCGATAGGTGTTGTGAACTTAGGACGTCAAACGGCTCACTGGGTGAGCCGTTTGAAAAATAACATATTTATAGTAAACCGCCCTGAAGCAGTCTAAAATCTTTATCGGTTTCCCAAATTTTCATCAATTCGTCAAAATTTTCGTCTGGTTTTTGCATGAGGCGAGCAAGATTATCTATTTTTGATTTTTCTTTCTCATTCAAATTTTGGAATCGTTCAAGTCGACCAAAAGAAGGGATATGGGTATAAGGAATCTCATCATTCATAAGCGAGTGGAAGTCGTAGATAAGTGACCAGAGCACCACAACAGCTCCTCGTGTTCCGTCACTATTATAAAAATAGTTCGGGTCTACTTCCTGCTTCTTTATCGCAAGCCAAGCATCCGCTGGGAAATCATAGGCGCTAAGTGGCATATCATACGGATCATATTTGCTGTCAATCACACTCAAACTGCCATCAGCATCAATCGTTACCCATCTATTTTCATCCTTTTTCCAATACTGATTGATCCAGTGATCGGCACTAACCTTACCCAAGGAATTATCAAAATATGGCGCGTAGTGGTGTACCGCTCGGCATCTTGCAGGAATGCTTTTCGATTTCAAGATGCTCGCCATAAGTACTGTCGTAAATCTACAGGTCAAAACTAACTTGTTCTCTGGGGCGCGATCCATCACAAACCCTCTTGGGTCTCGGCGATAGAGCTCGGTTAACATAGCACTTGATGTGACCAAATAATCGTCCTCGGGTTGGCGCCACCATGGCATTTTGGTCATATCACCAAATCTCATATCTGCATTAGTGCCAACATTACCCATTTCCATAGTTGAGCGATGAACGAGACTTTTTCGTACCAAAAGACCAATTTCCCGAACATTATCAGGTAAATCATTTTTTAACTTTTCCAGATACAATCCTGGAAAAGTATAAGTACTGAATTCAAGATGGTGATCTAATATTTTTTTATTCATCTCGCTAATTTTCCCACTTTCCCGCACAAAAATCAAACGGCTCACCCAGTGAGCCGTTTGAAAACTCAACACACCGAAAAGCGAGATATTTTTCTGATTTCACCAGTTAAATCAGAACATCCAGGGAGCGAGGTTCTTACCGTCTTCGAATCACTTGACGAGGCGAGGAAGAGGCGAAAAGTAATAATACATAGATTCCAAAATCATAGGTCAAGCGCCGAGTGAAGCGAGGAGGCAAGCGCGGGTTACCTGTGATTTTGGTTCAATCTATGCTTATTATCTTTGAGTCGATGACGAGATGAGGAACCGTGGTGAGAAGACGGTAAGGCCTCGTGACCATAGCACAGAGCGATTGAAAATTGGGTTGGAGGGAGCGACTATCTTATTTTACTCAACCAAAACTCGTTTTCTCCCGATTTCTTTTAAATCTTTGATTTGATTAAGAAATCGAGGATCCTCGATTTCTTAATCACGCCTTGCGTGAGAAAAATCGGGACCATTTCCAATCTTTTTTAACCAAAACTCGTTTTCCCAAGCCCACAGCGTCTTACAAGCTAAAAACGCTTTGATATCGGACTCGAAAGTAGTTAATTCTTTAATTTCGACTTCGCCTTGCATTGGGCCCCATTCGTGCTCGCATTTTATTTTTTCGCCACGAATTTTCTCACGTCCGCCTTTGTCTCGCATAGTCGCGGGGCATTTCAGGCAATGCCTTGATTGATCTAGGCGCAATATCCAACGGGTCAGGGGTGGCATCGTAGGGTCTTCTCTTAACGCTTCTATGTAAGCCGATGTCTGCACATTATAATCCCTATATATCGCCATTGAGGTTTTGATATCCAGAACGCCCAGTTTTCCATTCAATTCAGCAAGCACATCCATCGTACCGGCAAAGTGATGCTTTTTGCTCACCACGCGTTCCTCAACTTTATGAGCGACTAATTCATTTTGACCGTAAAAATCCATAAATGCCGAGACAGCAGGTTTTACGGAGTCGGGGACAACTATTGGCTCTTTTTTTAGTATTGCTTCAACCGTTTCATGAAGAAGAGTTCCTTCTTCAGCGGATTTGGCTTTAATTGCTTCTCCGGTCTTGAAATCAGGCAAAGCGGCATAATACATATATAAGGCCGGTTTGGCTTTTATACCAACGATAGCGGTCACGCGAGGATACCAAAGACCGTCTATGTCATAGCCGTTGGCGTTCTTGAAATTGTCTATATTTGAATACCACATAATCGCTTCGCTAAATTTAAAATTTAAAAATCAAAGTGTAAAATGACAGTGTAAAATTTAAAATTTTCTGATTTCTGATTATTTTTACATTTTGAATTGTCATTTTTATTTTTGATATTTACATTTTGCATTATCGGATATTGACGTATTTCTCCCAGTACTCATACAACTTCTCCGTTGCCAGAACATCGTCAAAACAATATTCGGCAATTTTCATGTATTCCTTGTCTTTGAATAATTGTGCGACATCTTCGCCAGATACTCCTTCTGATTTCGGACTCTTGATACCAAAAGCCCGACACCACATATGCAAGCCGCCCTTGCGTCTTACCGCACCAAAGAACGTCAGCCGGTCCAGCAGATCAAGATGCGTTATGACCTTACCATATTGCTCTGATTCATATCTGTAGGTCATTAAATTTTTGGCCGGTTTTATTTTGTTTATCGCTGAACGAATCATCAGATATGGAGCGTCAAAACCGCGTCCGTTGAATGTGACGAACTGGTCATAGTGTGCCGATGCGTCCCAGAAGCTCTTCAGAAGGTCTTTTTCACTCTTATAAGGAATGTATTGAACACCGTCTTTTTCTTGTTTTTCAACTCCGCCGTCAGGACTTAAGAAATAAACCGCGCCCTTGGCGGTTTCGGGATTCAATACCCCTATCGCTACCACCTGCCCCGTTAGGGGAGAGAAGCCAAGACCGTCTTTGACTGCTTCTATATCTTCCGGCGTTTCGGCGAAACGCAAAAGCAATTCCTGCGACTTATCGTCAAGAGAATCAAATTCAACGCCGACGGTTTCAATATCGAAAATCAGTTTAGGCATAATAATTAGAAAGTAGTACGTAGTAGATAGTACGTAGTACGGATTTAGTTATTGTAAAATTTTATTTTACAAATAACAACAGGCAACTTCTCGACATCAAAACCGGCAGGGAAGTGCCGGTTTTGATTTTAATAGTCCGTCCGACATTAACTCTTATGCGACACGATATTAATTTGTCCACGTTAGTCCGCGAATTTCTCGCATTACGAGAGATTATTATGTCAAAAACCCCAATACCAACCTCAACATCTGTGACGTAATAGATATAACCACCAAGAATATCTCTATTATTAATGCGGCTATCGCTTTTACCGCCCCTCCTAGATCATCTGAAGAGATGTCTTTAGGCGTTAAGAATTGCTTTAAATTGATGTCAGGAAAGGTTTGCTGGGACTCGTTGACCTTGGGGCTTATGGGTATATTAGTGTCTATATTTACATTCTTCAGATCAAACGGAAAATTGAATTTAAAGGCATCCAACACCTCTCCCGCATTGATTCCGCCGATACCGGCGCGATTTACCGCATCAAGCGGGTTAAGATTTAGAGCTGATTCCGGATTTAAATTTAATTCACTCCCCTGCGCAAAATTAAAATTTCCAAAAACTAAAACACACAAGAAAACAGATGTGATGACTTTTATATTAATAATCGCCATTATTCTAATCATAACACTTCCCTGCCCTATTTTATAAACAACTTGACATAACTAATCTAATATTGTGTTATGGTAGTAGGCCTAATCATTTTTTGTGAACAGAGTTATCTCCTGCCACATTAGAGAAATCGCCTTTTTGGATGGGAGTATAGAAAGCATGTATTTGAAATCAACGGCTTCTCTAATAACCCAACCCCAAAAACCTTTGACGTTAATGCCAAACCACAAATGCGCAAAAGCATATTTACCGCCTATGGGCGCTATCCAGACGCTATAGAATGGGTTGTATTCGACGGACTTTTTACCACTAATCAACCTCGCTATATTTTTAGCAACTATTTTGCCCTGGTCAGCGGCGACATATGCTAAAGCCGGAACCGGCTTGCTTGTTTTGGGGTCTATGAATTCCGTATTGTCGCCTACCGCAAAAACGCCGGGTAAACCCTCAACTTCCAAACTATTATTAACTTTTATCTTTTCTCTTCCTGCCTGACCGGCAGTCAGGTTGGTCAGCGTAAGTCCGGGCGAATGTTTCAGCAAGTCGATAAGACGAATCCCAGCCGTCCATATAACCAAGTCGGTGTCCAAGTGTTTCCCGTTCTTTAATTTTATGTAATTACTGCCTATTTCTTCAGCCGCCGCATTTTCCATCACTTCTATGCCCAGCCGAGTAAGTCGTTTTAAGATTATATCTCTTTCGCCGTCAGACACGGCAGGCAAAATTCTGGGTCCGGCTTCAAGGAGCATGATTCTCTCACATCGGCCTTTAATTCCGCACATTCTAGAAAGTTTTTTAACGCAACAAGCAAACTCAGCGGCAACTTCGATACCGGTAAATCCCGCTCCGACAACTGCTATCTTTATAGGTCGTTCTCTTTTACTCTCCGCAACCTCTTTTGTAAGCTCATCTATTTTTTGATTTAGAAGAAGAGCGTCCTCAAGGTTTTTGAATTGAAAGGCATATTCTTTTACCCCCGGAATACCAAAGTCAGCCGCCTGACCGCCAAGCGCGATCACAAGATAATCGTAATCCAGTATCTCCCCTCCCCTTGTGGCAACTTTTTTATTTTCCAGATCAATATTAAAAATTTCAGCTTGAATGAAATTTATCCCGTTAGAGGTCCGACCCGCCTGAAAGGCGTGGTTCTCGGAGTGGGGCATCACCCACTCCTGGGGAACTCTGTCGGCAGACGACCCAGCTGAGCTGGGCGTCTTACCTCTAACGGGACCGGAAAAAATATCAGAGTAAGGAACACAGATGGTCTTTTTGAGCCGAACGGCAAAGGGATCCTCTTTAATGCCGTAAGCGGATGCAACCTCGTACAAAGCCGGGGCGAACAAATGATAGCTCTTTTTGTCTATTAGGGTTATCTCGGCTTCGTCGCCAATTTTCCTTTCAAGGTCAAGAGCACAACGCACACCACCAAAACCTCCTCCAAGAATTAAAATTTTTAATTTTACATTGTCATTTTGCATTTTGATTTTTACATTTTACATTTTTATAGGTAGTCTGCCGGATTTAATGTCGCGCCAATCGGCAGTGTTCCGGATATCTTGCTGGCTTTTGTCGTAAATGTCTTCGGCGCGTATACCATAAAGTGTATGTGCGAACCGGTCGACAAGCCAGTACTTCCCATATTCCCGATAACATCTCCTCTATTTACTTGCTGGCTAACAGCAACATTTCTAACAGACATGTGAGTATAAACCGTCACCAACCCATTATCGTGTTCTACGACAGCCCAAACACCATAAGCATAGGGGGCATTGCCGACCGCTACGACCCTTCCGTTCTCGGCAGCACGAAGAGGCGTACCATACCTTGTGGCAATGTCCAAACCATTATGAAAACCGCCTTTTCCGTTATTGCAGTCCGGATAATATCTGCGCGCAAAGCGCGTTTCAACGCATCCGTATGCCTGACTCACTATTCCTTCAGTCGGCCGTTCAAGTACCCCGGGCCGAGCTAACGGCAAACTATCCGGGTCAATGGTCCGGCGAAGCTCATCTTCCAGACGAAATATCTGAAGATTCACTTCTCGCTCCAGCTCTTCGGCCTCCGTCAGTAATTTTTGGTATTCGGCTTCTTGGCCTTTTGTCGTTTTAAGCAAGCCGTCTTTTTCTTTTTGTGTTCCGGACAAAGAAATTCTCTGCGCAACTTGTTGATGATTTAAGTTTTCTAATTCCTGCTTCTTGCTTTCAAGAGTGTTCTTATGGCTTTCATAGGAATCCTTTGTCTCTTTCAAGTCGCTTACCAGGGCAAGCAAGCTTTCGCCGACATCAGCCGTCTGTTGAATGCGGTTGAGAAAATCGGATATATTCGCGTTTTTCATCACCGCCACAAGCAAACTTTCTCTGTCCTGCTTGTAAATCTCCAGAAGCAACTCCCCTATCGCGCTTTTTTGATATTCTATCCTGCCTTGTGTCGTATATATCTCATCTGACACATTACCTATTTCCGCGCCGGTTTTGTTAATATTCGCATTCGTCAAATAGATCTGATTGTTCATATACTTTATCTTGCTGTTGATGCTATTAATTTCATTCTGCAAAGTTTTGGCTTCTTCCTGCGTGCCGGCGATATTCTGACTCAATTTTTCCTGTTCTTGTTTTAAGAGTTCTAGCTTCTGCTCTTCACGTCCGATAGCCGCTTCTAACTCTTCGACGGTTTGGGCATTAGCGCCAGAGGCGCTAATCAACCCCAGTACCAGAACAAAACACAATACGGAGCGTAGCAACCAACCCCGCATCAAGCTTATCCGCTGACCGCCATTTAAAAAAGAGGCGGGCTTGAAGCGGGGCAGGCAACCAACAACCAACAACAAGAAAAAGCGTACTCGGCTCTTCAGATTATTGTCCACCGTCGTTCTTGACATAAAGTGTGAATTTGCTATACTTAGATAAATTTGGGGTAACCCACTGATTCCCGCCGAAAGGCGGGATGAATATTTTAAGAACCGTAAAATTCTAAGAATCTCTTTTTAACCTTTAAATATTCAGTACCTCCTAAAACACCAAATCTGCTTATTAGGCGTTTTTTATCTAATATTCTAGCTTGGTTAAGCAGCACATACTGCTTTGTGTCTCTAAACTTTTTTTTATTTCTTTAATAAAGTCCATCTTTGTTTTAGGTTAACTTTTCTATAGCGACATCAACCCTTTTCAAAACAATGTCTTTCCCTAAAACCACTGCCACATCAACCGGATCCGGCGACTTTTCCCGGCCAGTTAAAGCAACTCTCAAAGGCCAGTAAGCCAGTCCCCGATCCCCCAACCTCTCCCCCAGCCCGTCAAGCTCTTTTCGCAAAATTTCCGATTTAAATTCGCTTTTTTTAATTATTTCCCCGACTTGTTTTAGAGCATTAACGGACTCTTCAAGCGTTGCCTTCTTCCATTTTAACAACTCCCCGTCGTACTCTGGTTCTTTCCAAAAATAATCAAAATTCTGGATATCGCTTAATTTTTCCAACCTTTCTGTTATTAATGGCAGGGCCCTTTCAGGAACATCCTTAAAAGCTGGCAAGCTTACTAGCTTACTAGCTGATAAGCTTTTGATGTATTGCGAATTGAGCCAGTTTAATTTTTTAACATCAAAAACTGCTCCGGACTTATGAACCTTGCCGAGTTCGAATTCCTCCAGCATTTCTTCTTTGGTTAAAATTTCCTTGCTGAAAGTATAGCTCATAGAGCCGAGAAAATTTAAAAGCGCTTCGGGGAGATAATCTTTTTTAAAATCAACAACAGAAGTCGCTCCGTGGCGTTTGGAAAGTTTTGAGCGGTCAGGTGCTAATATAAGCGGCAAATGCGCAAATTGAGGATATTTTTTACCAAGAGCTTCGTAAATCAATATTTGCTTAGGAGTGTTTGAGATGTGGTCTTCTCCTCGGATAACATGCGTAATGCCCATATCAGAATCGTCCACCGCGACTGCGAAATTATACAACGCCTCATTTAATGATTTCGCAATTGAAAAATCGCCTAAAAGCGCCGCTTTAAACTCAATAGGCCCCCGAGCAATATCATCAAAAATAATTTTATGCTCCGAGTTTGTATCTACAGCCAATCGCAAAACCCAATCTTTAACTTTCTCCGGGCTAGAAACAGGAAAATGTGTTTTGGAATTATGCTTATGGTCGCATATATGTCTGGGCGGTTCTTTTTTTTGTTCTTGCTCTTTGCGTTCAATTTCTAATTCCTCTTTTGAGTGATTACACCAAAACGCTTTACCTTCGGATATCAGTTGTTCCAATACTTTTCTATAAATTATTCCCCGCTTACTTTGCCTGACTATTTCACCATCCCACTGCAAGCCAAGCCAAGTTAAAGCATCAAGAATGCCATGCTCATATTCCTTAGTTGAACGTTCTTTGTCTGTATCTTCTATTCGTAAATAAAATTCCCCGCCGTTTTTTCGGGCAAAAAGCCAGTTATATAAAGCGCTCTGGGCTGTGCCGACATGTAAATTCCCGGTTGGCGATGGCGCTATGCGTACTTTAACTTTCATACTTAATATTATAACCTAAAAAATTCTGTTTGAAAATTAATTAATTGGTAATTTATTGTAAATTGATAATTGTAAATTGATAATTTTTGCCATGTACATCATCGAAGTTATCCCCCTAACCCTTCTGCCGCCTAACGTGCCTCAAATATTGAGCTACTTTTACGACCCCGTAGTAGAGATTTCGAATGCCTCCGGCAAAAATAAACCGAAATCACACTACGGGGCGGGTTCGGAACTACCAAGGGGCGCTATTGTGGAAATAGACATTAACAAGAGGAAGGTGAATGCGGTGGTTATCTCTTCAAGCTCTCTTGAAAAAGAAAAACTGGCTTTAAAAAAAGTTGATTTTCAGATCAAAAAACTAACAAAAGTTATTTATGAAAAACCTCAACTAAGCGATTATCAACTAAAGCTCGCGTCTTGGATTGCCAGGTATTATTTTGCTCCTCTCGGCTATACGCTCAAAACACTACTGCCCCCCTTCGCTTTCAAAAAGAAGTATCAACTAACGACAAAAGACGAAGTTATCCACAGACCGACATTGAATGTCGGTCATCCGCAATTATTTATTTATAAAACAAAAGGGTTGGTTAAACATCTTGAACCGCTGATAAAAGATGCATTAAACGGGTCAAAGCAGGTTCTGATAGTGGTTCCTGAGAAAACCGGAATTAATTACTTCGTTAACAACTTGCCTGAAAAATTCA
>Ga0210057_1010462_pt1 | contig 10499 bp, 11 predicted proteins | sample CryGeyCG2114_010_2_FD_183968 | JGI IMG/M metagenome (GOLD analysis project Ga0210057, IMG submission 183968) | Groundwater microbial communities from aquifer - Crystal Geyser CG10_big_fil_rev_8/21/14_0.10 (SPAdes) (version 2) | ecosystem: Environmental > Aquatic > Deep subsurface > Groundwater ...
GGAAAAGTTTTGAAAGTTGTTGGTGTTTCTGGGATTCCTGGAGGAAGATGTACTGATTCAATGAGCCCTGGAGATTGCAAGATTTTGTTTAATGTTTGTGATCCTTTTGTTTGTCCTTCATCAAGATGTGATTTGGGAGGAGAATATCAAGTAGATGATGTTATTCAATCAGGAATAATTGGAAGCTTAGTTTTGTGCTTGCCAAATTTTGTTGGATTTAAAGGAGATGTTTATGTTCCTGTTTGCATAACAGGAATACATGCAGGAATTGAAGGATGGGTTTCTATTTTAACAGCACATAGAGATTGTTTGCAAGAACATATGAATTCAGGAAAAATGGTTGGAATTTGTGATGAGATGTATAGTATATATCAATGTGACTTTTTCTGGAGGCAGTTAGCTCCTTTTTTACAGGCTATTGTTAAAGGATTATTGAAAGGAACTCTTTTTGGGACAAAAGGAGGAGGGGAATATTTATTTGTTGACAAGGCATTTGAAAATGCTGAAAACTCTTGGAAGTTTTTTACTAGCAGTTATGCTTCAAATTCAAAATTAGCATTTGGGTTGGAATCTATGACTCAGATAGGGACAGATATTTGCAGGAGACAGTTTTCAATTGTTTATCCTGACAAGTTTGGCACTATTTTAGAGCCAGAAAGCCCGACTCAGTTTCATGCGTGGTTTGATGAGATTACTTATTCAACAGCAACTGTTCCTGCAACTTCACAATACAAGGTGTTTTATCATATTTATGCTGGAGAGGACCAGGGAGCTTATTATACTGTTTATTTAAAAAGCAAGGAAACTGCTTTGGGTTATGTGGGAATACCCCAGCTTACTGTTGCGTCTGGTTATGTAGGAAAAGGAGAGATAAAAACAGAAACAAAAGATTTTACTGCTGTTTCTGGATTTAAGGAGCTGTGTGTAAGGATAAATGCAAAAGACGAATGTGGTTTCAAACAGGTTTCGACTTCTTTTGCTTTGAATTATGCTAGAGACAAGATTGTTTCTGAACAAGCAAAAGAGCAAGTAACAAGCGAGGCAGAATGTATAGCAGGAAGTTCAAGTATTGGAAGTTTGTTAAATCCTAATTTGCAGGCAGGAGTAGAAGAGGTTATAAGTCCTGAATTGTACAATCAAGGAGTAATAAGGGTTTGTGCCAGCAGAAATCCAGGAGAATCTGTAGAGCCGGGAAGATGGAAACAAGTTGGTTATTGCTCAGAGAATGTTGGGTGCTGGTTAGATGAGTATTCTGTGAAAAACGCTATTAAAGGAAAGGGAATTGAGAATGAGACAATAACAGCTATAGATAAGATGGGTAAAGAGGCTTTGATAGCTGAAGGGTTTTATGATGATGTACAAGGAGATACAAAAATAGGGGAGTTAAAAAATAATTATAATACTAAAGACGAGGTAAAAAAAGAGACAACATCGATAAAAACAATTCCTGTGTGGTTGCAAGAACTTAGTAATGATGTAAATGACATTTATATTAAGTTAGTTTATAATTATCAGAAAGCTGATATTTTATATTATAAAGCTGAGATTTATGACAATCTTGTAGGAAAATTGCAGTTTGGCTTAGGATTTCCAAAAGCAGAGGTTAGTGTGGAAAAGGTTGCTCTTACAACTGGACAGAAAGAAAGAGAAAAATGGACTATTGATTCTGCTTTAGCTGAAATTGAGAAAATTGGTGCTGATAAGATAAAGGGTTTCAATAGTAAATATTCTGCCAATAGGGAATTTATAGACCAGCTTCATAAAGATGGCAGGTTAACAGACGGAGAATATGACGAGATTAATGGTTGGAATGGAATTGATGAAGAAAATATGGCTTATGTGAGAAGAATTTTACTTGAAAAGAAAGCTATAGATAGAAGAAAAAGTCAGAAACAGGGAGAAAAGCTCGTTGATGAATTTGTTTTGGAGAATCCTGAAACTAATAAACCCAAAATTCTTATGAATGGAAAATATGTTGATTTGTATCTTTCAAAATATGGAAATATTTATTTAATTTATAAGGATGAATGGTTTGATAATATTGTTGGCAAGATAGATGAAAATGGAAAAATAACAATTCAAGATGCAAGTGAAAAACAAATTCCTGAGGGCAGTTCTCTTATTACTGAGCCTTTAAAAAAGCTGACAAATTATGTATTTAATTATAAATCTAAAACTTTTTCTCTTAATTATTAAAAATGCGGGTTGTAGTTAAAGCGCATCTCTGATGAAATGCGGAGAATAGGATTCAAACCTATGTGGTTTTCTTACCAAATAAGAAAAAACTATTAAAAAACAGAAATTTTCTTACCAAGTATGAAAAGATTTATAAAGCCAAAGTTCTTTATTACCAGGTATGAATGAAGAAAAAAACATAAAAGAGCAGATTTTAGAAAAGACAGCTAGAGAATATTTTTATTCTGCAGAAGATGATTTTAAGAAAGAAAGATATAATTCTGCTGTTGTTTTATATTTTAAAACCTTAATTGCTTTAGTTGATTTATATACATTTCAAAATACGGGAAATACTCCTTCTTCACATACAGAAAGATTTAGAATTTGCCAGATAAATTTTCCCGATGTTTATAATATCCTTGATAAAGATTTTCCTTTTTATCAGAATTCTTATATTCAAATTATGACAAAAGAACTGGCGGAGGTAATGAAAAATGACACAGAAATTATGGCTGAGAAAACTAAAGTTAATTTATAGTAAGGATGTTTTTGATATAATCCAATTTGGCTCTTCTGTAATTGAAGAAAGCAAGCCAAACGATATAGATATAGTTGTAATATTTAATAAAATTCCTTTAAAAGAGCAGTTGAATCAAGCTCAGGAAATAAAAAAACAGCTTCAAAAATATTCTGAATTGCCTGTTCATATAACTTCTTTTGATTTATATAGTTTTTTTGACAAAGGAAATTTTTCTAAGGAGAATATTTTATTTTATGGAAGAAGCTTAATTTCTGGAAATTACTTCTCTAAAAAATTAGGCTTTGATTCAAAGATACAGATATATTACTCATTAAAAGATTTGGAAAAGAAAGATAAAGTAAGATTTAATTACATGCTGAATGGCAAGAAAGGAGAGTATGGATTATTAAGAAAATATGGTGGTAAATTGTTAAAACCAGGGTTAATTGAGATTTATCCAGAATTTGAAGATATTTTTGTTAGTTCTATTAAAAAAATAACAACTAATTTTCAAGTTAAAAAAATTCTTTTTTAAAAAATGCTGGTTGTAAATAGAATGCATCTCTGATGAGATGCGGGAGTCGAGCGCATTCATTTAAGTTTTTATTTAACCAATAATTAAGAAATGAATGCGGGAGAAAGGATTCGAACCTTTGTAGGCACTAAGCCATCAGGTGTCTTTTCATGAACAAACCTAAGCTTGGTCTTCTATTATCTTTTTGAAGATAGATAGAATCTGACCCGTTTGACCACTCCGACACTCCCGCATCAGAGAATTTAAATATATCCTCTTAAATGAAATCGAGTAATATTCCTTTTTATACTTTTTGTTGAACCAACTTTCTATCTTGCTAGAAATGTTTATTCTTTCCAACATTATTTTTATGTCTTCTAATAATCTCTTACTTGCACTGCATATTCTTACTTCTTTTTTACCTTTTCTGCTTCCTTCAGCGATTAACAATCCAATTATAAATGGACTGTAAAAACATTTATTTCCTTTAATTATTTGTTTTGGGATTCTTACTATACTGCTTTTCTTGCCTCTTCTAATATCAAAAATTATATTTAATAATTCAAATACTGCCTTTGAGTATATTGATAAATGATATGTTTGAATTTTACCTTCTCTTTTCTTAACTTCTTTAATTGACGTTTTTATATTAAATAATGACAATACCATTTCCGATAAAATGCTTAATAATTCTTTATTGCAACTCTCAACAGTTATTCTAAACTTATCATAGCAAAGATGCCCGTCACCGATTATTACTGCAGTAAAACATGACAAGTTCTTATTAATCTTTAATGGCAGTTTGACAATTTTTGATGGTCCATATTTTGCTTGAACTTCAAGATAATTTTTATTAATTGAAATTAGCCTCATTCTTCTAGATAATTTTAAAACCTCTTTTTTATATTTCATAATTAGTTAAACAAGGTTTGTTATATAAACTTAACTACCATACCCATCTTCATTAATAAAAAGGTAATACTATTCCCTACTTTATTGATGTTCCTTTTAAATTTTTTGAAATTAACAAAATAAGAAATTATTTTTTCTTAAAAAGAAGCAGATTCGTTATTTATCATTTTTTTGCCTCATCTACTTCTTTTTTTCTTCTGCTTCTTTTATTTTCAGCTTGTCTTCAATTCCTAATTTTTCTATTAGTTCTTTGTATCTATTTCTAATTGTGACTTCTGTTATGCCTGCTACATCTGCTACTTCTCTCTGTGTTTTCTTTTCATTGTTTAGTAAGGCAGCTACATATAAAGCAGCAGCTGCTATTCCTGCAGGTCCTCTGCCTGATGTAAGTTCAGAAATAGCTGCTTTTTTTAAAATTATTAATGCCTGATTTTGTGTTTTTGGAGATAAATGCAAGATAGAAGCAAATCTTGAGATGTAGTCTTTTGGACTTGATGGCTTGACTTTAATTCCCATTTTTCTCATTATAAATCTGTAAGTTCTGCCTATTTCTTTTCTCTCTATGTCAGAAGCATTTGCTATTTCATCTAATGTGCGAGGGATATTGTAACTTCTACAGGCAGCATAGATACAAGCTGCAATTACACTTTCCATGCTTCTTCCTCTTACCAAACCTCTTTGCAAAACAAAATTATATACTCGGGAAGCTTCATCTTTAACTACATTAGGCAAGTTAAGAAAAGAAGCAACCCTTCTTAGTTCAGCCATTGCTAATCTCAAATTTCTTTCTAAGCTAGTAGAAACTCTTTCTTGCCATTTTTTAAGTCTAAGAAATTTTCTTGTTTGTCCTGCTTCTAATTTGTAGATATCTGATATTTCTCCGACATTTGTTGTTAAACCTTTGTCAAATTTCTGCATACTTAATGGAGCTCCACCTCTGCCCTTTTTTTCTGATTTGTCAAACTGTCCATGTAACTCTTGTCCTGTATCTACCATTTTTTCTTCTATGACTAAACCACATTCATTACAAATTATTTCTCCTTTATGTTCATCATAGAATAAGTTTATACTACCACATTCAGGACATTTTTTAATATTTGCCATTTGATACCAAGGCTTGGATTAGAAACCTTTATAAACTTTATGCCTAAAGTATTTATAAATCTTTTGTTATTTGTCAGAAATAGTAACAAATTACGGCGTTGCACGGAAACTATGAGAAGAAAAAATCACTTGACTGAAAACTCCCTGATTCTGTCACTGAAACCTCTATTGCCTTCTTAAAATCTATGTGAATATTGTTCTCAAATATTTTAGAAACAAGACAACAGATATTATGGACTATGAACTTCATCATTAATTCATTTTTTTGAGCTTCATAATTCTTGCTCTTTAGAAACTCTCCAAGACGCATTTTAATCATGGCAAATGTGCTTTCTACATTGCTTCTTCGATTAGAATTGCCTGGACAGAACCTTCTTGTCCTGGACGATTTGTTATTTTTGCTTTTCCTTTGTCTGTTTCTATTATTGCACCCTTAGTTAGTATATTTTGTCTTGCCAAAAACTTGTTAGAAGGGGTTTCTAGAACATTGGTTATTTTTACTTTTACAGATTTTCTTGTTTTTTTGTCTATTAGATTGCAAGTATCTGTAGAAAGAAGAACTGTTTTTAGGTGGCCTCCTATGGCTCTTATTTTTTTCCTCTTTTCCTTTCCTAATTTTGCTATTCTTGACTGTCCTTTTAATTCAAATTTCTTTTTCTTTCTTGATTTATGGTATCTGCCGCCTGAAATTTTTCTTCCTGTATTCATGTTTAAGCAGGAAGAAATTTGATTTATATACTTTTCTATAATAATGTTTTGTTAATTTGAATATTCAAATAAATTAAGTTGAAATCTAATTATAATATATTGGTATTAATGTAAAAGGTAAGATAGAAAGTTTTAAAAATATAGATGGGCAAGAAAAAGCATGGTTAACGGAATTGAAAGACCACTTGACTTGCTGAACAACAGCAAGGGCAAGGAGGTTTTAGTGCAGTTAAAGAATGACGGACAACTTGTCGGCACTTTATTGGCATTTGATATACATGTCAATATTGTTTTAGATAATGCCAAAGAGATGCAAAACAACGAAGTAAAGAGAAATATGGGGTTGACTTTTTTAAGAGGAGACACTATAATTTTTATATCTCCTGCTTCAACTGCATTAAAGCAAGAAAAATAAGCGTTACTGCCTTTTTTTCTGCAGAGGCATTCTGATTGCTTAGAACTAGTTAGAAGTATATTCTTTATGATATCATGATTTTAACAGAATAATTTATTTTTGTTAATAATCAATAAACTAATGATTAATTATCTAATTTGTGTTTTTAGTTATAAATTTTTATTTATCAGAGTTTTATATTTTTATTATAATTAAACCTCAACTTTAGTTAAATCTTCAGCTATTTCTGTATTTTTAAAAATTTTTTTTGCTTCAGCTAAAATAAATTTTTCTTTGTTTTCATATCTCTGGCTTAGATGAGTTAAAATTAATTTTTTTGAGCAAGATTTTTTGGCAATTTGTCCGGCTTGAGATGCTGTCAAATGATGATATCTTTTTGCTAAATCTTTTCCATTTTCAGAATTCTCTAAAAAAGTTGATTCACAAATTAATAAATCAGAATTTTTTGCTATCTTATAGCAGTTTGGATTTATTTCTGTGTCAAAAATAAATGTTATTTTTCTCTCTGGCTGTTTATAAGTTAATTTGCTAGCAATAATCTTTTTTCCTTGCCAAATTATGTCTTTCTCTTTTGCTAATTCTGCAATTATCTTACCTTTTATTTTTAGCTTGTTTAATTTTTCTTTGTTTATTCTTATTTTTTCCTTTTCTACAAAAGAATATGCTAGACAAGGAGCTCCATGAATCATTTTTTCTGCTTCTATATAGAAGTCAGAATTTTCAAAAATTTTTCCTGATTCAACTTCTTTAATTTTATATTTTAGTTTGTCCTGAAAAATAAACATATTTAGAATTTCATTCATGAATCTTAAGGTTCCTCTAGGGCCATAAATTTCTAGAGTTTTATTATAACCATTTAAGGCAAGAGTTTGTAGCAAGCCAGGAATTCCTAAAATATGGTCTCCGTGCCAGTGAGTTATTAATAATTTTGTGAGGTTGCATGGATTTAGCTTGAGTTTTCTAAATTGTCTTTGTGTTCCTTCTCCGCAATCGATTAATATGTTTTCAGACTTATAAGTAAGCAAAATAGCAGTATGATTCCTTTTTGCAGTTGGTATTGCCTGCCCTGTTCCTAAAAATACAATTGGAATTTTCATGTTTATGTAAAGAAAATGATATTTAAAAAATCTCTCATATAGACAAAATTTATATATAGATTTTGGTTTGTTAAAAGATGGGACAACTTATAGAAGCTTTAACTTATAACTCAGTTCTAGAAATAACAAAAGAAGAAGTTTCATATGTAAAAAGAGAATTGGAAGATTTAGCTTCTGTTGGAATTTCTTCTTGTAATGTCCTTAAGGACAGATTTCTTGAGTTTTCTGAAAAACCAATTCCTTTGTATGTTTATGTTAAGGGGTGGTTGAGAAGAAAGGGTCTTCCTCTCAAGTACAAAAAAATAATTCTGGCAGAATGTTTGTTACACCAAAATGAGTTTGATAGAGAGGAAAGATTTAGGGGAAAAGATCTTCATGTCAGAGAAATTGTAGATTTTTGTGAGGCAAGAGGTATAAATGATTATGGTGCTGGAATAGATGTTTATTGTAGAGAAAATGAATTAAATGAGAAAATTAGAACCTTAATTCATCATAGATTTTTTAGACAGTTTTCAAGATAAATTTAAATATAAACTTTTTTTCTTATTAGGATTGAAAAGTTGCTCCTGTAGCTCAGCCTGGATAGAGCACTGGTACTCTAAGAAAATTAGAGCGGTGAACCTTCTAAGTCAGGGGTCGTAGGTTCAAATCCTATCAGGAGCGTCGAGCACTCTCGCAGAGAATGGCTAAAAACCTAACAAGCGAGAGTGCGAGATTTTAAAAATGAAGAGAAAAGAGATAAATTAACAGATTTAGAAATCTAATTAACTAAATTAAAATTAAAAAATAAAAAATTATTTTTTCTTATAATGATTGTCAATTCCGTCAATCATTTGTTTCATGTTTATTACTGCCAACAATATAGATAAAATTATAAGTAAACTGCCTATGTTTCTAATTAGTCCTGTAGTAGTAAATGATAGAAAATTGAAAATTTCAAAGATTTCTTTTATTATAAAAACTATTGCCGCTATAATTAAAAACATAACTGAAGACTTAAGATTTCCTGCCAATCTTCTTGTTGCCCATATTCCAAAGAAAATACTGACTAAGCCAATTACAAGCGTTATAAAAGACAAAATTGTGTTTATATCCATTTTTATTTACCTCCTTTTGTTTTTATTAATTTTTCTTTTACAAGAATGTTTTCATCTATTTTCATATAGGCTTTCATGTGCTTTCTTATTTTTCTTAATTCAATTAATATGATTAGAATAAAAATAAGAATAATCACAACAGTAATTATTAAAATTATGTTCTCTTTAGTAAAAAAAGGTTTTTTTCCTACTATAAACCAGGCACTTGAACTTGCTGTTTCGTGGTCATAAACCGCTTTTACATAAAGCATATATGTCCCAAAATTTGCATTTTCAGGAATTTTTAATTCTTTTACAAAACTTGTTTGGGTTTCTACTGCTATAGTTTCGTGTTCAGATATTATTTCTTTTCCTTCTTTGTCTTTAATTTTGTATTCAACAGAAACATCTACTCTTCCTGTTTTTCCTAAGCTGTAGAGTTTTATATTTGCCATAATTTCTTCTCCAGGCATTATTGTTTGAAATCTTTTTGGAATTTCTACTTTTACGTCAAATAAGGGTTTTTTGCTTTCTACTTCTATAGCAATTAAAATCTCTTTTTGTAGTCCTTCAGCTTTGATATTAAGTTTTCCTATGTATAAGTCAGGATTTGTATCTTCTCTTACTATAAAGTCAAGAATAATTATTTTTGCTTCTCCTGCATTTAAGTCAAAACTGGTTTCTGATATTTTCATAAACTCTTCGAGTTTTGTGTCTAAAGTTATTTTTATTTTTTGATTTCCTGTATTTTTTATTGTTATTGTCTCTTTTTTTGTTTCTCCTTGTTTTAGTGTTATTTGAATTTTTTCTTTATCAAGACTAAATTGTTTAATTATATTTGCTGTTCCTCCACCTCCGCCCCCTCCTGGAGGTGCTTCAGTAGGAGTTTCTTCTGCTGAATAAATAGAAAAGCCTGTAACATTAAATTTTAGCATATTAGAAGAATAACTTTCTTTTGTGCAAATAGTTGATGGGCAAACAGAACCATCTTTTAATATTCTTGGGTTAGAATAAGCCAAATTATAAAGCCATAAAGTTGCTTGTTTATTGAAATTTGGCAGTGCAGTTGAATTTAGCTCTATTCTGTTTGAAGAAATATTTGTGTAGCTGTCTAAATCTAAGGTATTATCATTTGGGTTTTCATCATCTGTTAAATTAATTATTTGATTGAAAAGAATTTTTCCTAAGCTTGCATGTTCAAGAATAATGTTGCTCATATTTTGCATATCCTCATAAGGAGAGCTATTGAAATCATTAGAGCTTCCTTTATAATTTCCTTTATATTCTTCATATAAAATTCTAAATTTTGTTGAATTTGCTATAAAAGTTATATTTCTTGAGGTTATATTTCCATCTGTATTGTTTGCATATAAGTAAAGAGTATGACTTCCCTGAGATGTGTTGAAATACACAAAAGAGGTTATAGTTGTATTTTCTAAGTTATCTAAATTATACCAGACTTTGTCTTCATTAGTTGCTGTATAGTTTAATAATAAAGAGGTATTAATAATATAAGTTTTGTTTTCTGGGCTTGTTATAGTTAGAGTTGGAAGCTCTGTTGGCAAAACAAATATGGAAACATTTGTTGCCTGAGCAGATACTTTTCCTGTTATGGTTATTGCTTTAGTTATTGTAGCTATTGAAACTATCAAAACCAACAATAAAAAAATAATAAAATACACCTTTTTTTTCATGTATCTTTTACAGAAAGCAGCTATTTAAAATTTATCAAACTAAGTTTTTAGAGTTTTTATTTTTTTCCTTTTCTTAATGATAATTATAAATATAACTACAATTACAATTAGAATAGAAATTATAAGCAACCAAGGCAGTTTTATTGGCTTCTCTTCTTTAGTTTCTGGAACAATTTGAACATCAAAGGAAGTATCCATGCCTTTACCTAAAGCTACTCCTCCTCCTGCTAATGAGGCAACTGTGTTGAAAGATATAGTTACAGTATATGTTTTGTTTAATGTTT
>Ga0210057_1010464_pt1 | contig 10498 bp, 11 predicted proteins | sample CryGeyCG2114_010_2_FD_183968 | JGI IMG/M metagenome (GOLD analysis project Ga0210057, IMG submission 183968) | Groundwater microbial communities from aquifer - Crystal Geyser CG10_big_fil_rev_8/21/14_0.10 (SPAdes) (version 2) | ecosystem: Environmental > Aquatic > Deep subsurface > Groundwater ...
TTTTGCCAACAAAGAAACGGTTTTTTTGGTAAATCAATATGAGACACCTACTCTGACGCAATCAGCCAACCAAGCAGAGATAGAAGCCGAGTTGCGCAAAATCACCGAGAAAGTTAATTTTTTACCCGCCTCGGAACTTTGCCAAAAGCAATTGGCCAACGAGGTTGTTTCGGGCGTTTATCTTTTGGGTTACGCCTTAAATAATGGCTATTTGCCCTTAAAAAAAGAAACTGTTATTGAGGCCATTAAAAAAACTATGCCTGAAAAGTATCAGGACTTAAACATCAAGGCCTTGAGTTTGCCATAAATTTTATGTTGATTATTGTCCATTACGCTGAAATTGCCTTGAAAGGCGGCAACCGAAATTTTTTTGAAAAAAGATTAGTAGAAAATATAAAAAAATCCCTGCAAGCCAACGGGATTGTTTTTGACTATGTCAAACGCATCTACGGCCGTATCTTGATTAATCTTAGTGACGGAGAAGAGGAAGGAGGGAAGCTCCCTCCTATGAAGGAGCTTCCCTCCTTCCTGAATGCCCTGAAGAGTGTTTTTGGTGTAGCCCATTTTTCTTTGGTTGAAAAATGCGACAAAGATATTGAAAAAATTAAAGAAAAAGCGCTTGATGTTTTGAGCCAAAAAGATTTTCAAACATTCAAAGTTGAAGCCAAACGAAGTGACAAAAAATTTGTTTTAACTAGCCAACAAGTAAATGAGCAAATTGGGGAGGAAATTTTGAGAAAAACCATTGCTCATTATTTGTGCGATCGCACAAATAATGAGCAGGAGAGGAAAATTAAAGTTGATTTACATAATCCAGATATTATTTTATATATTGAAATTACTGAAAAAGATGTTTTTTTATACACGGAAAAAATTAAAGGCCCGGGTGGCTTGCCCTTGGGTGTTTCGGGTAAGGCGGTTTGTTTGATTTCCGGCGGCATTGATTCGCCGGTGGCCGCTTGGTATTTGATGAAAAGGGGAGTGGAAAATATTTTTGTTCATTTTTACTCCACCCAGCAGGGCTATGAAAAGTCCTTAGAAAAAGTCAGGGATCTATTGAGGGCGCTGAATGCTTTTCAGCTTAATAGCAAAATATATTTTGTGCCATTTTCTGATATCCAAAAAGAAATTTTACTTAACACCCAAGCCGATTTGCGGGTGGTGCTTTATCGCAGGTTTATGTTTCGGGTGAGCCAGGAGATTGCCTTCAAAGAAAATGCCAAGGCCTTAATCACCGGCGAGAATGTTGGCCAGGTGGCTAGCCAAACTTTAGATAATATGTTAGTTATCAGCCAGGCAACTACCCTGCCGATTTTGCGGCCCTTGGCTGGATTTGATAAAATAGAAATAATTGAAATAGCCAAAAAAATAGGCGCCTATAACATTTCTATTTTGCCGCACTTGGATTGCTGTTCAATGTTCGCGCCCGAGCACCCCGCCACCAAAGCCAACTTAAAAGAAGTTCAAAAAGAGGAAAAAAAATTAAAGATAAGAAAGCTGATAACATCAGCCCTAAAAAACACCAAAATTGAAAATATTTAGTTTTGTAAAATAATAACTCTTGCCAACCGTGGATTAGCAAGAGTTATTTGCTGCTATATTTTTTTTAAATTTCTCATATAGCAACCAACACTATGCGGTCCTTTTGAAGTTTTGAACTCCACAAGGACTCCAGTCCCCCAACAACCATTATTTAGAATTTTGCCCTGTTTCCCAACAGAGCAAAATTTGTAGCCAGGGTTACCGGCTCTCATTTTCTCTTCTTCGACGACCTCCACGGTGTCGTCGATGAAGAGTTGCTTTCCTTCTATATCTTTTCTTTGATTTTTTTCCATTTCTTTCCACCTCCTTTCTTTTGTATTTTTGGTGAAAAATGAAAATTTCGCTAACCTTTTTCTACCATTTCCATTTTTTTTGCAAGCCCTGCGCTTTGTGTTATAATGTTTTAGAAATTAGTAATTAGAAATTATGAAACAAAAAATTAACAGCAAAACTTTATTGTCCGACATACTCAATTTAACGGGAGCAGAAGTAATTTTGTCTAAATACAAAGTGCCCTGTCTAACCTGCCCCATGGCGCAATATGAAATGCAATCATTAACCATTGGGGATGTTTGCAAAATGTACGGGCTTGATCTACCGAAACTGTTAGTTGAGCTCAATAAATTGGTCAAATAATATGAACCATATCGCCATCATGAAAAAGAGCTGGGGCTTAACCCGGAAAATTTTGAGTGGTCAGAAAACTTGCGAGGAAAGGTGGTATAAAACAAAAAGACCGCCGTTTGATCTGGTCAAGCCGGGCGATGACATCTACTTTAAGGATTCAGGCGAGCCGGTTTCTATCAAAGCCAAGATAACGAAAGTTCTACAGTTTGATAATTTAACGCCAGCAAAATCAGCGGAAATTGCCAGCAGATACGCCATGGCTGATTTAGGCACTAGTGAAATACCATCAGCCATTAAAGATTATACGAGTCATAAAAATTATTGCGTGATTGTTTTTTTTGATAATGTGGAAAGAATTGAGCCATTTAATGTAGACAAAATTGGCTTTGGCGCTATGGCCGCCTGGCTATGTGTGAACGACATCAACACAATAAAATTATAGTTTTTTATTCTTAACACTTCCGCGCTCTTGAGCGCAGAAGTGTTGTGTCTTTTTTATTTTTTGATTAAGATGAATAAAGAAGTCAAAGACAGTAAATCAAAAATAATCAATTTAAGGATAATCAATTAAAAATATGGAAAAGTATTCTACTTTATCTTTTATTACTCAAAAAGAGTTGTTGCGGGGTTTTTGCGAAGTTATTATTAGTTTGAACACAGAGGAAGAGGCGATAAAGTTTCTAACTGATTTATTGACAAAAGAAGAGGCGATAAAATTAGCTAAAAGAATTAAGATAGCCCAGCTTCTGTTGGAGGGTCAAGAATATAAGAAAATTCAGCAAGCCGTTCAAACAGGAAGCTCCACGGTTGCCAAGGTTGCTCAATGGCTCAATGAGGCGGGGGAGGGCTTTAGATTGGCGCTTAGCAGAACAAATAAAAAGAAAGATGAATTGAAACCGGAAACAAATTTTGATTTAGCGCTGAAAGAGTGGAAACGATTTAAGAAACGATACCCGTCAATGTTTTGGCCGTCGCTTCTTATTGAGGGGATGCTTGGTTCGTCTAGCAAGCAACAAAAAGATAAAATGAGGGAAGTTTTTGAGAAATTGGATCATAAATCAAAAATTTATAAAGAAGTTGACGAAATTTTTAAAAGAAATTAAAAGAAGATGATAGAGCTACATAACACTTCTGCGCTCAAGAGCGCAGAAGTGTTATGTATGAGTGTTTGTGGCAATCTATTATTCTATTTTCTATTATTATTGAGTTATTATGGGCGATAGTATTAAGGCGGATATTATTTTTGTTTCATTGTTTTTGCTGTTTTTGGCTAATGTTTTTGTTTGGCAGTTTATTTTTTCGTTAGACGGCAACCTTAAGGTTGTTTTTTTTGATATAGGCGAGGGCGATAGCGTTTTTGTGGAAACGCCCCAAGGCCATCAGATTTTGATTGACGGCGGGCCGGGCCAGCGGGTCTTAACCAAGCTGGGCCGCGCCATGCCTTTTTGGGATAAAACCATTGATTTAGTGATATCAACCCATCCTGATTATGACCATTTGAGCGGTTTGGTGAGCGTTCTGGAGCGGTATCAGGTTAAAGCCGTGCTCTGGAACGGCGGGCTGGTAAATAATACTGTTTTTACTAATTGGCAGAAGGATTTAGCAATTGAAAAAGCCCGGGTTTGGACAGCGCAAAGCGGTCAAGTAATTAAAGCTGGCGTGGCGCGTTTTTTTGTGCTTTATCCTTTAGCTGATTTGGCTGGGCAATCGGTAGAAAAAGAAAGCAATAGCAGCTCGGTGGTGGCGCGCTTGAGTTATGGCGACAGTGATTTTTTATTTACTGGCGATTTGCCTAGTAAAAACGAAGCGGACTTATTGGATAGCAATCAAAATGTGGCTTCGGAAGTTTTGAAAGTGGCTCATCATGGCAGCAAGTATTCCAGCTCGCCAGAATTTTTGGCCATGGTTGGGCCGCAATTGGCAGTGATATCTTGCGGGGCGAACAATACCTACGGCCACCCTAATCAAGAGGTGTTGAGTAATTTGCAAAACTTTGCTATAACTGTTAAAAGAACCGACCAGCTCGGGGATATAAAAGTTGTAAGCGACGGAAAAAATTTAATTTATTAGTATATGAAAGATGTAGAATTTCCAGTTTTCAAAACAAAAGTTGAGGGCGTTGAGAAAAAGTTTGACTTAATGGACCCCAAGGGCCGAGAAGAATATTTTCAGGCCAAGGCGGGTGATGAAATTAGCCGCTTGAGAAATTACTTAAAAGAAAACACTTTTGTGGTCTATCTTTTAGGCAAGAAAAATTCGGGTAAAGGCACTTACGCTAAAATGTTTAAGGAAATAATTGATAAAGATAAGATAGAGCATTTTTCAGTGGGCGACGCGGTGCGAGAGTTAGACGCTATCGTGCGCGACAAGGATAAGAGAAAAGAGCTGGAGGCCTTTTTAGCTAAAAACTATCGGGGCTATATGCCTTTGTCAGAAATTATGGCCGCTTTGGAAAGCCGCAGCACCACAGTGCTTTTGCCTTCCGAGCTTATTTTGGCCTTACTAAAAATGAAATTAGCCACTGCTGGCAAAAAAGCCCTATTTATTGACGGGTTTCCTCGCAGTATGGACCAAGTTTCTTATTCGTTGTTTTTTCGCGATTTGATTGGCTATCGCGATGACCCTGATGTTTTCGCCATGATTGACATTCCCGAAGCGGTGATTGACGAAAGAATAAAATACCGAGCGGTTTGCCCCAAGTGTCAAACATCTCGCAATGTCAAACTCTTGCCCACTAAAAAAGTTGGCTTTGACGAAAAAGAAAACAAGTTTTATTTGTTTTGCGACAATTCGCAATGCACCAGCGAACGAATGACTGGCAAAGAGGGCGATGAACAAGGCATTGAGCCCATCAGAGATCGCTTAACCGTTGACGAAGAGCTAATCAAAAAGGCCTTTACTCTGTATGGCGTGCCTAAAGTTTTGTTAAGAAATTCAGTGCCCGTGGCTGTGGCCAAAGAGTTTGTTGATGATTATGAAATTACGCCTGAATATTATTACCAAAAAGATGGTAACGAAATTAAAATTTTAGAAAAGCCCTGGCAGGTTTCCGATGACGAAGGCGTGGCTTCTTACAGCTTGCTGGCCGCGCCAGTGGTGCTGGCCTTGATTAAACAGCTGGTTGAGGCCTTAGACATTTAGTGATACAATTAAAAAAGCCCCGCTCTCATAAAACTGGACATTCTATTATATTAGGGAGCTCGTTATTCGCGCAAGCTTATGTTTGGGCGATAGAGCGCCCACCTAGAGTCAAACTACCAGTTTTTTACAGCGGGGTTTTTGGTTGCTTAAAAATTAAATTTTCTTTACTCTTTTACTAAAAATTATTGTTATAGCAATAAGAATCGCTAATAAAATAAAATAGTCAGCGTATTTGGTGTATTGCTCAATGCGATTCCAATTTTCTTTTAGCGCGAAGCCCGCCCAAGTTAAAAATGCGTTCCATAACCCGGCGCCCAAGGTGGTGTATAAAATAAATTTGCCCAGGTTCATCCGCGAGGCGCCCGCTGGCAAAGAAATAAAATGACGCACTACCGGGATAAAGCGGCTGATAAAAATAGTTTTCTGGCCGTGTTTTTGAAAAAATCGCTCGGTTTTTTGTAAGTCGTCTTCTCGTAATAAAAAATAGCGGCCAAATTTTTTAACAAAGGGCGTGCCGCCATAAAAACCAATATAGTAAGAAATTAACGAGCCAAATAGAGAACCAAGCGTGCTAAAAAATATCACACCTAAAAAAGAAAATTGGCCAGTAGAAATTAAAAATCCAGTGAAAGGCATAACCGCCTCGCTGGGCACAGGTAAGACCATACTTTCCATAACCATTAAAATAAACAGCCACCCAGAACCACCCACACTTAAGAGGTGAGTGATGTATTGAATAATAATTTCCGTAATAGGCATATTTAACTGCTTGTCATCCTGAGTGAAACGAAGGATCTCTAAGATTCTTCGCCTGGAGGCCCTTCGCTACTGCTCAGGGCTCGCTTCGCTCGGCTCAGAATGACACATAGCTATTCGTAGCGGAGGGCTTCAATAGGGGATTTCTTGGAGGCCTGGCTGGCGGGGTAGAGGCCAAACACCAAGCCCACAAAAGCTGAAACGCCCAAGCCCAAGGCAATGGCCGAAGGAGAGATAACAAACGCCCAGCCCGAGCTGACCATACGGCTTAAAATAAGCGAAGCTACAAAAGAGAAAAACACGCCCAAGGCAATGCCAACCATACCACCCAAGCAGGTTAGAATAATTGATTCTAAAAGAAATTGTGTGAGAATGTTTTTGGTGGTGGCGCCCAAGGCCTTTCTTAAACCGATTTCGCGAGTGCGCTCGGTAACTGATACAAGCATAATATTCATAATGCCAATGCCGCCCACCACCAAAGAAATGGCCGCGATGGCCGCCAAAAATATAGTTAACACCGAAGTAACCGTGCCCACTCTCTGGGCAATATCTTCTTGGGTGGCTACTTGAAAGTCGTCTTTGGTAGAGTCGGTGATATTATGAAGCTCGCGTAAAGTTGCCTCTATATCTTGCACGGTTTCTGGCACAATTTTTTCGGACTTGGCTTTAACAAGAATTTGATGATAATAATTCATACCTGAAAGATATTTTAAGGCGGTGGTGTAGGGCACGATAATTGAATTATCAACATCAAGCATACCAACCTGTCCTTTTTTGGGAGAGATGCCAATTATCTTAAAAACTTTGTCTTTTATTTTAATGTTTTGGTTTAAGGCCTCGGACGGCCCAAAAAGTTTTTCTTTAACTTCTGATCCAATAATAGCCACGGCTGATAATTGTTGAGCTTGTTCGTCGGTAAAGAATTGCCCGGTTTCAGGATAAACATCAACAATATCAGCGATTAAAGGAGCTGCCCCCAAAATCATAAAAGAATCAACCTCGTTTTCAAAGCTAACCGAAGTTGATAACACAACCATCGGGCTTAAGCCCTCAACGCCGGGCGCATTTGATGGTTTTGACAAGGCCTCAACCTCGCGGTCTTTTAAGGAATCAGTAAATAAAGAGCCAAAATCAGACGGCCCTTGGGTTCGTCTGCCCGGTTCAATAATTATAGTGGCCGAACCCAGCCCTCGCACTTGGCTTAAAATAAGTTCTTTTGCTCCTTTACCCAGCGACATAATTAAAATAATAGAAGAAATACCAATGATAATACCCAAAATAGTCAGGGCTGACCTTGATTTGTTGGTTTTTAATCCACGGATAGCTGTTTTGAAGGAATTTTTGGAAGACATAGCTGTTTTCAAAGAGATTCTTCGCCTACTGGCTCAGAATGACGGGGTATTCGCTCAGAATGACCTCTTCGTCATCCTGAGGTCGCCCTCAAGCGACCGAAGGATCTCTGTTTGAAGATTGATAATTGATAATTGAAAATTACTTAGCGAAGCTAAGTGCCGCTCCTTTTCTCCGTTGTTCAACTTTTTTGTCGCTTTCCAGCAAGCCATCTTTTAAGGTAATAATTCTTTCAGCGTATTCGGCGGTGTAGGTTTCGTGAGTAATTAAAATAATAGTATGGCCGTTGTCATTTAGGGCTTCAATAATTTCCATCACCGCGCCGCCTGATTTTGAGTCCAAGTTGCCGGTGGGCTCGTCAGCGAAAATAACTTGCGGATTGTTAATCAGCGCTCGGGCAATGGCCACTCTTTGTCGTTCGCCACCCGACAGTTGCGATGTTTCGTAGTTGAGGCGATGGGTTAGCCCAACTTGTTCTATGGCTTTTTCCGCCATGGCTTGCCAAAGATTTTCTTTAATTCCGGAATACAAAAGTGGCAGCTTAACATTGTTCAGCACAGTGGTGCGGGGCAAAAGATTAAACGATTGAAAAATAAAACCCATCTTTTTGTTTCTAACATTGGCCAGCTTTTCTTCGCCGTAGTCGTCAATTGATTGGCCGTCAAAAAAATAATTTCCGCCACTTTGCTTATCAAGAAAGCCCAAAATATGCAGTAGGGTTGATTTGCCTGAACCCGACGGCCCCATAATTGCCACAAATTCACCTTCTTTTATGTTAAAAGAAACACCGCTTAAGGCGTGAGTTTCGGTTTCCCCGTCAATATAAGTTTTTTCTAAATTGTGGATTTCTATGAGAGGCATAGCAAAAATGTCTAAATCCTAATGACTAATGACTAAATTTTGTCATTTGTCATTAGGATTTTATTATCGTTTCTTTTCAAATGTTATTATTTTTTCGCCTTCATTTAAGCCGCTGGTTATTTCTACAAAACCGTCCGAGCCTCGCAAGCCAAGTTGCGCTTTGCGTTCTTCAATTTTTTCGCCGCTGATAATGCGGACTATTTTTTCGTTGTTTTTGGCAATAATTGCCCGATAGGGGACAGCCAAAACATTTTCTTTTTGAGCCGTTAAAACATCAATGTTGGCGGTCATACCTGATTTTATTTTGTCGCTGTTTTTTGTAAAGTTAAAAGTTGTTTTATAGGTGGGCACGCCTTCAATGACTGTTTCAGCGGGCTCAATTTTAATAACTTGCGCTGAAAAAATAACATCTGAGCCGTAAGCGTCTAAGGTTGTTTTGGCTTGGTTGCCTATTTGAATTTTAGCGATGTCCGCCTCTGCTATATTGGCTTCAATCTGAAAGTTGGCTTGGGAGATGATTGAAACAACAATAACATTGGCGGTGATAACTTGGCCGATTTTCACGCTTTGCTTGCTGACGATGCCGTCAAGCGGCGAGCGCAAGGTTGTTTTGGCTATTTGTATAGCCAAATTTTGAATGTTGGCTTGGGCTGATTTGATTTGCGCTTCGTTTTCTTGGATTTGCTCGGTGGTGGCCGCAACTTTTTTTAGGTCTAAGTCCTTTTGGGCGTTGTCCAGATTATTTTGAGCGGTGGTGATGTTTTGCTGGTTGGTTATTTTTTGGCTGGCAGTTGATTGTTTTTGAGTGTTAATGGTGGTGATAGCCGCGTTGATATTGGTTCGGCCGGTGTTAACAAAGCCCTTGTAAGCGGTAAGGGTAGAGGCAGATAAATTACTGGAAGAGTTGAGGGCTGAAGTAAGCGTGTTGAGAAAATCCCTCACCACAGCTAACTTTTGTTCGCTTGTTGTTAAGGCCAAGTCCAAGTCAGCATAGTTTGAATTTAAGTTTTCTAAAATTTCTTTGAATTCTTTTAAGCCGTCCCGACTGGCCACTCTTTGCTGTTCGCTTGATATTTCGTATTGGAAATTAGCGGTTTGAAAGGTTAGTTGCGGGCTGTCGGTGTTGGCGTTGCTAAAAAGGTCGTCAATTTGTTTGTTAACAGCATCGTCGGCTTCAGAGTAGGCTGAATGCAAAATGTCAGTAACATTGTCATAAAGATTAGCCAAGTCCGAAGCGGCTTTGCTTTGGGTGTCAACCAGCGTTTTTTGAGCGTTGCTCAATTTAGTTTGTAAAACGCTGATTTCTTCTGGTCGGGCGCCTTTTTGCAGTGTTTGCAAATTGATTTGTTGAATTTCCAGCTGGGCTTGCGCTTGGTTTAATTGTGATTGCAATTCGGAGCTGTCCAATGACAAGATCGCTTCCCCTTGGCTCACGGGCTGGCCAACCTCTTTATAGATTTTATTAATCTTGCCGTTTTTTTCAAAAGCCAAATCAACCGCCTCGGCTGGTTTAACCTTGCCCGTAACATTCACTTCTTGAATGATGTTTTGCTTGGCCACGGTGGCGAATTCATAGGGCGAGGGCTTGGGCTGTAGCAAAACAAAGCTAACACTGCCCCCGACAATAACAACTAAGACGATAATAGCAATGATAAGCGATTTTTTCATATTATTTTTCAGTTAAAGAGATTTTTACATTTAAGCCCATAGCGCAAGCCATTTTTTGTAAAAAGGCGATTGTGGGGTTATAGCCCCCGGCTTCAAAGCGAGATATCGCGGATTGTTTTGTGCCAATCATTTGAGCAAGTTCTTTTTGGCTTAAACCTTTTTCAAGTCGTTTTTCAATAACCGCTTCAATCAAAGAAAACTCTGCTCCTAATTCGTTGTAGGCTTTTTTTGTTTCTCTATTTTTTAGCAATTTTATTTTTAGTTGTTGATAAGTTTTTGACATATAAATAAGGATAACATATATGTTATATTAGTCAAGACGCCATAGAAAGTCAAGGGCTAACTTGATTTCTTTTTGAGGAGTTTTTCGCGATTTTTTGACAAACCCGTTCAAAAGAATAATCCGCGATTTATGAAAAGTATAGAGAGATGGTTGCAAAACTATTTCGTAGCGAAATTTTAGATTTTCGAGCGAGGCGAGGAAGACGAGCAAAATGTTTTGAGGCCGTAGCCCAGCTACGGCGAAAAGCATTTTGCGAAGTCTGACGATGAC
>Ga0210057_1010468_pt1 | contig 10495 bp, 8 predicted proteins | sample CryGeyCG2114_010_2_FD_183968 | JGI IMG/M metagenome (GOLD analysis project Ga0210057, IMG submission 183968) | Groundwater microbial communities from aquifer - Crystal Geyser CG10_big_fil_rev_8/21/14_0.10 (SPAdes) (version 2) | ecosystem: Environmental > Aquatic > Deep subsurface > Groundwater ...
TTATTTCTATATCTTCCGTTTGTTTTTTATAATTAGCTATTATTTTATCCTTACTTTCTTTTATCGCATATCTTAGAGAATGTGCGCCATTTTCAATTTCTTTTAGTCCATCTCTTGCTGCTAGTAATTCTTTTTTCTGCTCATCTGTTGCACCAGCTCCTGCGGCCTGAATCTCTGTTTCGATTCTAGAGAGAGTGTCGTGTGCGGATCTCTCACTGTTTTCCGCTTCTTTTAATTTCTCAGCATTGTCTCTATCTACAGTTTGAAGTTCAGCCGATTTTCTACTTTCTAATTCTGCTCTTCTGGTCTCAACCTCTTTTTTATTTCCATGAATTTCATCATGTTTTTGTTTAGCTTTTAGTAATTCTAGTGAATCTGGGTAGTTTTTGTATTTCTTTTTAGCTTCCTCATATTCCTTTTTAGACTTAGCTTTGGCTTTTACTGAAGCTTCTAATGAAGCGGCAAATTTATCTTTCTTTTCGTCCTTATCCTTTCTATATTGAGTATAGCCACCCTTCTGAACTTTACCTGCTCCCAGCTCTACGCCAATAGCCGTACCCCTACCATCGAAACTTGCACCTGCTGTTTTTCTACCCGTTGCTAACGCAAGGCGTCCGGTCATTCCAGTTAGCCCACCTTTTTCTGCCATCTTTTTAAATTTTTCACTGTCTCCTAAGGCCGCGCCTAACCTACCAACACTTTGTCTTCCGGCAAATCCGGCCACTCCGAAACTGGCTCCCCCTGCAAATTTGCCTGCCCACTTGTTCATACTGGTTACTGCCCCCCCTGCCTTGTTCGCCATACCTTTGGCGATAGTCAACGCGGCGATAAGAAAAACAATGACCACGATAAAGTTTATAAACAAGGCGAAAGGCTCTTGACTGATGGTTAGATTAGTAGCATTTTGAGGTTGTCCTAGAGCACTAAAGGCGGCTTTGGCAGTGGGTTTTCCTCCTATTACGGAATCACCCACTCCAGTAAGTACTCGAAGAGAAATCCATACAAGCATAAAATAAACAGGAGCAAAAAACGCTTGGCCAATCAGAGCGTCTTTCCATTTATCAGCATAGCTTTTAATACCTGGTAGGATGAACCCCATTAGAGCTAAGGGGGAAAGAATTAATACTAAAATAAGGACCGTATAGCGGACGATAAACATAATCGCCGCGGCGAAAAAGACAAAGGTTGCGATCAGAAGCATAATTGAGCCCATCACGGCGATGGTAAACATCTCCGGTACATTTTCTAGCGCGCTAATATCATAAAGACTGGTTAAGTTCATTGCATCCATAAACGCATCTGACATGCCGGGGTTCAACAACGCGTCTTTCAAATTGGTGGCGGCGAGCGCCCCTGGGGCGATGGCGTCGTAAAAGGCGATGGCTAAAATGTTGGAAGCATCTATGACTACTTGGGTGAAAAAGAGACTAAAGTTTATAAGGATGGCGACAATAATGACACGAATAATTAGTTTTTTTGTATCACTGCCCATACCTAAAATAGTTTTTATCGCCGCGTAAAGCAGGATGAAGATGAAGGTCATGTTGGCCAAATCGCGAATGGTTGTCCAAGTAGTGTCAATAGCATCTAAATCCCTGTAATTGTCCGCCATTTGTCCTACAGTGTAATAAATAACCCCGTTTAAAACCTTGCCGGCAAGAGCGGTCAGTAAACTAACAAGTTTTAAAATACCCAACGAACCTGGGACAAGGACGTATTTCATCAGCCAAGAATCACCTCCCCCACTTGCTCCTTGAGTTTTGGCCGCAGGAGTAAGCTTCCATGTGCCTCCGCTTTTTGGGCACGTAGTTTCATTAAGACCAGGTAAATGAATGTTGTCACTGTTACGATAGCACCCAAACTCAGCTGGCACATCAATCGCAGATACTCTATAAGGCGTAAAAACTGCAATACCCACCACAAAAACTAGTGTGAGAGTGAGAAGGAAAGTTGAGATGTGTGGAAAATGTTTCCTCATTGTTATTTATTATGGAAAACCGCAAATATAGTGTGAAGCCGAAGCGTCTTCACTTATACCACCGCCATCCCCACCACAGACCAAAGCCACTGCTTTTATAGCATTGCTATACGTTCCCCCTATTGCGCGACCACTCGGGGCAAATGTTATGCCATCAGAAATCACTTGATTTACTAGGTTACATTGATCTTGCGTCATTGCCACACTAGTCCAGAACGAGGCAACAATATTAACCAGACAACTACCAGCATAAACTCCATTTATAGCTGGTTCACCAAATACGGTTTTGCCCACTCCGCAATCTGTTCCCGAACACGGCGTACATCCTATACCAACACAACCATAATTGTTTGCGCCAGTAGGTAGCCCACCTGTCCCCCTACTACCCGTGCCAGTACTTGTTCCCGTAGAACCGCCGGCGGAAGTAGGAGGACTAGCGAATTGGTCTCCATCTAGTTGATAAGGTGTTTCTTTAATGAGACCAGCATTGTCACTACCCCCATTTTCGATACCTGAATTGAAGATAACCTCATTGAGGAATAAAGAGATTAGAGCTCCCACTATTTCATCAAATTCATCTGCCAACTCCAGTTGAGAGAAGCCGGTACCCAGGACTTCGGAGAGCTGGTCGTCTATAACCTTCCCGGGCGTTTTAACCGGTCCGCGCTCCAAACAGACACCAGTGTCGGGATCATTTTTGATACATTCGGACCAACTTAAGAACCCTTGATTCCATTGAAGTTGCTTATTTTCAATTCCAAGTCTTTTAGCGAGACGGTTGTCCAATTCAATTTGAGCTGCCAGATAAGCGTCGTAAGGGTTATTGGCGCTATTTTGCGTCATTGCAAGCCAACCGTCCCATCCTCCCTGATTAAAATCGGAATAAAAGTTTTCCAAGTTGCCTACTGCTTCCGTAAAGGTACATTGGTATTGGACAGGAGGGGCGTAGTAAGTCTTTAGGGTCAGTCTGATCTGCGCCTGGAAAGGTGAACAGAGGAAATTAAGATCAGAGCCGGCGATAAATTCCCCCGCTATCCCATCGGCAATATCTGTAAAGTATTGCCCAGGGTTTGTCACATAAGCTGGGTTGCCCTCAAAGCCAGTGTTAATCCAGTTTACTGTGGAGTCAACTATTTGCCCTATCAGTATTTTTGCCGCGGTAATGATTAAAGAGTCCAGTGTGACACCATATAGTGTGACACCAAAAACAGTGAGCCCAACATCTTTGTCTCGCAAACCCTTATCTGATACAGGAACCGGAGGTATATCGATTTGAGCCCAAGTTTTGGCAGGGACTACTGAAAGGAAGATGAAAGCTATCAAAACAGAAGTTAAAATATGTTTTCGATAAGTCATAGACTGTTGTTAAAAATTATACCACTAGCCTGAAGTCTTACACGGATGTTTAAAATGATACCCGATTCTTTGCCGGTATTTTGCACATAAGAATTTAGAGCAGAGTAAGCGGGGACCGGGTCTTGGGAGAAATTGCTGACCGCTTTCATAATTTCGGCATTTTCCAAATAAAGATTGACGAAATTCAAATGGTTTTCAGCCAGAGAGGCGGGTGCTTTTAAGGCGATAAGTTCATTGGCGGCTGCTTGGTAAGACTTGCTAACCGCTATCATAAAAGTGGCAAAAGCCGGACTACTGATGTCGGCGGTACTACCCCCGCCGTATTGGGAGGCAGTTAAGTTTTTATATTTTCTAATAAGATTACTGACAGCATTACCATAAAGGGATAAGTTTTCCTGGGAATCGGGCACAATAGTAATTTGGTTTATACTAATCTTGTTTGCAGGGACACTGATATTAAAAAGATTTTGGGCGTACTTACTGGCTATATTATTGGCATCGCTTGATGTAATCTCGCCTTGTGATTTGAGCGAGATATAGTCCGAGAATAATTGTCTACTGAACAGGTCTGTTTGGGTGAGGGGCAGAGACGAACTGGTGGTTGTTGGTCTTTCTCCCCCAGTGAAATCCCCTAGGAAGGTTTCGTCGGGGAATAGTGGACCATGTTCATTTATCGGAGTAATGCTCGATGAAGTATAGTCTGTTTTTCCAAATCTAAACCACATTGCCCCAACAATTAGAACAACGGCAAGGAAAAGTGCGCTTGTTAGACGAGCTCTAGGCATCATCTTCAGTATATCAGAAATTATTTCGTTTTTTTGTGCATAAGTGTACAATTGAATGCATGCGGCCTCTTTCTGTTTTTACATTATCGCTTGTATTATTTTTTAGTTTTTTCGCAACCTCGACAGCCGCATCTTTTACTCAAAACTTGACTCTTGGGTCAAGAGGAACAGAAGTTACAGCCCTTCAGCAATACCTCGTGGCCCAAGGTCGCCTAGTTATACCAGCTGGCGTAGCTTTCGGTTACTTCGGACCTCTTACCAAAGCCGCTTTAGCCTCATGGCAAGCCGCTAACGGAGTTCTTCCTGCAGTTGGTTACTGGGGACCAATCTCTAGAGCTCGCTATAACTCTGTAAACGTTTCGACCACTACCAATGACAACAACTTGTCTTCAAATTCAACAAACACCACTTCTACGCCACCATTGTTCAATAATGATACTCCTTACGCTTTTGGCATTAGGGCCGATAAAGTCATAATCTTTCGCGCCTTTCCTTTTGAAGTGCAATCTGGCGACATCATCACTCTAGAGGGCTCTGGTTTTAGCAGGACCGCAAATAACGTCTATTTTAATGGGGGATATTCACTTTCAGCCACCTCTACCAATGGAAAGATTATTCGAATACAAACACCCTCTAGTATCACCGAGGGAGAATATAAACTTTTTGTATCTAATCTTCTTGGTTCTTCTGAAAATTCAAATATCGAGGTTAAAGTTAAAATTACCGACAATCCGACACCTTCTCCCTATATTGAAAGTGCTTCTATCGTAGGTGACATTGTGACTCTGATCGGGAGTGGTTTTACTTCCAGAAATGATCTTTTGACTACGCTTGGGAATTCAGCTTCTCCCTTATCTTCAAGTGGCACCACTCTAACTTTTCGTCTCAAGGATCTCTCTCAATATGATCAGATTAGTCAGTTCACCCGAGGTCAATATAAATTTACTCTTTGGGTCTATGTTCAAAACGAGCACGGCATTAATAAGGATCCATATCAAATAGATATAACAATATGAAAAGTAAATTAATCATAGTTTCCATATTTTTTATAACTTGTGTAGGACTTTTCCTCCCCGCTTTATCGGTAAAAGCCCAAGTTCCAATCGTGGAACGACCGTTTGGGGGGGTTGTTTCTTTTTCTCTTCCCTGCACGTGTTCTGGTAATCTTTGGGTTTGGTTTACTCCTCTTTATCTTGGTGGCCCAGTGGTGGTTACGGGTCCTTTGGTTTACTCTCCATTCTACACCACCCTCTACGCTAATTTTAGGATTGGAGTGCCCACCACATGGCATCTCGGTTCCTATCTGCCTGGAGTGCAAGCCTGTTGGATGTATGCTGTGGTTGGGTGTTTTCCTTTTCCAGCTACTGGGCTCATGACTAAAGTGGGCACTAACTGATATTTACTTATTTTTTGGCAGTAATATTTTTGCCAATTTCTGCCAAATGTTGAGATGGACGTCTTCCGCCCGAAGGTTTTTGTCTAAATTGAGCTTTTCAAAGGCTTCCTCCACCCTCTCTTTTGGGAAAATTGTTGAGAGATTTGAAGAGAGCTTCTTGCGTTTGGACTTAAATCCCGCACGTACTATATTGAAAAAATCTTTTTCTGTAAAAGACTTAAAAAATTCTTTAGAAATATTTTCTATGGCAATAATCGCCGAATCTACTTGAGGCATCGGCACAAATGAGCCCGCCTTTACTGTTTCAATATATTTTGGTGTTCCATACACTTTCACCGAGATAGACAAAATACTTTCCTTGCCCCGCGAAGCTTTAGCGAAGTGGGGTTTGCTTACTATTCTCTCCGCGACTTCTTTTTGCACTAAGAGCACTATTTTCTCTGGTTGCGAATCTGTTTCCAGAAACTTTTTTATGATGACGCCGGTGAGATTGTATGGAATATTTGAAATTAATTTGTATCTTCCGAGTTGTAAGTTGTAAGTTGTAAGTTGTAAGTTCAAAATATCATCATGTATAAGGTTAAGTTGCCCAGAAGAAATTTCTTTTTCATATTTTTGTCTTAGCAATTCGAAAAGTTCATCATCTTTTTCTATCGCTAAGACCTGACAGCCAGTAGCCAAGAGTTTTTCAGTCAACGCCCCCATCCCAGGGCCAATCTCAAGCACTGTCTCATTCTCACGAATGTTTCCAGTCTCAACGATCAAGTTTAGCGCCCTCTCGCTTTTCAAAAAATGTTGCCCCAATGACTTTTTTACTCTCATCTTTTATATGACCCCCTATCGAAACCGGGTTTCGATAGGGGGTCATTATCTAGTTCTAGCATAAGAATTTTCCTGTCAACAATATCTTGAAGGGTTCTTTCAGCAAATTTTTTGTATTTCTCTCTATTTTTAAATTGCTCAAGTATTATTGATTTATCACAAAATTTTTCTTTCGATTCACCGATATATTCTTTCCAACTTGATTTGGATAATTTCGGTTTACTTTCGTGTGCGTGCGCTGCGTCGTTTAGATTTACATATGCGCTTAAATGGAGGAGGTACTCATTTGAATCGACGTGAATTGCCTTAAATCTACCCTGAAACAAGGTGCCAGTTCTGCTGTATTTTAAATTAAAGTATTTTGAATGAGATATCGTGAGCCTATGTATAAACCTCTCAATGCCTTTTTCTGTAAGTTGTTTCAAAATGAAATGAAAATGGTTGGGGTTAAGGTTATACGCGATAAAATCTACCAGTTTTTGATCTATCGAAACCGGGTTTCGAGAACGAGGTAGGTGCCCTATGGGTTTGAGGGTGTTGAAATTCTGCATACCATCAAAAAATCTCTCCAGATCTGATTGTTGCTGAAAAATTAATCTCCTATCAACCCCCCTGTTTAACACATGATAGATTTCACCCTCGACTAGTCTAATATTTCTCATATAATTTAGTATAACACTGTCGAAACCGGGAGTCGATATGCTATAATTGCCTAGAAATCTATTTCTAAAAGTGGTCTTCGGTATGGAAGAGACTCTTCTATTTCTTCTGCTAACAAAAGAGTCTCTGGTATGTCGAAAATAAATTCGGAGGGCATACTCACCTGCCTCCTACCAAAGACGGTGCGCGTCTCTGCATAAGATAGAAAAACTTTTTTACGCGCGCGAGTGAGCGCGACGTAGAAAAGTCTTCTCTCTTCCTCCACTTTTTCTTGGGTCGCATTGTCATCACTTACCCTCTGATGCGGAAAGAGTCCATCCTCAAGCCCTGCTATAAAGACAACATCGAACTCTAAACCTTTTGAAGCATGCACAGTCATTAGGCGCACGGCCTTTTCCCCATCTCTCATCTCATCTTGGTCGCTTTGTAGAGCCGCATCTGCGAGAAAATTTAAAATACCCTCTTCGGGCCCCTCTTTATCATAACGAGAAGCGAAATTGGCAAGTTCGTAAGCATTTTCTAGTCTGGCTCCACCATCTTCTCCACTTTCTTTCCACTCTTGTTCAAGGCCAGATTCTTTAATGATAAAAGATATTGTCTCGCTGGGTTTATTTTCTTTCGAGACGAGAGCTATTTGTGTGAGGAGGGTTCTAAAATTTTCCAGTTTCATTTTCATTGCTTGTGGAAGGGAGTTTTCTTCTCCAGAAAAAATTTTTTGCACAGTAGTTTTGCCTATCCCGCGTATTGGTGTGTTGATGATACGCTTAAAGTCAGAAAGACTTTCAGGATTCAATGCAGAACGTAGATAAGAAATAATATCTTTAACTTCCTTGCGTTCGAAGAAGCGAGTACCGAGGAGTTGATACGGGAGTCCGTGGTTCATAAACGCCTCCTCAAGCACGCGTGATTGGAAGTTTGCTCGGTAGAGGACAGCAATTTCTTCTGGAGGAACATGAGATTTTATTAGCGCCTCTGTTTTTAAAGCGATAAATTCCGCCTCGCTTATCTCATCGAATCCTTTGAACCAAGAAATTTTTTCACCAGAAGTATTACTGGTAAAAAGATTTTTTTTGAGTCTAATTTTATTTTTCTCTATTACGGCATTGGCTGCTTCTAGAATTGTTTTAGTGGAACGATAATTTTCTTCTAGAGTTATTATTTCTGCATTCGGGTAATCTTTTTCGAAGTCTAAAATATTTTTTATATCTGCTCCGCGCCAAGAATAAATATTTTGGTCTACATCTCCTACGACACAAATATTTCTTTTCTCTCCCACCAGCATTTTTGAGATTTCGTATTGAACACGATTGGTGTCTTGATACTCGTCTATGTGTACATACTCCCAAGTTTTTTGGTAAAACTCTCGTACCTCCCGATTATTGTTTAGAAGAGTCATGGTTTTAAGTAACAGGTCATCGAAGTCTAAGGCACTATCTCGCACAAGAATTTTTTCATACTTCGGCCAAACTTGTTTTACTACGTTGGGGAAGTATCCATGTTTGTTTGAACGAATATAATCTTCTGCACTATGACCACCCCCCTTTTCTTTAGAGATTATTCCCATAATACGACTTGGATCGTGTAGTTTGGGGTCGAGGTTAAGGTCTAAAAGTGTTTCCTTTACCGCCTTTTTACTATCGTCTCGGTCGAAAATGGTAAAATGCCTTTTTATGCCCGCTTTTTCTGATTGCTCTCTTAAGATGTAGACTCCCAATGAATGAAAAGTACTTACAAAGGGTTTTTCGTAACTACCAAGATCTCTATAGGTAGGCAGGTCACTTCGTAGTCCGTGTTCTATACGCTCACTCATCTCTCTTGCTGCCTTGTTGGTAAAGGTAATGGCCAAAATAGCTTGTGGATTGACACCAGTTTGGACCAAATGGCGTATTCTTTCTGCAATGGTTTTGGTTTTTCCCGCGCCGGCACCCGCTAATACCAACAACGGACCATTTATAGACGTAACGGCTTTTTGCTGTTGAGGATTGAGATTTTCCGAGATTTTTTGAGACATTTTGAACACTATAGCATATGTTGAGAACTCGATTGACGCGGGTGCCCTAAGGAGTACAATGAATTAAGCAGAACGAAAATATACCGTTATACGGCTCAACAGAGCCATGCCTATTAGAAAAGAGGCTATCCTGATCGACAGTTATACTGATGAACAGTTTAACCCTTATATATTAGTAAACGAAAGATTGAACCCAAAAAGAATATTTTCAGAGCAGTTTTGATACTTGCTCTTTTTGTCTTGGCGCCAGTTACTATCCAAGTATATGCCGCAAGCCAAGCGGGCGAGATCCTCCGCATGCCGGAAGTTTTAGAAATGGGCAATTCTCAGACCATGAGTCTTCTTGAGGGGTATTTAAATATTAACCCTACCGGCACCGGTGGTGCTGAAATCGCTATTGTTGATCAAGTCGCCCTTGAATCTAATGGCTCGGGTAATGAAGTTTTTATTGACCTCGGTAAATCAGGTACCGGAGAGATTAGTGTCTATGTTGTACGGAAAGGCGACACCCTGGGTGAAATTGCCAAGATGTTTGGAGTTTCCACCAATACTATTCTCTGGGCCAACAATATCAAAGCTAGTGCCATCAAAGAGGGTCAAGAATTGGTCATCCTTCCAATATCCGGTGTCCGTCATACTGTTAAAAGTGGTGATACGCTCAAATCTCTTGCCACCAAATATAAAGCAGACCTAGAAGATATTCTTTTATACAATGATTTGGCTTCTAACACCAAGATCAAAGTAGGTGATGTCATTATTATTCCCAATGGCGTCATTAGCGCCACTCAAGTTTCTAGAGCAAAGACTTCCCGGTCACAGATATCACAGAATTATCCAGTTTATGCTGGTTACTATCTGCGACCAATTGTTGGGGGTAGAAAGAGTCAAGGACTTCATGGTAACAACGGTGTTGATCTCGCCGCTCCGAAGGGTACCCCTATTCTTGCTTCAGCAGAAGGTAAAGTAATAGTTTCTCGTGCTAGTGGTTATAACGGCGGTTACGGACTTTATGTGGTTATCAGTCATGCCAATGGGACACAAACTCTTTATGCGCATATGAGTAAAAATAATGTTGTCAATGGCCAGCATGTTGACCAAGGGCAAGTGATAGGAGCTGTGGGTAGCACTGGTAGATCAACTGGCCCGCATATTCACTTCGAAGTTCGCGGCGCTAAGAATCCATTTTAGCGCTAGTTATACGTCAAACTTTTTAGGGCGATACTCTACCGCTTCTAAGATGTGAGTATTTTTAATTTCCTCATTACCTTCAAGGTCAGCGATGGTGCGAGCTACTTTCATCATCCTGTGATAGACGCGGGGAGAGAATCCCAATCGTTCAGCGGCGAGGTCAAGTGTCTTCCGGGACTCTTTATCTAAAGTAATAAGGGTTACCATATCTCGTGCGCTCATTTCAGAATTGCGCAATATTTTTTTTCCACTTTTATTAAAGCGATTTTTTTGCATCTCTCTCGCGCTCTCAACTTTTG
>Ga0210057_1010470_pt1 | contig 10495 bp, 9 predicted proteins | sample CryGeyCG2114_010_2_FD_183968 | JGI IMG/M metagenome (GOLD analysis project Ga0210057, IMG submission 183968) | Groundwater microbial communities from aquifer - Crystal Geyser CG10_big_fil_rev_8/21/14_0.10 (SPAdes) (version 2) | ecosystem: Environmental > Aquatic > Deep subsurface > Groundwater ...
ACCGCCTCTGGTTGAACCACCTCCACCGCCACGCGCGCGACGGCTTGTTCATCACTTTGTTCCACGGTTGCAACGACAATGTAAGTTCCTGGGAAATAATAGAAATGCGTCGGTTCCGGACCCCTCGCCGCCCCACCGTCACCGAAAGACCATGTGATCCTCGCGCCGCGACCATTGCCATTTCTGCTGACAGGACTCTCACCGCCCGTCACCTTTGCCCGGAAAGCCATCGGCACGCCGACGGCCACTAATCGATCACGACCGAGGTCGAGAGCGAGTGGTTTGGAGGGCGGTTTCACGGTGGTCGAGAGCGCAGTTGGACTCGAGTGAGCGGAGACAGCGGCACTATTATCCGATTCAATTTCATCCTCACCACCGCTTGTTTGATCTGGTTCCTGTTCACTGTCACCCACTGTAATTGATTGGGTTGCTGTCCACGACTGGCCGCTCACTCGACCGGTCAAAGTGGCGGCAAGGGTATCAGCCCCGGACTCAACATTGCGATAATAGAAAGTGCGGTTAGCCCAAGTTTTGTTCCATGTTACTTTTGACACCGGCTTCCAGTTACTCATGCTGGACGAGAATTCACCCGTCGCCGAAGATGAGGTAAGAAATAAATCCGACGTTTCTTCGCTCTGGACATCGCTTGAAACAGTAATTCCGTCCGAAATTGTGTTTGGCGAAATGGTTTGCGGTTCGGTGGTGAAAGTAATTTCCGTAATCGCAAAGACAGGGGACACGTAAAACGTAAAACTAAAAGCTAAAAGTAATAGGGCCAAGCTAAAAACTTTAAATTTTGAGTTGTCTCCCTTCGGGAGATCTTTATGATTGTTTTGCATTTTTATTTTTAAATTTTGAACTTTTTAATAACTCGACTCATCCACCAAACGGCCTTGGGCGTCGTAAATGCTAATCACTTCGCGATCCTTGGCCCACAATTCCCAAGTGTGATTGAGGAAAACGCGCCATTCGCCAACATAAAAATCCGGGTCGGTTTGATGCCAAGCTAAACAACGATCGTAACTAAAATGATCTTCCAAATAAGCGCGGCAGGCGGAAGATAATTTATTGATTCGGTCGTCAAGATAAATGTGGCCATCACTTTTCCGTTTAAATTCCGGTTTATGACAAGATGATAACCGACGAACGTAATCATAACAATCAGAATTGAGCCGAATGGCGCCTAGCTCTTCACGCGGAGCCGGACACGCGCGGGGCAACAAGGTTGATGCCAGGCGAAAATTAATCGCTTGCTCGGTTAAATAACCAACGCAACGATTAACTTGAAAGCTCGCGCGCGCCGGCCAACGACTACTGTTCGGCGGACTGCCGGTCGTGATCATCGCCTTTTCTCCCGCCGCGAGGACGATTGGCGCAAGGGTCGCCGCCGCGGCGGCGCTAGAAAAAACTTTCGCCGCCGCTGGAATAAGCACCACATCCGCCCGCGCGCGGCGCGCGGGATTATTCACCAACTGCCAACCAGTAATATTGACTGGTGCGAGCAACTTTCTGTCTGCCACCAGTTCAATGTATTCGCGATTAGAGCTTTCTTCCGACCGCGCGTTCCCCGCGCGGATTTTAATTTGGCCAAACCACGGTGACGAGTTGCGATTGAGTTGTTCTACTTTCTCCCTTTCCGCCATCTGACGCGTTGTTCCGCTTGAACCGACGCGGGCCGTGTGTCCGTCCGTTGAATAAATTTCACCGGTGCCGAGTGGCGGAGGCGGTTTAATGAAGGGACCGCTCGTCGCGCTCGGCCGGAGACTGCCACCGGTTGCGAGCCAAAGCACCCAAAGCGCCGCAATCACCGCGAGCACCCACAAGAGATCCCCCGTCGCTGTGCCTCGATTCCGCACCATAATTTATAGTTTATCGGCCGGAATTTAGTTGCTGCAAAATTTGGCGGCGAACTTGGTCAATCTGCTGACTCATATTTTCAATCGTCAAATCGACCGGCACGGCCGACTCAAGTTCAAGTTCGGACGTCGCCAAGTTATTTATCGGCGCTTGCGCCGGCAAAGATTGATCAATCTGCCGACGACAGAGACCGAGTTGAGTATAATTATCAATCATTGATTTAACTTCAGAAATTTGCGCGCCCAACTCATCCGTTTTTCGATCATACCACTCGTTTGAACCGGTCACGACCGAGCTGTCGATCGGCTTCCAATCCTTCAAGATGCTCGGTTTATTATTAATCTGACTTTTGAGCCGCGCATAATCGGCCTCCGTTCGGCAAGGACCAAAGTCCGCCGACGAAGCGCTAGAAATGACGAAAGCGATCAGCGCGAGTCCAACTAAAGTAATGGCACCGTTAATATAATTTTTCATATGTTTATAATTATCTTTTAATATTGCCAGTAATTTCATAAATGGGCGTAATAATTGATAAAGCTAAACCGGCGACGACAAGGCCGATTAGTAATAAGAGTAATGGCTCAAGCGCCGTTGCGAGCGACTTGGCGGCGTTGTCGACCTCATCTTCATAAAAATCGGCGAGGTAGAAAAAGGTGTCTTCAAACTTGCCCGACACCTCACCGACGCGCGCAAGTCGAGTGAAGAGGAGCGGGAAAAATTTAGGCCACTCATCCAAACTTTCTGATAACTTTAGGCCTCTCCCCGCATCGCTTGCCACCCGCCGCAAAACGCGGCGGAAGTAGAAGTTGCCAAGCGTTCGTTCAGTAATCGAGAAAGCTTCGTCGATGTTCACCCCGCTCTTTAATAATAATCCTAAGGTGCCGGCCAGCCGAGCGAGATTTAAATTTTTAACCAACCGGCCAAAAACAGGCAGGCGTAAAATTAGCCAGTGAGTGACCGGCGCCACAAATTTCTGACGGAGAAGCCAAGCGAGAAAGATGATCACCACAGCCAGAGTCAAAAAGAAAACTAATCCATTTTGATCCAAGAAATCGGCCCCGCGGATGAGAGCGCGTGTGGTCCAAGGCAAATCAATTTTCAATCCTTTAAACAATGGGGTGATTTTCGGCAAGATGAAAAAGGCAATTCCTAAACCGAGCATTACCGCCGCGACGAGAACGATGATTGGATAAATCATCGCGCCTTTAACTTTTGCTAAAAGGACGCGCTCCTTTTCCAATTCGCGCGAGAGGTTCGCCAAATTAGTCGCCAGGTTACCAGAACGTTCGCCGGCGTAGACCGCACTTGTAAAAACGCCAGAAAAAATTTTCGGATGAGCGCCGAGCGCAGCGGAGAATGACGCTCCCGATTGCACCGATTGCGCCACTTTCTTGAGCGCCGACTTCAACGCGCCACTTGCCGACTCGGTTGCCACCGTGAGAGATTCTGTGAGCGTTAAACCGGAATTCAGCATCAATGCTAAATGTTTGGCGAGGACCGCCTTTTGCGCCAGATTCACTCGGCCGAAACTAACATCTTGATTAAACAAATTTTGAGCCATAAAATTCTCAAATTTAATAACTTACTTTACTCTGGTTATTGAGTGATTTCTGGATGTTCTGATAGATACCTATCACGCACATACACCCCAAGGGTCGGTGCCGCGTTTTCCATATTTCTGTCCGGATGGTTATAGAAAAAAACCTTGAGAAACTGCATGTAAGGTTTATCAGCTAAAACATAGATTGATTTTGTGGAAGCAACCTCAACATCGTATTTTAACTTGGGGTATTCGCTATCGATAAACGAAAAAAAGTCAGACTTGTTGTTGCCAAAAACATTGTCAAATCCTACATCTTTTATTAGTTTCTTGCCTCCTTCTGTCAACTGTAATGGGCTAAAAGCTTTTAATTCTGCAGGATTAAATTTTACATGATGTCTGGTTAAATAATCACCCATGACTTTCATATTGTGTTTTATTTTTTCCACAGCTTCATCAATGGTCTTGAGTGTTTGAAGTTTTCCGCCAATTTTTATCAAAACTCCCACAATAGTAGGAATGCCAATAATAATGATTATTCCATTTAATACTTGGACCCAGTTCATGCTTGTATCTTATCACGATCAATAACCTTGCAACAAGGTTATTTTATTGTCGATTAGTTTCAACTTTCACCGATGCACAACTGGGGCTAGTGATATTGCCAGTCACACATTCTCTAATTGCGATACCCCCCGGTATTGAAATGAAACTGAAAACGATAAGCCCTAAACCCCAAAACAAAAATTTTTTAGAATTGGGCATAAATGATTAAGCTAAGAATTAAATTTTAGTAACACGAAGCACTTCTTCGAGCGTCGTCTGGCCCGCGAGCACTTTATCCAAACCGTCTTCGAGCATTGTGGTCATTGAAGTTTGCGCTTGCCTCGCCGAAGCATTGCGAAGGCGGGCGGCTTTCACAATCTCATTTGACGGAGCACGCGCCACGACGAGCGCTTTAATCGCATCCGTCATTTCAAGCACTTCGAAAATTCCCACTCGCCCCTGATACCCCGTTTGACTGCAGAGATCACAACCAGCCCCGCGATAGAAAGTGAGTCGCGAGAGACGAGTGTAACCCCGCGCGCGGAACGCGCGCTTGAGTTCCGGCTCTCGTTCAATCAGTGAAAGTGATTCAGCGGTCGGCGCCGCCGAGACACGACAACGATCGCAAACTTTGCGCACCAACCGTTCGGCGATAATCACATTCACGGTCGAGGCCACGAGGAATGGTTCAATTTTCATATCGAGGAGTCGAGGCAAGGTTGTAGCGGCATCATTCGCGTGAAGTGTTGAGAGCACCAAGTGGCCGGTGAGGGCCGAATTAACAGCAATACCGGCCGTTTCTTCATCTCGAATTTCGCCGACGACGATAATATCCGGATCTTGCCGAACGATGGCGCGAAGACCGAGCGCGAAAGTTAAATTCGTCTTCGGATTAACTTGAATTTGGCTAATGCCCTCAACATCGTATTCTACCGGATCTTCAATCGTGGAAATGTGAACGTCACGAGTGTTTAAAATCTTTACCACCGCATAAACGGTGGTGGTTTTGCCCGAACCGGTCGGGCCGGTGACGAGAATCATCCCGTGCGGATTCTCAATCGCCCGTTTCACTTTCACTAAATCGGCCGCCGAGAGTCCCAAATCCGCTAAACTGAATTTGCGACTTTGCTCCGAGAGCAAACGAAGAACGACGTTCTCCCCTTCCGTCACCGGCACAATTGAGACGCGGACATCCACCATTTCTTCTCGCACGCGAAATTGGAGTTTGCCGTCTTGCGCGGCGCGATGCTCGTCCGTCCGCATCCGCGCCAAAATTTTCAACCGCGTTAAAATAATATCTGACAAACTTTTCGGCACCGTCCACACGTCGTGCATCACGCCGTCAATCCGGAAACGCACCAATACTTTTTCGCGATAGGGTTCAAGATGAATGTCAGAAGCCTTATTTTGATGACCGTATTGTAAAAGGAGATCAACCAACTTGATCGTGTTTTCATCTCGCTCTTCGCGTCGCAAATGTTCGTCGAGCACGCGCGCGAGCGTCGCGTCAAATTCAGTTTTTAAACTGCCTTTGTAATTGGTCAGGGCTTCATCAAGCGCCCGGCGCGTAATGAAGAAAGGGAGGATCCGATCGCCGAGCCGTTTTTCTAAAAGATGAATGGTTGCTAGATCACCCGGATCGGTCAAGCCCACGCGAATGCCCGCCGGCCCACGCGAGAGCGCAATCACGCCACGGTGGCGCGCCACCATTTCTGGCACTTGTTGCAAGATCGCCGGTTCAATCTTTTCTCGTTTTAAATCAAGCGCCCGCCAACCATTCGCTTCTGCCACCAATTGGCCGAGTTCCTCATCGCGGATCAAATCTTTATCCACCAAAGTTTCCCACAAATCGCGACCGGACGCCGCGGCTTCCGCGGCGGCGGCTTCAAAGTCTGGCAACCGCACTAAACCCGGGGCAACTAGCAGGTCTTGCAATTTGGCGGGGGCGATTTCCATATCAGCGAGGTTTGGCCTTTGCCAACTCGGCCTTAATCTTCTCCACCACTATTTTCATTTCCACATCTGATTTCACTATATAATCCACCGCGCCGAGGTCCTGCGCTTTTTTAATATCCGCTTCTTGGCCTAAGTTGGACAGAACAATCACTGGAATATGTTTAAACGTCTCATCCAATTTAATTTCCGCTAACACTTCAAAGCCATTTTTCTGCGGCATTATGATATCAAGTAAGATAAGATCGGGTTGCTGGCTCCTAATTTTCGTGATTGCCTCTTGGCCGTTTAACGCCTTGATCACCGTGAAACCCTCGCGCGTCAATTTGTCGTCGAGCGCGGTTGAAAGAAATTTATCATCTTCAACTAAAAGAATTTTATTCATCGCGAATTAAGTTAAGCCCTTCACGCCCGCTTTCTTTGTCATACCGGCGAGCGGCAAAGTGATGAAGAATGATGAGCCGCGACCTTCAAGCGAATCGAACCAGATCCGACCGCCGGCGGCCTCGACCACGGCCTTCACAATGTAGAGGCCGAGACCCGTCCCCTCCGCTTCTTTGTCTCTAATGTTATCAGCCCGAAAGAGTTTAGTAAATATTTTACCTTGATCGGCGGCGGGGATGCCATAACCCGTATCGGTCACCCGAATTAAAATATTCTGGCCCTCTTTTTTAACCGCGAGGCCGATGACGCCATTCGGCGCCGTATACTTCACGGCATTTGAAAGCAGGTTTTGGAAAATAATGCGCACCAATTTCGGATCGGCGTTCACGTCTGGCATGGCTTGACCATATTCTTTTTCAAGGCGGAGTTTCTTGAGTTCGATTCGCGGTTTCAACTCTACTAAAACCTCGTCGGCGACAGATGGAAAATTTGTCGGCACCGGTTCGACGGCGAAGACGCCGAGATCAATCCGCGAGACATTGAGGAGTGAGTTGACGAGTTCCACCATCCGGCGGTTGGCGTCATAAAGATTTTTCAAATACTCCTTTTGCTTGTCATTGAGTGGCCCCACTTCCTCCTCAAGCACCATTTCTGAATACCAATTAATCGCCGAGAGCGGTGTCTTCAATTGATGGGACGCGAGAGAGACGAATTCGGTTTTCGCTCGATCCACTTCCCGATCTTTGGTGATGTCGCGGAAAAGGATAATCGCGCCAGAGACTTCGCCCTTCGCGAGGAGCGGGGCAATCGTCATCGCCATGGGGAAGAGCCGACCATTCTTCGCCTTAACCGAGAGATTATCCAAAAGTCCGATCGAAATAATGTCTCGCTCGGCAATCGCTTTTTCCACCGGCAAATCGCTGTAAGCCAATTCTTGACCGTCGCGGTAGACGGTGAGAATTTGCCGGATATCCTGTCCGGCCGCTTCCTGTGGCGCTGTGCGGAGTAAGATGCCGGCCGCTTGATTCATCAAGATCACCTTCCGTTCGTTATCAATCGCAATTAGCCCTTCAGCCATGGAAGACAGGATGGCGTTTAATTGCTCCTGCCGTTCGTGTAATTCAATATCCGTCATTACCCTAAATTATATATCAACCAGCGCAATTAAACAAAAAACCCCCAGCCGAAGCCGAGGGGAATGGCATAAACGCGGGGGGTGTCTACTCGAGAATGACTATCACATCATAGCCGGAACCGGACTGGCTGGTGTGCCACTGGGGACATCCCTGAACCAACACGTCTTCCGGCTTAACCCCCAACGCTTCACGAACCCGTTTCTCGATTTCCTCCTCCGTTACATCAACACTAGCGGGAATTCCGACTTGAATTTCCGTCATCCGTAACCTCCTCAGCTAGAAAGGGGAAAATTGAACAACCTGCCCATATCATACCACAATTAAAAACAAAAACAACCCCTCCCGATGAACATCGAGAAAGATTGTTTTTCAAAACACCCCGTTCTATCTACTTGCAACCGCAATCGCAAGAGCCATCTGGCTTGTGCGCATGATTGCATTTCTCGCACTTTTTTGCTTCATCCATGGTAGTGGTTAAAAATTTGGTTTTCTAATCCCCTCGACCGCAGACCCTTCCATTATACCCCAACCACCCGTTTTTCAAGATTGACACTACCAACCATAATAGTTCCTATAATTCCGCCCCACCACAGACTTTACCAATTTTTTTCCAAAATTGAGACCCACGCCCTTGTACCAGTAGAATCCTCTGTCAAGGCACCGCCTTGACAGAGGCTATAAAATTTTCTAATTTGATAACGGTGATCACCGGGAAATTTTTTTCTTTAGCAATTCTATGTCAAGGCACCGCCTTGACAGAGGCTATAAATTTTCTAATTTGATAACGGTGATCACCGGGAAATTTTTTTCTTGTTTTTCAATATAAGCTAAAATTTCTTGAGAAAAATCTATTTGGGGATTCAAGGCGATCCCCTCTTTTATTTTCTCTTTAGCTTTAATCACCTTACCACCATAGAGTTCAGTAATGGCTTCCAAGGCATAAGTTAACGGATTATTAGGAGATAATTTGTAAGAATCTTGTATAATCATTTGCGCCTCTTTAAGCCGATTCTCACCTAAAACAGTTTTGATAATCAATAAACGGGCGTAATTCATTCTTATCCGATAATCATTAGGTTGAACCGCCAAATAACTTTTGAAATGGGTTTCGTAGGCGGTAAGTTGCCGTAGGCCAATTTTATTTAAATTGGGATCTGGACTTTTAGCTTCAGCGATTTGGGCAAGCAATCCTTTAATCATTGAGCCGGACGAAAAACGCAAGGCCTCCATATCAGTTCTCGCCAAAGCCCGAGAAGCGAGTTCTAGCTGTCGATCTCCATTCTCGGTGATAAAAATGTTAAATAACGATTTTTGCCGACCATATTCTGTGATTAGCATAGACAATGAACCAACACAGATAATTACAGAAATACTAGCTAGCAGGTAACGCTGGATCGGTAAATCACTGACCGGCTTTGCCTTTGGGTTAAAAATTATTTGCGGTTTTTCTAACCACAAAACATAGCCGACAATAACCCCACCCAAAGCGTAAGTGGCAATAGTATCAAAAGCGGTTTGCAACTGAAGAAAATGAGCAAAGGGAATAATTGAGAGGAGGACCGCTTCACCTTCCCCAATCAATCCCCGCTTTTTTGCCCTAATGACCACAACCACAAACAAAATTCCGAATAAAATCACGGATACCCCACCGACAACCCCAACACTAACCAAGGTATCGACAATTAGATTGTGCGCCCGATCAAACCAGATTTCGCCCTGATAGTCGTTTTGGTACAAACGATTGTCAAAATTCTGCTCAAAAGCTAAACGAAAATTCTCCGGCCCCCAGCCAAGAATTGGCCGCTCTTTAAAAGCTTGCAGACCACTCTTCCACACCACAATCCGCGCGGCGCTCGAGGCTTTAATATACTTCTCTTGAACCCAACTGCCTGAAACAAACAGCAGTCCAACAGAAACCACCATACCAACAACAAACAAGCCGCTCCAAGCACCGAGGACATACTTCTGACCACCTTGAGGCCAGAAACGGCGAAGTAAGCACCAACCTCCCACAAAAAGAATGATTAAAATTGCGGTGGCGCCTGAAGCACGAGCTGAACCTAATATTTGTAAGGAAAAGGAAATTAATAATGGCGACAGAAACTGGATGAGGGCTAATAAAGAAAATATTTTTCGCGCCCGACTTTGGGGCGACGACCGCACAGTTTCAATTAAGGTAATAATTAAAACTAGAACTAGATAGGCGCCGGCAAAGGTACTATTACCGAAAGTTAAACCCGAGTGATCAAGATTGATGACCGAAAACAACCGCCCCGACAGACCCAAACCATCACCACCAAGAATCGTGAAGAATGAAAAAATAGCCCCCGAAATAGCCACTGCCCGCCGCGCCAACTGCCAATCTTGAACTGATAATAATTCGCTTAAAATTAGCGAAGTAAATACTATCCCTGTCAGAAACAGCACCCCGCTAGAACGGGTGATGTCGGACCAGAAAGAGCGAACCGGAAAAACACCCCAAAGCGCCGAGAGATAATGAATAAACAAAACGACCCCTAAGGCCAGTAGCAACCACCGGCGACCAAAGTTAATTGGTGGCTTCCGAATAAACATAACCGCAACAGACACTAACCCTACAATCGCGATAAAACCAAGAATGTATAGAAATTTAGAATTAACGGCCGGGAAAAATAAAAGACGGGAACTAACGAAGGGCAGAGTAAACAGAAAAATCGCCGTAATCCAGCCAGTCAATGTGATCTTATTCATTAGAGCTATTCTACCCCATAGACACCAAAAAACCACCCCGAAGGGTGGTTTTTTGTCAGCTTATCCGATCAGGTCAACCCTGATGTCGGCATAAGGAGTTAGAATTTGATCTAATTAGGACTAATTTTCCGGATTAACAAAAGAGTTTCTTTTACTATCTTTGGATGAAGAACTTTTTTGCCATGATCGGGAATAATAATTAAGTTTAGAGACTATTCTACTTATTATAGAAAAACTTCTTAACTTCTTTTTAAAAAAATGTGATGAGTTCTTTGGCCGTAATTACCCGAAGTTTAGGCATACTGCCTAAATGGTATCTCGTAATTCATCAGGATTGATGGATTCTTAG
>Ga0210057_1010471_pt1 | contig 10493 bp, 11 predicted proteins | sample CryGeyCG2114_010_2_FD_183968 | JGI IMG/M metagenome (GOLD analysis project Ga0210057, IMG submission 183968) | Groundwater microbial communities from aquifer - Crystal Geyser CG10_big_fil_rev_8/21/14_0.10 (SPAdes) (version 2) | ecosystem: Environmental > Aquatic > Deep subsurface > Groundwater ...
CACTACTTGCTCCTTTTCCGCAAATTTTCCCGCCACACTGCTCATCCTGACAATCCGCCTTCTCATTCTGATTATCATCTTTATTATTATTGCAAATTTCCTCTCCTTTTTCTTTGAATAATTCTATTAATCTTTTTTTAAACTCTATCTGTGCAAAAGAATACTCTTTTTTATCATAACCAGAAAATAAATTTAAATAAAATTGCTTTCTTTCTTCATAATTTTGCTTTCTCAACTCTTTTTCTTTTTTTCTTCTTTCCTGGTCCTGTTTTATCCAATAATATGGATCTTGAGATTCTTTATTTTCGTTATTAATTTCATTTATCACCTTCCCAGTAATAAGATTTCCAGTTATTATGTTTTCAACAATTTTGTTATCAGTATCTGATTTTCCCTCTGTATTTTCAACAACAATTTTATTCTGATTTTTATCTTCTTCAATCACTCTCTCTTGTTTTTTGTTATCTATTTTAAATTGTTCATCAACCTCTTTCCAAACCTCATTTGCTTTTTGATTCCATGCTTCATTAATTATCCATAATTTCTGCTTTATCCTATTTGCTTCTTTCCAGTTTTTTTCCTCAGCAACTTTTTTATAGGAATCTAAAAGATTTGTAATTTCAGATTTGTAATATTCATTATCTTTATTTTTAAACTGCTCAGGCGAAATCATCTCTCCGCCTTCATCCATTTTTGGCATAGGTCCTCTTGTTTCTGCCCATAAATCAAGATTAATCCAGTTCCACTCACATTCATCACACATTTCTAATCTTGCTATAATCTCAAATTTTTCTCCTTCATAAAAGCTAATCTCCTGAACAATCATATTTTGGATAGGCATTTGATTTTCGCTTCCAAAAATACTTGCCATCAAATCCTCGCAGTTGCCTTGACTCTGCCTTAAATAACTTTCAAATTTTTTTTCTGCATTCACGCTTTCTTTAGCCAAGGTCTCTGCATTTTCTTGAGAAGGATTTGAATTAAAAGCCTCAGCCAAACTCTTAATTTCATCTATTTTTCCTCCAATGTTCAACTGCTCTTCTGGCCTTTTAAACTCAATTTCAAAGTTTAGCCTGTAAATCAATTTTCCTTCTAAGTCCTCTGATACTTTTCCTTTATCTACATTTTCCTCACTAAATTTCTTTTTGCTAAATATAGAAGGCCATGTATTTAATCTAATTTGTATTTTCTTTCCATCAAATATAACTTTTTTCCATACAGGAACAGGGGAATCAAGTTTCTTATCTTGTTCCTCTCCCTCAACCCAAACCCATTTTGTTTCTTCAACAGGCTCCCCTAAAATTTCTCTTATTTTTTCCTGTTTCAAAATTCCCCCCATTTCTTTCTCAGTCGCACCCAAAATCTCATTCAGGTTTTGCCTTGATTCTGAAATATAAACTAAAAGTTTCACATAATTGATATTTCCTGTTTCAAACTCTTTTGCATAATGAGTTATTTTTTGTATCTCTGAATCAACGCCAGAAACTGCAAAAACGCTGCTTATTAAGAACAAGCCCAGCATTATTGAAATTACAACTAATACCAACCTCTTTTCCATGTTATATTTTATAATAAAACAAACTATAAAAACTTATTCCTTATTTTCATGCCCCAATTTCATCATAAACTATAGAAATTCTATTTTCCTCGTGGAAAAAGTTTTCATCTTAGTATCTTATTATTTTAATTTGAAGATGAAAACTTTTTTGGGGGCATGTTGCTTTAGGGTTAAAAAACACTGCTTAAGCGATAATTTGTCGAGGAGGAGTTATTTTTTGATTTTTTAAAAAGAAAGATTATTAAATAATGTTATTTGATATTTATTATGCATTCATTAATTGAAAAATTTAATGTTTTTATTTCTTTATATATACTTAATATCAAATTGTGGAAAACGTCAGTAAGTTAATTCTTAGGATTGAAAAATCGTGGGGACATTATTCCTCTTCAACTACTCCATCTCTTATTCCTGCTTGAGTCAAAAAGAATATAGTTTCATTATCAGGCAAGTTAGGACTGTCTATTAATTTTGCAACTCTGCTATCTTTCCTGCCTCTCCTGAAATATAATCTATATGTACTAAAATGTGCTACTATATGCCCCCCAACAGGAGTTGTCGGATCTCCAAACATCATAGCTGGATTTGCCATTACCTGATTTGTAACATATATAGCTAAATTGTAAGTTTCAGCAATTTTCATTAAACTATGTAAGTACTTATTTAATTTCTGTTGTCTGTCAGCCAGCTGTCCTCTTCCTGAAAATTCTGCACGGAAATGTGCTGTTAAAGAATCAACGATAACAAGTTTGATTGGTTCTCCGTTTTTAATCATCTCTCCTATTTTATCAACTAATAAAATTTGGTGGTCTGCATTAAAAGCTCTTGCAACTAAAATATTTTTCAGGACTTTTTCTGGTTGAGCTCCAATAGCTTCTGCCATCTGTTTAATTCTTTCTGGTCGAAATGTACCTTCTGTATCTATAAAAATTGCTTTTCCATTTGCTCCACCTTTATCATAAGGCAACTGCACATTTATTGCAAGTTGTAATCCTAATTGTGTGTTATGCATCAAGGTGGGCATATTTCCCCCAACAAAAGAATGCCCCTCTGGAACAACAAAGTCATAAACATAATCATCATAGTTTATTTCTTCAATGCTTTCAACAATATCCCATGAAAACATTTTTATCTCAGCAATCATTTCCAATGCCAAACAAATAGCATCCACTCTTGCTTTCATCTCATTTAAAATTAAATTTCTTAGCAGCTCGCATTTATTAGAAGGCAATTTTCTAGAGTAATAATTTTGTATAGACTTTTTTTGAATTCCCATATTCTTAGAAAGGCTGTTAAAAGCAAATGGAAGCTTTGGATAGATTTCTCTTAAAAGGTTAATAGAAAAACTATCTTTGTCTATTTTTTTGATAATGCTGATAAATAAATCTTTCTGCTCTAAAAATATATTTTCAATTTTGTCTAAAGTCTTGGTATTTATCGCGTCCGCATGAGAATTTCCAATAAGATTTAAATAGGCAGTTTTTTGAGTATTTATTTTTCCAACAGATTTTCTCAACCTGCCCCTATTCCCCCCGATACTTTCTTTGTACAACTCGCTGATAAATGAGATTATCTTTCTGGGGTACCCGTAAACACTGTTTCTTATTGCACATTCAAATTTTTTAGCCTTAAACATTATTTCTTTGGCTTTTTCCCTGTCCTCTCCGCAAATTCTTACAACTTTGTATTCTTCTCTTTTTTCTCCAGCAATTCTGTCTTTAATACTTGCATTTATTCCAAGCCTTAACAGCAAATAAGTTATCTGGCTTGCTAATCTATTGCTTTTTGTAGTAGCCGAGATATCATAATCAGATACCTCTGCATCCCCATCAAAATACCCTCCCAAAAAAGATAAAATAACCTTCTTGTTGGATAAAAATATTGCTTCCGGAACAAATTTAGTTGAAGAATTGCTTTTGTCTAGATTATCCATAATTGCTCTTGTTGGATTTCTAAATAAAATAATATATTTAGGAATATTTCCCCTTCTATCGATTCTTACAGTAGGCACATAGCCAAAATTTTTATAGATATACTCACACACCCAATCTTTTATTTTATCATCTGAAATTGTCAAAGAAAAAGGATTTGCTGTGCCCTCTGCAGCAAACAAGCCTAAAAAATAAGCATCATCTTCAGCATAAATATTTTCAGTTTCCAAATTAATTTTATTTGGGCATGCAATTAAATCTCCTTTGTTAATTAAACTCGCTCGTTTCCAAGTCACACCACCTTCAAAGCTTAGAAGTTGATGTTTTCCTGTAATTTTTAATACTCTCCCCCTTTTTGTTCTGATAATCATCAAATTCTTTACCTTTTCCCTGTACAGATTAGAAGCATTTGTTATTTTCATTTGCCCATTCATCCATGCTAAAACTTTTATAGTTGAAACAGGAACACAATATCCTTCTTCAAAACACTGCTCCCCAGATAATTTTTTATATTTATTATAAGTTTCTTCTATAGCCTCAACATGCATCCTAGTATCATTAAAATAGCTAACAAAAGTGTCCTTGCTTATGCACTTTCCCGAACCGTAAGCACCAAATACTTCTGTAACTGATTTTGTTTCTATCCCCTTTCCACCCAGAAGATTATCTAAATTTTTGCTAGAAGTTGTAATATTCTTAACTTCTTCTCTTTTTTTCATAAACTCAATTCCATCTTGGAATCCAAGATCCATCATTTTTCTTGCTGCCTGAATTGCTTTTCTTGCTACAGCTTCTCCTACTCCAGCCAACTCTGCCAACTCACTTGGAGACATTACAGCCAATCCCATTAAGTCATAAATTCCAGCTGCCTCAAGTTTAGCAGCAACAACAGGCCCAATTCCAGGCAAATCTGTCAGTTTAGTTTCCTCTTTCTTCTCATCTTCTTTTGCCATCTTAAATTTGTTTCAAATTTAATAAGCCAAAGAATTTTTAGTTCTTTGGATGTTTGCATCAATCTTGTCTTATTTATAAAGATTAATATTATGTTAAATATACTTTACTCTATATATTAAAGATTAATTAACCAAACTTAAAATTATAAGTATATACTAATTTCATGATACAGTTTTTAGAAAACACCTTTAATTGCAAATATAAAAACTATCAAGTCCAGAACAACAAAAAAAACAAATAAAGAAGTTTCTGTCAAACTGCCAGTTCTTAATCTCCAGCTAGAGCTATATCTCAAAGGCCAAAATGGCTTTATACCTTCAAAAGTAAAGGAATCAGCAAATAAATGTAAACTATAACCAAGAAAAAAAGGTAACGCAAGAATAGGAATAAAAAAAGCAAATATCACAGAAACAACAATGCAAAAACTAAATGAATGAAAAAAACCCCTATGCCTAACAAAAAACCGCAATATTTTAGAACCTTTCATTTTACCAATAGTAGAGAATCCAGTGTCTAAATCAGGAATTAAAGTTGCAATTAAAGCAATTACTACAAAAATAATTTTATTAGATATACTAGAAATATGAGACAAAAATAACAATATAGCAAATATAACAATTGCCAAATGAGTCCTTAACATCATGTTAAATTCCTCTGGAATTCCTCAAAAACTTCTATTTTTTGATGGTGTTCAGAGAAGCGTAACTTCTCTGATATAATCAGGTAAAAATCATCAGATTTTTTCATCTTCAGTTTCCTCTTTTTTCTTACACATAGAAGAATTCTAACTTTTTAAGTCTTTTCCAATGTCTCAATTAAATTTTCTATTTCTATATCAAAAATATCAGAAACAAAGAATTCAAGATTATTGAAAAGCTTATTCTGTCTGACAGAGCCAGAAAACCAGGCTTCCTTACCAAGTAACTCTAATCTCTTGTTCAGAAAATTTTCTGGTTCTAAATCCCCTTCTTTTAAACCTAATTTTTCAATCTGTTCTGTGAATAAAACTGTTCTTATGCTTCCTGTTCCATCATCTAAAACTATAGACAACAAAACTCTTTTTTTTGGTATAATCCTACCATGTTTTTCACATCTTTTTGCTTCAATATCATCAATTACCCTGCTATTACATTCAGGACAAACTTCAAAAAATCTCGGTTCAAAAATCTGTACAATTATCGCTCGAACTTTAAAATTGCTTCCCATAACTAACTCAGAAATTTTTTTCTCAGAAAATTCTCTCTTGGTTTTTATATTTTCTATTGTCTCTTTTGTCGGTTTGATATTAGAAAACCCAGTCAAATGTAGTTCATTGTTTCTTAAATTTGCATTTGTAATTTCAATAAAATCTCCTTCTTTGAGCTCTTGCTTTTCTATTAAAGCGATATGGTTTGTGTCCCACAAAACTATTTTTATATTTCCAGTGTCGTCTGCAAGAATAAAATTAGCTACCTTGCCTTCTCTATTTTCTTTTTTGAATTCTCTTACAGGAAACATTTCTATAATTTTTCCAACAATATTAATTTTTCTTTGTCCCAACGTTATTTCATTAATTTTTATTTTCTCTTTCTCAAAATTAATTCCTAATTCAGCAGCAATAATCTGGGCAGCTCCTTCCCTGCTTATTAACCCAGCTAATTTAGCTCTTTTTGCTTCTACTAGTCTATTAATTTCTTCTTGCTCTTTACCAGATGCTTTAGAAATCCTTTCAACAAGTCTAGAATAATCTTGAATCATTTTTATTTTTTAGTATTTTGTTTCTCCAAGAAAATCCTCAGATTTTCTGGACCAGAAATTCCAAACTTTTGGTGAGGAATTTCTTGGTTTTTATAAAAGAAGAAAAAAGACAAGATTTAAAAGGATTATTGTCTCAAAAAATATAGATTAAAAAATAGAATTTTTTGATGATTGTCAGAAATTTTTAAAAATTTCTGAAATGATGGAAAAACATGGCAATTACAGGTTTAAAAATAAAAGTTATGCCTGAAAGTCTAGAAACAGATTTAGATGGGCTAAAGGAAAAAATATCTGACTCATTAAAAAAAGCTGGTGCCATAAATATCTCAAGCATAGAAGAAGAGCCGATTGCCTTTGGATTAAAAGCCCTAATAATAACAATTGCCTGGCCCGAGTCATTAGAAACAGAAATAGCAGAAAAAGCAGCTCAAGTAGAAGGAATAAGTTCTGTTCAAATTATTGATTATCGTCGAGCGTTCGGATGAGTGTAAATTTTATAATATTAATTACGAGACCGAACGCGAGCAGAGCTTTTGGATAAAAATGTTAGATGAAGAACAAATCAAAAAAATTAAAGAGCAAATAATAAGCCAAATAGATACATGGCATGCTAGTGAGGAACAGAAAGAACAAGCAAAAAAACAAATTCAAGACATGTCTTCAGAAAAACTTGAAGAATTTCTAATTAAAAATAAACTAATTAAAAGCCAAGAAGAAAATAACCCGCAGCAAAAACAGGAATGCCCTTTCTGTTTAATTTTGCAAAATAAGCTCAATAGTTACAAAATAGAAGAAAATAAAGAAAATCTGGCAATTTTGGAAATAAATCCATTATCCCAAGGACATACCTTGGTTATTTCAAAACAGCATGATAAACTTCCTTCCTCTGCTTTTTCTTTAGCCACAAAAATAGCAAAAAAATTAAAATCTAAACTTAGAGCAGAAGAAGTTAAAATAGAAAATGTTTCTATTCTCGGACATCAAATGATAAATATAATTCCAATATACAAAGACAAAAAATTAGAGAGGAAAAAAGCAACAGAACAAGAATTAAAAGAAATGCAGGAAAAATTAATAAAAAAACCAAAAGAGAAGATAATAAAGGAAAAATCAACCAAACCAAAAAAAACTCTTGAAAAAGCCCCAGTCAGAATTCCATAAATAAACCAATAGCAAAAAAGCAATTAAAAAGGCAGGAACAAAAGGAATTCCTTGTTTTATTTTTATTTTCTTTTTGCATTTTCTTAATAACCTAACTTCTTCTTCACTTAAACCCTCCCAATACGGCTTTATTTTTTTCTTCCCAACTCTAACTTCTTCATAAAGCCAGTCCCCAATTGTTACTTCCTTGCTAGCAACAGAAACAATCATACAACTTTCTTCTACAGCTTTTCCATAAATTAATAAAATAGGAAATAACAAAAATAAAATAGGGAAAGCAATAAAAATTAAATCTTTAAAATAAAAAACAGAAATCAAGCTGATAACAACAAAAACAAGAGAAATATAAAATAATTTTTTATTTATTTTAGACTGTCTCTTAAATTCTTTAGCGAATTTTCCTTTATTTCCCAAAGCAAGAATTCCTGAATAAATCAAACCATAAATTCCACCAGAAAACAACAAGAGAAAAATAAAAACACAAAAAATTATTAAGTTTTCTCGTAAACTTGTAGCAAAACCCAAAATAGCTCCTAATCCCATTAATAACTTGGCATCTCCTCCTGCAAATATTCTTGCATAATAAAAAGCATAAGCTAAACCAACAAACAAAATCAAACCAATTAAACCATAAAGAAAAAACCATAAGTCAAAAAATAAAACAGAATAAAAAGCTCTATAAACAAGTGCAAAAGCAATCAAACTAAAACTCAACCAGTTTGCCACTTCTCTTTTCTTTATATCCTGAATGCTAGCCACAATAAGCCAAATCAAACCCAAAATTAATAAAAATAAATCAATCATTTTTTATACACCCCTCTATTATTCTTGAAATCGGTTTTCCTGTCTTTTTGCTTAATTCTTTCAACTTATTTATAGTTTCAACTGACAAAGTTATATCTATCCTTTTTCTCTGAAAAGGTAATTCATGAGTTTTATCGTAATTTTCCAGCATTTCAAATACGCGTCTATTTTTCTTTATTATTTCTTTAATCTTTCTATCTGATAGCATTTTTTAATCTCCATTCAATATTTCTTATATTTGTTATATTTTGTTTGGCTATTGAGGTTATATGATGAACTAACAAATCTCTATCTATTTGTTTTCTCTTCTCATCAGCAAATTGAAAGGCAAGGAAACTTGCTGTTCTTTTGTTAGCATCTACAAATGGGTGGTCGACTAAAATTGCCCTGAATAAATAAGCCAGTTTCTTATAATCTCCTAGTTTCTTATCTTCTTGCTTTTCTATCGCAAAATCTAAACTGCTACTAGACCTTAAATTTCCTCCGAATCCTTTATTTATTCTTAACAGATCTTCCTTACTAATTTTCATACACATAATAATTCGTAAGCATTTATAAACTTTTCTATCTTACAAAAATTTATACACATAAAAATTAGTTATTTCCCTAAAGTTCTAAACTTTCCTCCACGCTTGTAAGGAAATAATTTTCTTCTTTTTTTCTTGTCTTTCTTCTTGCTCCTTTTCTCTGAAAATGCAAAATCCATCTCAACAAACTCCCTCACAACTCATCTCACAATCTACTTTTAATCTTTTATCTAAACAAGTTATTTTTTCCTTTCCTAATAATTTATCCCCACAACAAAAATCTTGCTCTCTCATCAAGTCACACTGGCTTTTACAAATTTTATTCAAATTATCTATATCACTTCCGCTATAACCTCTAATTGTATCCCAGAATTTTTTAAATCCTCCAGTAAAAGCTAAACTCAAAGCCAACAAAATAAGCATGCCCAAAACTATCACAACTAAAGTTGATATAGCTAACTCAAAACCTTTTTTGTTTCCTCTTTTGTTCATAATTAACTAAAGAAAAAGAAGTTTTTAAATTATTTTATTATGCTTGTGCAGCTCCACTACTGGCAGGGGAGAGTTTTAACTCTTTACAACAAACATTTCCTTTTGTAATAATAATTCCATCTTTATCAAACTTCTTTGAGGTATCTGGTGTCTTACATTTTGCTTCTTCTATAACACCAACACTTTCTAAACATAACAAACTGGCACATTGAGTTTTAACATCACAATTTAAATCACACTCACTTGGCTTTATTCTAATATCAGAATTACAAGTCATAAACTCTTTTTCTCCATCTTTCTCAAACTTCACTTCTCTAATTCTGCAACAATAATCATAACTTGCTTGAGTAGAACAAGCATATTGACAAGCCTGCTTAGTCGCATCCACATTTACAGGAGAGAAATAACCAGTAATCTTACTCCATAAATTTGTCCATCCAGCTCCAAATCCTAAAGCAAGAACAACTAAAACAATTATAGCCAAAACTATAACAATTAAAGTATTTACAGTAAATTCAGCTCCTTTTTTGTTCATTTTTTCCTCTTTTATCTTTTAATATCAGGGTTTTAAGCTTTTTAAATATTATCTTTATTTTTCTACTTCAAATTCATAAATAACACCTATTCTCCCTGTACCTATATTTTCTGAATAAACAATTTTAACTTTCTGCCCTTCAATTATGTAATTGTTTTTATCACCAACAACTAAACTTGCAGCATTTTCAGGACTTACTCTTTGACTAACTAAAAATTTGATATTTTCTGCTTTAGAATAAACACTTTCTATAACTCTAACATCTGAAATTTTCTCTAACTTTCCTTTACTAATCATAAAACTAACTAATGCAACTCCAGATAAAACCAAAGCCATAATTACTAATAACAAAATTGAAATTGATGTTGCTGCTTTTTTATATTTCATTTTTTATTCCCTTCCAAAATTAAAGCATAAAGCTACATTTAATGTTTCATTAAAGACAACTTCAGAATAAACAATGCCGGTATTATCAGCGCACGCATCTGACTTTCCTGCTACAAAATAATTTAAAGGCTCAAAACCAGTTTTGGAAAAAAAAATTTTTATTTCTTCTTCTCTGGTTTTTCCTAATCTTTTGAGTTCTTCTTCATTTATTTGAAAAACAGCAATCCTCCATAAATTTCTTTGACTGGAAAGGGCTTTCTCTGCTTCTCTAACAAAAATTTTGGAATTTTCTTTATTCTTCAAAATACCAATTCCTTCTTCATTTTCTGTTTCTAAAATTAATTGATAAATATTTGTTTTCGTTTCAAAACCTTCTCCTCCACTTCCTTCTTGAATACGAATAGGGG
>Ga0210057_1010472_pt1 | contig 10491 bp, 12 predicted proteins | sample CryGeyCG2114_010_2_FD_183968 | JGI IMG/M metagenome (GOLD analysis project Ga0210057, IMG submission 183968) | Groundwater microbial communities from aquifer - Crystal Geyser CG10_big_fil_rev_8/21/14_0.10 (SPAdes) (version 2) | ecosystem: Environmental > Aquatic > Deep subsurface > Groundwater ...
TTTGTTCTAAGCCAGTATTCCAGCTTCTGCCAATCGTAAAATTTTAAATTATTTGACATATCCACCACTTTAATGGTTTTGACCATATTTTTCTAATTGGGTGGTGCGTTCAGTTTAGATTATTGAATCCGCGGCTATTGTTTCGGGTAGTGTGGTGTATGCAGAAACTTCAAAAAAAGAAGATACTTGGCACGAGATATTAAGGCATTGCGATGCCGGATTAGATTCAACCTCAAGAGTATTCAAGAGGTGGTGATATAGATGATATCTCGTGCAATTCTGACGGCAATCCGAACCTCCTCAATGCGAATCGCAACGAGGATGGTTGCTGGTTGAATGCGTACTATGACAACCCTGACAACATGTGGAACCGCGACGATGGGTTCGCGTTCGTCGTTTCGCAAATCTTTTCATTTCTCTCTCGTTTTTGCGAGAGAGTTTTGTTTTTCAAGCTGCCCATTCCATCCGCCCAGCATCCGCCCAAGTTCATTCAATTTTTCAGAAAGAAAAATATATCTTTTATCATTCATAGATTTGATTTCCCAAAGTATCATGAAAAATATTTTTAAGGTATCGGTTTTTCTGATGGCTAATTTTACATAGGGTTGTTTTTCTTCGTGTTTCAAAAATGTAGCAATAGAGATAGATTCAATTGTTTCTACTAACAAAATATTTATTTTTTGTCCCAGAGTATATCTGTGTTCTGAAATGCGATATCAAAAAGTTTTTCGCGAGCATTGACCATAAAATATTACTAAATATACTGTATGAATATATACCTGATAAAAATATTATTTGGCTTTTGGATAATATTATTGGAAGTTTTTGTACAAATGCAGAACCCCCTCTAACTCCCCCTTGGAAAGGGGGAGAATCATACGGTCTGCCTCTTGGCAACTTAACCTCCCAATTATTTTCCAATATTTATATGAATAAACTTGACCAACATATAAAACATAAATTAAAAGCAAAATATTATATTCGTTATGCTGATGATTTCGTAATTTTGTCGCAAGATAAAAAATGGCTGGAAAATTTGATTCCACAAATACAAGTTTTTTTGCAAAAAGAATTAAAATTAACCCTGCATCCAAATAAAGTTTTTATCAAAACATATGCCTCCAGAGTTGATTTTTTGGGCTGGAATAATTTTTGCGATCATAGAATATTAAGAAGAAAAACAAAAGAGAGGATGTTTAGAAGAATAAAGGCAAATCCAACTAATGAAACATTGCAATCTTATTTGGGATTGTTAAGGCATGGGAATACCAAGAAGGTTCGAGAAGGATTAATTATGAGATATTGGTTGCGAAGCAATTGATTTGATATAATTTATATATATGGTAATCTCGGCGATTTTGGCAAAAACAAAAAAAGAATTTTTATATAAGGTGAAAACCATTATGCCTTATACGAATTTTGTTCAAATTGATGTTATGGATGGTATTTTTGTTCCCAATAAAACTTGGGCAGAAACAGATGAGATAGAACGGATGAAGCTATCTGTTGAGTTTGAGGCTCATTTGATGGTTAAAGAACCAGAGTTAATTATAGAAGATTGGGCGAAGGCAGGGGCCAAGCGGATTATTTTTCATATTGAAGCGACAAAAAAAGCGGACGAATGCATTCGGCAGATTAAAAAATATAAAAAAGAAGTCGGCATTGCCATAAATCCGAAAACGCCAATCAAAAAATTAAAACCATTTTTGAAAAAAATTAATTATGTCTTGGTGATGGGAGTGGACCCGGGTTTTAGTGGACAAAAATTTCAGCCTGTTACTTTGCAAAAAATAAAACAAATCAAAAAGCTTGCGCCAAAAATAAAAATCGGAGTTGATGGGGGAGTAGATCAAAAAAACGCAAAAGAGATTATGAAAGCGGGCGCCGATTTTTTATGCGCCGCCAGCGCGATTTTTAAATCAAAAAATATCGCAAGAGCGATAGAAAATTTAGAAAAATAGCGCATTCCATGCAGTTTTTAAAAAATACGCTAAAAACAGCGGATTTTTTGTATACAGAAAAAATTAGGGAGGAGTTATTAACGAGATATTGGTTATAGAAATAAATATTTGATATAATAATATTATATGCACACATCTGATAGAGAAATAAAAAAAATGGAAAAAATAGCAAATTATATTAGAAAAGATATTATAAAAATGCTATTAAAAGCCGGTTCAGGACATTCGGCCGGTCCCTTAGGTATGACGGATGTTTTTACCACGTTGTATTTTTCTGTACTCAATCATAAACCAAAACAACCAAATTGGCCCGACCGTGATAGATTAGTTTTATCCAATGGGCATATTTGCCCGGTTCAATATGCTACAATGGCGCACGCGGGTTATTTTCCAAAAAAAGAATTAATGACTTTGCGTCAATTTGGCACGCGTTTGCAAGGGCATCCGCATCGTACCGCTCTTCCGGGAATTGAAGCAACAAGCGGACCTTTAGGCGAGGGGATTTCACAGGCTGTTGGTATGGCTTATGCCGCCAGAATGGATAAGAAAAAATATAATATATATTGTTTGATGGGCGATGGAGAATTAAATGAGGGGATTGTTTGGGAGGCATTAATGTTCGCAGGCAAACAGAAGCTCGCAAATCTTACAGCGATTATTGATAGAAATAATATTCAGATTGATGGCAACACAGAAGATGTTATGCCATTAGAACCGCTTCGCGAAAAGTTTGAATCATTTGGTTGGTATGTTATTGATATAGATGGTCATAATATTACAGATATTATAGATGCTTGTAATGAAGCAAAGGCAGTGGTAGAAAGGCCGGTAATAATAATTGCGCATACAATTCCGGGTAAAGGAGTGGACTTTATGGAATACGATTTTACTTGGCATGGCAAAGTACCAAAAGAAGGCGAGGCAATGAAGGCCTTAAGTGAATTAAGGACTTTGGGTGGAAAAATTAAATCCGAACATGAATAATATGATTAATAAAAAAGCAAATCTTGTTAAAAATTTATTTGGAAAAAATATAAAGCAACTTCCTACACGGCATGGATATGGAGACGGGGTTGTTTTAGCTGGAGAAAAAAATAAAGACATCGTTGTATTGTGTTGCGATTTGACCGAATCAACCAGAAACCATCTTTTTAAACAAAAATTTCCTGATAGATTTATTGAAGTGGGAATTGCCGAACAAAATATGGCGGCAATGGCAGCCGGAATGGCGACTTGTTGCAAGGTTCCGTTTATCGCATCTTACGCAATGTTTTCTCCAGGAAGAAATTGGGAACAAATAAGAACAACGATTTGTTACAATGAAACAAATGTAAAAATTGTTGGCGCGCACGCAGGCGTGTCGGTTGGCCCCGACGGCGCAACGCATCAAGCAATAGAAGATATCGCTCTAACAAGAGTTTTGCCAAAAATGACAGTCGTCGTTCCGTGCGATTATGAAGAAGCAAAGAAAGCAACTTTGGAAATTGCAAAGATTGTTGGGCCTTGTTATATCAGATTGGGCAGAGAGGCGACTCCAATTTTTACAACATCAAAAACCCCTTTTAAAATCGGACGCGCAGAAATTTTGCGCACAGGTAAAGACGTGACTATTGTGGCATGCGGAGCGCTTGTTTATGAGGTATTAAAAGCCGCAAAAGAATTAGAAAAAGAAAAAATAGATGTGCAGGTTATTAATAACCATACAATAAAACCTTTAGATAAGAAGACATTGTTACAGGCGGCAAAAGAAACCGGCGCATTCATTACAGCTGAAGAGCATCAGAGAAACGGTGGAATGGGGTCTGCTATTTGTGAGCTTTTGGCAGAAAATTATCCAATTCCTTTAGAACGCATCGGAGTTGACGATATGTTTGGTGAGTCAGGAAAGCCGGAAGAGTTGTTAAATAAATTTGGACTTACCGCTCCATACATTATTAAGGCCATAAAAAAAGTTTTAAAAAGAAAATAATTTGATATATAAAGAATTAGCGTTTAGCCTATGACAAAGCAAAAAAATTATAAAAAAAATGGAAAGACGAGGTTTGATATTATTTCTATTGGTGACGCAACATTGGATACTTTTTTAAAATTAGAAGAAGCCATTATAGTTCCGTCTGGAGAAGAACATAATTCGATGCTTTGTCTCCCTTATGCCGATAAGATACCGATTGAGCATTTTGAACAGAGGATTGCCGGAAATGCGGCTAATAATGCCGTTGGTTCTGTTCGGCTTGGAATGAAGGCTGCTTTTTATAGCATAGTGGGAGACGATGATAGTGGAAAGAAAATTATTTCTGGCATCAAAAAGGAAGGCGTGGCAACAAAGTATGTAAAAACACATAAGAAATCAATAACAAATTATACGGTCGTCTTAAATTATAACGGAGAACGAACGCAACTTATTTATAGAGTAAATAGAGATTATGATTTGCCGAAACTTAATAAAGCAAAATGGGTTTATTATACGGCAGTTGGAAAAAATCATATTCACTTGGAGAGCGATATTGTAGAATATGTAAAAAAGTCAGGCGCATGCTTAGCTTTTAATCCTGGCGCATATCAACTAAAACGTGGGGCAAAAAAATTGTCGCCGGTTTTAAAAGCAACAAAAGTGTTATTCGTTAATAAAGAAGAGGCATATAAATTAGTGGGCAGGTTTGAAAATATGGAAGACTTGTTAAAGGAGTTGCAGACATTAGGACCTCAAATAATTGTAGTGACAGATGGTTCGAAGGGCGCCTATTCTTGTGGTGATAAAAAATGTTATAGAATGGGAGTTTTTCCGGTGAAGGTAGTTGAAATGACGGGTGCGGGAGACGCTTTTGCAACCGGTTTTGTTGCCGCTCTTCATTATAAAAAAGGCGTTGACGAAGCGTTGCGTTGGGGAACTGCGAACTCTACTTCGGTTATTTCCAGCATTGGTCCGCAAGATGGACTGCTCTCAAAGGTAGGAATAGAAAAACTCTTAAAAAAATATTTAAAAATAAAACCAAGAAAAATATAAAAATCCTGATTCAGGATTTTTATTCACTTGACAAAAAAGACCAATTATTGTATTTTGTTGATAGTCGAAGATGGAGGAAAGAGATGGGACAATTTTTGGGAGGAAAAAGGCGGTTATTGCCCACAGAATTATATTCGGCAGTTATTGATTCTTGGGAAAGATCTTTACAGATAAGTGGAGATAGACAAAATGGCTCTTATGAGTTATCTGGTGTTCGCGGATGTGTGATAATGAGTTCATCCGTTTCTCATGCGGGATTTTTTAATCTCAAAGTTTTGCGTTTAGCCGATGAAAAAGTGGTGCGTCTGTCAATTCACGGTGGAGAAGATGGAAAGATTGGTGCGCCAGAGCTTATCGCGTCCGGTGTTTTATCTCCAAGTGGAAAATATCCAACAGAACCGTTGGAAGGAGTGAAGCGTTTTTTGATAGATATTGCTTTGCATTTTGAGATTATTTTGGAAAGAGATATTCAAGAAGGTCTTGGCCTTAACGATGTGTCGTCTTTGATTTTTTAGCAGCAGAATAGTGCTGCTTTTTTATTTGTGGTAAAATATAATAAGAATAAAAATTAATCATTTGTTATATGTTAGTGACATTAAAAAAGGTTTTAACTGATGCAGAACGGGGCAAATACGCAGTGCCTGCTTTTAATATAAACAACATGGAGATACTGCAGGCAATAATACGTGGAGTAGTAAAGCTAAAATCGCCGGTAATTATACAGACTTCGGAAGGAGCTATACAATATGCGGGAATGGATTATTTAGTGGCAATGGTTAATGTTGCAGCAAAAGCATCTGTGCCGGTTGTTTTACATCTTGATCACGGAAAGGACCTAAAAGTTATAAAACAGGCAATTGATTCCGGTTATACTTCGGTAATGATAGATGCTTCAACTTTTCCATATGGACAAAATATAAAAAAGACAAAAGAGGTTGTAGCGATGGCTCATAGAAAAGGTGTTAGCGTTGAAGCGGAAATCGGCGCAATAGAGGGAATTGAAGATTTGGTCTCAGTAAGTGAAAAGCAAGCTTTTTTTACAGACCCTGAACAAGCAAAGGATTTTGTAAAGAAAACCGGATGTGATGCGCTGGCTATATCAATCGGCACAGCGCATGGACCTTGCAAATTTAAGGGAAAGCCAAGGCTTGATTTTAATCGATTGAAAGAAATAAAAGAATTGGTAAAAGTTCCGTTGGTTTTGCATGGAGCGAGTCAAGTAGATCAAAAGTATGTGCAAAAAGCAAAAAAATATGGCGCAAAACTGACTAATGCGCGAGGTTTGGGTGACATTTTATTAAAAAACGCAATAAAATTTGGTATTAGAAAAGTAAATACAGATACTGATTTGCGCTTGGCATTTAATGCGACGCTTCGCGAAACAGTCGCAAAAGATAAGGGCGCTTATGATCCGCGAAAATTGCTTGGACCTGCTCGTGATGAATTGCAACGTGCGGTAGAGCATAGAATAATAGTTTGTGGGAGCAGAAATAAAGTATAAATAATTATGATATATAGAAAACCAATTTGTTAAATATGTCGAAGATAATTACAATTGGTAGCGCTACTTTGGATGTTTATTTAAAAAGTAGCGCATTTAAAGAAATGAAATCAGAAAAATTTGTAACCGGCATTGGAGAGTGTCTTGCTTTGGGTTCTAAAAACGAAGTGCAAGAAGTTTTTATTGATACCGGAGGAGGAGCAACAAATTGTGCTGTAACTTTTGTTAATTTGGGAATGGATGTTTCTGTGATGACGCGGATTGGAAATGATTTATTTGGTGGCGAGATAGAACGTACGTTAAAAGAAAAGAGAATTAATACTGCACTTTTGCAAAAAGATAAGAATAGGCAGACATCTTATTCCACTCTTTTGCTTTTGGGTACGGGTCAGCGAAGCATTTTGGTTTATCGCGGAGCAAGCAATGCATTGGATTTTTTACCTAAAGGAGAGAAGCCGGATTGGTTTTATATGACATCTCTTGGCGGAAACATAAAACTTCTTTCCAAAATTTTGGTTTACGCTAAGAAGAATAAGATAAAAATGATGTATAATCCCGGCGGAGGAGAATTGAAACAGGGACTTTCGAAATTAAAAAAATATTTTCATGGGCTTGAGGTTTTAAATTTGAATAGAGAAGAAGCTGCGTTGCTTTGTGAAACGAAATATGAAAATATGAATATAATTATAAAAAAATTAAAAGGTGTGGCGCCATATGTCGTTATAACCGATGGACCAAAAGGAGCCTTTTGTCTGCAAAAAAACGAACTGTGGTTTGCACCAAGTTTGGGTACAAGGCCAGTAAATACTACCGGAGCAGGCGATGCATTTGGCTCGGGTTTTTGTTCCGGGCTGATGCTTAAAAATAATCTTGATTATGCTTTACGTTTGGGCATTTTAAACTCCGATGGTGTGATAAAAAAAATGGGAGCAAAAAATGGCTTGCTGACAGAATTTCCCAATAAAATACAACTCAATAAAGTAAAAATCAGAAAAGAAAAAATCCCGACATAAATGTCGGGATTTTGGTTATCTTTCAAGCTGAAGTATTTTATATAGATCTCCAACAGCGTTTATTACTTCTTTATTAACTTGTTCTGCCAAATCTTTGCGTTCTGCTTTGGTTGCTAAAGCCGAAGGATTTTCTTTTTGTATTTTTTCAGCAAATACAGCCAATAGACAGACTTTTAACATATCAACAGCTTCAATCGCTTTATCAAGAGAAAATTTGGGGCCAACCCTTTCTTCAATAACAGCAAGAGCTTTTTCATCTTTAACGATAATACGAAAATAAAAACGGTAACAATCGTCTTCCAATTTATAAATAGAAACACTCAGCCATATTGCGCATAATTTTTGGATTATTGGTTTTAATTTCCGAACCATTTCTTTGGCTTGTGGGCAACTATCTAATTTTAGCGTATGAACGGCAAACTTTTTCCTGTATGGAAAATAAATATAATACAACAAATCATTATCATTGATTTTATGTTTTTTACATAACGGGCAGACGATTTGTTTTGCCATTTTTCTCTCTTCTCTTTTTGTTGTATAATTATAAATGAACTCTTCTAATAATTTAGCATATGATTTATGAGAAGTCAATATAAAAATTAATATCGTTCTATATGAAAAAAAAGAAAAAAAAGAATAAAAAAAATAAGTTTAATTTTTTTTTAGGGCGAGCAAAATGGCTTTTATCTACGGTATTTTTTATCGTCATTATCAGTTTAGCATATATAGGCGCGGTGGCGAACGAAGTTGCGTTAGGCAAGGATAACGCAAACACAGTTGCGTACTCTGTAGATAATAACGTCGATGAATACATCCAACTTGCATCCTCGGATTTACTAAAATCTTACAACCCAAATTTATCGAGAAATATTGGGGTTTATATAATGAGCAAAAAAGGCGGGCGTTGCCAAGATTATCGGAATACCCTAAAACCGGGAATTTTTGCCTTCAGGTGTAGAACTAAAAATTCAATATGGCGCGGATTTTGGACAAAAAAAATTGATGTTAAGGGTTATAGTAAATTACAGGTGCAAGCTGTTTTAGGGGTAAAGGACTACACGGGGTCTTCTGCCGGATGCACTTATTCTGGTGTAAGTCGCGAAGATGCCGTCGATTTAATTGCTTTTTCAACTGACCCGAATATTGAATTGTCGAATGAATGTAATCATGTGGTAGGCGACGATTTGTGGTGGAACCATTGCTTGGTAGCTAATAATGATGTCGGTGTTATAGCACATTGCGGAATACCACGATGTGATGCGAGTAAAAGCTGTAATATGACGCTTGATGTTGCCGGCAAAGACGTTGTTTATTTGACTTTTGCCGTGCACGACGATTGGTTCGCGGATATTGAGGGAACTTTATCCAATATGGAAATTACATTAATAAAATAAAGAAATTAAATTTATGAAGAAAAAAATTTATATTACCCGTAGGATTCCCGAAGCGGGGATAGAGATGTTAAAAGCAAAAAAGAATTTTGATGTGAAAGTCAGCCCTTATGATAGAGTTTTATCTTCACGAGAAATTATAAAAAACGCAAAAGGATGCGACGCGCTTTTATGTCTTCTAACTGACCAGATAAACGGAAAAATTTTAGATGGAATTGGAAAACAATTAAAGATTGTTGCCAATTACGCAGTCGGATTTAATAATATAAATTTGGAAGACGCAAAAAAAAGAAAGATAATGGTAACAAATACGCCGGGCAATCTAATCAGTGAATCGGTTGCAGAACATACTTTTGCCCTTATGATAGGATTGGCAAAAAGAATGGTAGAGGGAGATAACTTTATGAGGCATGGAAAATATAAGGGCTGGGGACCGATGCTTCTTTTAGGAACTGATTTGCATGATAAGACAGTTGGTATTGTTGGTTTGGGAGCAATTGGTCACGCTGTCGCTCAACGCGCATCATTAGGATTTAATATGAAGATTTTATATTATGATATAAAACGCAATCGTGAATTTGAAAATAAATATAAAGCGAAATATGTAAAAATGGACGAATTGTTAAAAAAATCTGACTTTGTCACGCTCCATGTTCCTCTCCTAAAACAGACCCATCATTTAATGAGTGAAAAACAGTTTAAATTAATGAAGAATGCTGCTTTTATAATAAATACTTCACGCGGTCCGATTATAGACGAATACGCATTGGTTTCTGCTTTAAGAAAAAAAGAAATTGCCGGCGCAGGAATTGATGTTTATGAGTGCGAGCCAAAACTTGGGTGCAAAGTAAGCAATTTAAAATATTTGCGCAAGGCAAATAATGTTATAATAACTCCGCATATTGCTTCCGCATCTTTTGAAACTAGAAGCGAAATGGCAGAAATCGCGGCGAAAAATATTATTGCCGCCTTATCCGGCAAAACTCCGCCGAACTTGGTAAAATAGAACTTTATAATAAGAGCCTCGCATTGCGAGGCTCTTATATTATTTATATTCGATTGAAATCTCTAGCGCGTCATCGTATTCGGACAACCCTGAAGGGTTGTCTTTTTGAAGTATCAGAGCGCCTCTATCATATACTCCGGGTTTTTGAAATTCTATTTTTCCCTCAAACTCTACATAATCTTCTGTCATCCATTCTGTTTTTGCGGTTGCATAGCTTTGAGCGATAATCAGCCCATCCCAATTAACTAAAATGATAGGGAAACTTTCTTCAAAAAACCAGGTTCCGCGCGCCCTGCCTTTTATTGTGAGCGGGCTTTCTATTTTTTGATTTTCTGTGAAGTTATATAAAATAATTTTATTTTTGTAAGATATATTTTTGGTTGATTCATTGGTTATCAAATATAAACTAACCTTTGCAAGCGCCAGCGTGATTATTAAGACAGACAATACTAAAATGATTTTTTTGTGTTTCATATAAACATATTATGTAAATAATCAAGTTAACAATGCACCACTTTGTTAATTACTTCGTTAGGAGATAAGTAGTTTAAACACCTTCTTGGTCGGTTATTTAGCTTCTCTTGGATGTTATAGATATCGCGATCGGTTAATTTG
>Ga0210057_1010474_pt1 | contig 10489 bp, 6 predicted proteins | sample CryGeyCG2114_010_2_FD_183968 | JGI IMG/M metagenome (GOLD analysis project Ga0210057, IMG submission 183968) | Groundwater microbial communities from aquifer - Crystal Geyser CG10_big_fil_rev_8/21/14_0.10 (SPAdes) (version 2) | ecosystem: Environmental > Aquatic > Deep subsurface > Groundwater ...
GGTACCAGTACAATTGTTATATGACTCTTCACAACTTTCATAATCACCCCAAGCTAAACAACTACAACTGTTACAGGTAGCTAAACGGGTTTGATAATATTCATAACCATTTAAATTTGAATCGCAGTTATCGATTGGGCAAAAATTATGACTACTACATTCTGATAAAGAACAACTAGCTATTTCACAACCGTCTATCCCATCCCAAGCCTCACAATTATCACAAGTTATACCAGTGGTAGTAATATCAAAATATACGGTTGAATCATTTGCTAAACAATAATAATCATCACTTGTAATATCACAAATACCAGCACAATCACTTGGATTAGCTCCTTGCCACATCACAAAGGTTCCATAGTCTAAATTATCAGCATCACTGTAACCGATCATAATATTGCCATTGTTTAAAACACCTGCCCAAGTATCCCAAGTGGACACGGCCGCAAAAGTAGTTGGCCCAGTAATTAAATTACCAGTATCATCATAAATAACATATTTACCATATTCACCATCATCAGCATCTTGATAAACAATAATAAAGTCACCATTAGGTAAAGCTGCACTATTTGGATAATAAGTACTGCCAGTTTCAAAGACAGTTGGTGATTTGATGATATTTCCTTCCTGACTAATGATAGCGAACATCCCCTGTTGGTTAACGTTATAATCATAATAAGATAAGACCACATTACCATTATTTAAAGTGGTGGCGTCTAATTCATAAGTAAAGTTAGAGTTGAAAACAGTTTCGGTTTTGACTACATTGCCAGTTCGATCATAAATTACAAAATAACCATAATCAGTAGCGTCATCAATCCGATAGGCAATTAATACATTGCCGTTAGACATCACCGTGGCTGCTTGGTAGAAACAACTAGCAGCTTTGTAAGTGACTGGGCCACGGATTAAATTACCCACTGAATCCATAATTATAAATCTACCATAATATGGTGCTGGAATATCAGTATAAGTTATTAAAACATTACCATCAGTCAGCGCCACAATATTAAAGTCATCACTATTATCCTCAACACCAGGGATATTGGTTGGAGCAACGACTTGTGTACCTGAAGCATTATAAACAACAAATTTACTTTCATAACTAGGGTCAACACCATGTCGATAAGCTATCATCACATTGCCATTGTTTAATACTTCAGTGTTAATATAGGCAGCAGCATCTGTTTCAAAGACTGTTGGTGATAGCAATAAATTGCCGTCTCCATCATGAATTACCAAAGTACCAGCTTCACCATTATCACCATCACTATAAGCGGTCATCACATTACCATTCTTTAATGGAGTAACTTGCACATCCATAGTATAGACTGAAGCAAAAACGGTAGCTGAAACTATTTCTTGCCAACTAGCTGGATAAGCATCCCCACTACAATTATAGCCATCAGGTTGATTCCATGGCTGGCCACCGGCACCTATAAAAGCACAACCAGTTGTTTTTTCACAACAACCTTGGGTGCCATCACAGAGCTGGGTAGTAAATGAGAAAATTTCACTGGCCGTTTGTAAAGCACTATCATCAGCTATGATGGTCCAATAATAGGTAGTGCCGTAATCTAAAACTGGCGTATTATAATAATCAGAACTGCCACTAGCTATTAAAGCACTGACATCATGATTGCTAACTAAAGTTTGGTTAGTGCCAAAATAAATATGATATTGTAAAGGTTGTGGACCAGAATCTGGATCTGAAGCATTCCAATCCAAAGTAACACCGGTACGAGTCTGACAAGTAGCACTATTGGTTGGAGAAGTTAAATTAATAGTTGGGGAAGTATTACAACTAGCAACACAAGCTCCACTCTCAACATAAGGCAAGCTGTCAGAACAACATAAACTAACAACATTACTAGCACAATCAGTTGTTATATAATTCTCTCCACTATCATCTCCACAACAACCAAGGGTAGTCGTATTTAAATATTCACCAACACCTAGGGCACCAGCTAAAACACCAGTGGCACCACCGCAGGTTGAGGCACCACAACCAGTATATTCATTATCACAATCATATAAGGTTCCAGAAAGACCACCAATGGCTCCAACACCACAATAGGCATACATGTCAGCTGAGCCTTCCATGGCTTCGCCGGTAATAGTAGTACCTTGAGAATAACAAACGCCATTTACAGGACAAGTGGCGGCATATTGAGAACAACAAAGTATATCAGTTTGAAAATCCCAAGCACTAACTAAATCAGGTTGACGAGTAATACTAGGAACAGCCTCGTTACTATCATCACCACAACAAAGGTAGGGATCATCACTGCCTAATTGCCAACAATTGGAACTGGAAGATCCATAAGATAAAGACCAGCCTAAACTTGATATAGATTCACAAATAGTCTGACTAATATCAGCTTCTAGACCACCACCATTAATATTATCACCACAAGTGGGAGTACAACTGGCTACACAAGCTCCATTTTGTACATAAGATGAACCATCAGGACAACATAAACTGACTGGATTACTAGCACAATCAGTTGTTATATAATTCTCTCCCGAATCATCACCACAACAACCAAGAGTAAAAGTATCAGGATATTCACCAACACCTGAAGCGCCAGCTAAAACACCGGTTGAATTACCACAAACTGCATTGCTACAATAAGCACCACCCGTAGAATCACAATCATATAAAGTTCCAGAAAGACCACCAATGGCTCCAACACCACAATAGGCGTACATATCAGCTGAACCTTCCATAGCTTCACCTGGGATAATACTACCTTGAGAATAACAAGTGTTGTTGACTGGGCAGGTGGCAGCATATTGTGAACAACAAAGTGTATCAATTTGAAAATCCCAAGCACTAACTAAGCTAGATTGACGAGTAATAGAAGGAATCGCTTCGTTACTATCATCACCACAACAAAGGTAAGGATCATCACTACCTAATTGCCAACAATTGGAACTGGAATTACCAGCCGTTAGCGACCAACCTTGGCCGGCTTCTGATATAGATTCACAAATAGTCTGACTAATATCAGCTTCTAGACCACCACCATTAATATTATCACCACAAGTGGGAGTACAACTGGCTACACAAGCTCCATTTTGTACATAAGATGAACCATCAGGACAACATAAACTGACTGGATTACTAGCACAATCAGTTGTTATATAATTCTCTCCCGAATCATCACCACAACAACCAAGAGTAAAAGTATCAGGATATTCACCAACACCTGAAGCGCCAGCTAAAACACCGGTTGAATTACCACAAACTGCATTGCTACAATAAGCACCACCCGTAGAATCACAATCATATAAAGTTCCAGAAAGACCACCAATGGCTCCAACACCACAATAGGCGTACATATCAGCTGAACCTTCCATAGCTTCACCTGGGATAATACTACCTTGAGAATAACAAGTGTTGTTGACTGGGCAGGTGGCAGCATATTGTGAACAACAAAGTGTATCAATTTGAAAATCCCAAGCACTAACTAAGCTAGATTGACGAGTAATAGAAGGAATCGCTTCGTTACTATCATCTCCACAACAACTAGGATTACCATTGCCATTAAAATAACCAGCGGTTATCCAATTGAGAGGAACAGTAAGACATTCAGCTATATCATTATCACAATCAATAAAAGCACATTGTCCTTCAATGGCGTTATCATCAACTGCCAAAACAGGAGAAAAACTAAAAAATAAAAAGAATAAAATACCAAAACATAAAAACACAAGTGTTTTGATATTAACTTGTTTTATAAATATCTTTAACATAAAATCTTTAAATTTTAGTTTATAAACCCAGCACCAAAAACATTACTAGTTAATAATATAAAATTATAAACTATTAGTAACTTTTTATCCTTTAATCTTAGTTAAAAGATTTTGGTGTCTGGGTAAAAGCTACTTTATTAACAGTTTTATTATACCACGAAATCATATAAACATATAAACATATAAACATATTAAATATTCAAATATCTAATATTAAATAATAATTTTATAATTCATAATCATTAAAAAATACTAATTTATAAATAAAAAAGGCCATCAAAATTTGATGACCTTTACCGCTTTAGGCGGATTGAGATGTTCCTATTTTAATAGAAACATTTTTTTAGTGATTACGTGTCCTCCGGCACGTAAACGGTAGAGATAGACTCCGCTGGAAAAAATTGAAGCGTCCCATTGATACTGGTGTTGCCCAGCGGGCTGATTTTCTGAAATCAAGATAGCTACTTGCTGACCAAGGGAGTTATAAATAATCAACTCAACTTCGCTGGCAACCGGTAACTGATAGCTGATAGTTGTCCTGGGGTTAAATGGATTGGGATAATTCTGATTAAGAATAAAATCAGTTAACCGTTGGGCGTTTGGTTCATCGGATAAATTTGTAATCACCTGAGTATATTTGATGGTAGTATAATAACTATTTACGTTATCAACCAAACTATAACCGGTAACATAGATATTTTCACCAACCACCTTAATGGCCCGCGGTTTATCCACGGAGGAACCAACTTTATCGTAAGACGTTATCCATACCTGATTTCCATAACTATCATACTTAACGGTTAACATATCATAGTTACTATAGAAACCTGACTTTGGTCGCGCAATATCTCCAGTGACATAAATATTGTCATTAGGATCTATTACCATGGCTACCGGAGAAATACTTTCAGCGGCATTATAAATCTTTACCCACTGTTGGTCACCATTATCTGTATCATATTTAAGGGTAACCCAATCAAAACCAGTGGCGCCTTCAATCCAACCGGTAACAAACACACCAGATAAACCGACTCCTATACCAATAGGAGTATCAGCATCCCAGTCGGTTCCACTATAGGGACCGTCATAGGATTTTACCCATAATAAACTGCCGCTGCTGGAATCATACTTAATGGTAGTAATATCACTTTTAAGATGACCCGCAAAAACACCACTATACCCGGTAACATAAATGTCACCAGCATTGTCAATGGCGAGAGCCGTCGCGATGTTCCAGTTATTTGTTCCGCCGTCATAACGGGCAATCCATTTTTGATTACCAGCACTATCATATTTGATAGTTAAATAATCAAAAGAATCTACCTGCAACTGGCTTTTACCGGTGATATAAACATTGCCGATATTATCGATGGCAACGTCACTCGGTTCATCCCATAAAGTTTCATTAAAGTTTGTTACCCACAATAGAGTTCCAAAGACATCAAATTTTAATAAAACATATTGATAATCCGGTCGTTGACCACTAAAACCAACTATGTAGACATTACCATTGTCATCAGTAACTGAAGCTTTGGGTTCATTCCAACCAATCTCATCATATGCTTCTTGCCATTGAACGGCGCCAGTGGTTGTTTCCAATTTAGTTAAATCGTAATTATAACCAGTGGACCAGTCACCTCCCATATTGATGGAGTAAAGACCGTTATCACCATTACCAACGGATAAAAATTTGGAAATTACTTCCTTTTGCCATAATAGACCTCCGTAGGAACTGTACTTAAGAAGATGACTATTGCCACCTACATAAACGTTTCCCTCTTGATCAACATCAATGGCATGGGCAGCCTGTGATGGTGCAATTCCGACACCAAACTGCTTTACCCAGGTTTGACTAACCTGACTATTGGCATAAACAACAGCCAACAGTAAAACCAATAAAATCAATGATAATTTTCTCATAATGAGTCCTCCTTCAGGGTTTGTTTTAAAAAAAATTAGTTATTTTCAAAGAATTTTTTATTTTTTGTTTGTTTTAACATTTATATTATATCATAATACCTTAACATACTTTGAAAAATTTGTCAAACCTAGATCACTAAAACACATAAAACATTAAAACACTCCCATTAATACACTATAAATAGAGTTTATTATTTATAATATAAATAAAATGTGCTATAATTAAATTAGATAAATTAATTAAAAACATACTAAAAATATATGGATAACTATAATAATGAAGTTAATAATCTGCCTACAAAAATGAAAAAACCTAAAAATTGGAATAGCGTTTGGGTTTTTGTAATTATATTACTCCTACTAGTAGGTGTGGTAGCAGTTATTTATTTTGTAAATATAAAAGAAGAAATCGATGAAATTTCTAATCCAGCAGTTGGCGTGCATGATGATGGTCTGCCAAATGAAATTTATGCTTATAGTGGTGAAATTGTAATGATAGAAAATAATATTTTAAAAATAAATATCAGTAAATCTGATAATTATACATTAAGCGATAAAGAATTAATGGTAACAGTTAATGAAAATACAAAATATAGAAAATTTATTGTACCAGATTCAATACCTGAATTAACTCCGGGTGAATCAGGCAGTTATTATGAAAGAGTTGATATTACTTTGGCAGATATTAAAATTGGGAACCAAGTAACTATAATTGCCGACGAAAATATAAAAAACAAAACAGAGTTCAACGCCGCGATAATAGAAGTACATGGAGAATAGAGAGGAAAAATTTTCAATTTACAATTTTCAATTTTCAAACAATTAATTTTAGATAATTAGATTTTAAAAAATATCCTATAAGCACAGGATATTTTTTAATACATAATTTATCTTGATTCTTAATTCGTTATTCATTATTCGTGCTAATAAATTTGCCAGAATTTTTTTTCATATTCAATGGTTCTTTCTTTTTTCTTAGTCTCCGAATAAAAACCATCACTATTTATTTTTATACCAATAGGTAATTTATCATTGGGACCACCACCAACGGTTGGTACTGGATCTATGAGATATAAAGCATAATCATCTGTTTCATTATTAACAATTCTAATGCGATAATCTGGATTAGTAGCCAATCTATCTGGTTCTTCAGGTATTGATATTAGTCCAGAATTACTAGTAGGAAATTCTACTTGATCTATCGCACTCAACATAATAATTTTACCAACCACATGTGGGGAAGAACCTTGAAATGAGGAAATATCTGGGATACTCCAATCTATGGTAATATGATCTGGATAAAAATTCACACCAGCAACCATAATGTTTAAATCTAACTCAAATGATTTGCCCGGCGCCAGAAGAACTACTAAATTGTTATCATGAGTGATTTGACTAGAACTAAAACTTTCAGCAAAAATACAGCTTGATTCACCAACCTTTCCTACTGAATCTAATAAAATAGCTAAATCATCTATAGAACTAACATTGTTGTAATAACTAAATTTTTGTTCAGCATCAATACAAGTAACTGGTGTAGTATAAACTGGCTTAATATATCTCTCCCAACTGGCATCAACTTCTATTAAATTGCCACTAGAGATTTCATTCTCAACACCTAAATAACGAGCATCTTTATTTTCTTCAATTTCATAAATAGCTTCTTCAATGGCAGACTCGGCGGCTAAATAAGCAATTTCAGCTTCACTAATCTGTTGACTAGATTTACCAATACGCAAAACAACATCAGTAATAATTAGAGTAATCATCAATAAATTAGTTAAAATAATAACAGTAATAATCAAAGCAATACCAGAGTTGTTTTTGATAATTTGATTGGCTATTATATCTTTATTTTGTTGTTTAATTAAAAACATAAAAAAATGATGCTATATTGTTAAATTGTTACCTTGTTTAGATGTTTAAATGTTTAAATGTTTAAATGTTTAGATGGTTTATGGTCCAGCCAATCTTTGGGGGATAGTTTGTTGAATTATTAAATTACGAGTAGATTCACCAGTGGTATTCCGTAAATCAATTACAATAGTTGTTTTGGGGAAAACAGGATAAGAAGTCAAATTAATAAAAGGATTATCACTAGGAGTAATATAAAAAGTTAACCTATCAATTAATATATCAGTGGCTGGAATAGCATTAAAATTATTTTCATTCGGTACAGCTTCGGTACCACAATTTTCACTACAAACTTCAATACTTTTATCAAGGCTAAGACGAAAAACGGTTTCATTATTTAAATTATCCAATAAAGCTAAATAATCTTCTCCAGCGATAATATCAACATCTTGATCAATATAAAAATCATAATTAATTTTATTAGTTCTAATTTTTTTAGCTAGAATTTCCATAATAAGCTGGGCTTCTTTTTGTAACTTTGACATTTGAACAGTCCGACGCTCTGTCTTTAAAGTTGATGAATAAATGCCTAAAGTTAAAGTAAATAAAATAACAAAAACACCCATAGCAACGGTAATTTCCAATAGAGTAAACCCAGCACCACTTTTTTGAAACTTCAAAAAAGTGGTGCTGGGTAAACCCAACTTTCTATTTTTTAAAAAATTAATATTAAATAAACCTTTTTTTAAAAATTCAAAAAAGTGGTGCTGGGTAAAACCATGTTGACTAAATTTATTTTTTTTAATTTTAAAATAATCAATTAACATAAAAAATGGTTTGCTAAAAAATTAATGGTATTGGATATTTGATATTAGATATTATTTTTATAATACTGTGTGGGGCGTTTAAGTCGCTTCCCCCGCGACTTAAACTACACAACGCCCGTTTAAATGACTCCCCAAGTCATTTACGTTTAAATGACTCCCCAAGTCATTTAAACTATTGCCAATCGTATAAATAAGTTTCTAAAGTATAACTGTAAGTTTTATTTTTAATATTCCAGCTCACTTCTGAAATAACTCTTTTAACATTTGGCTGGGTATCAACCTCTTCAATTTTAATTAAACGATTATAAATAGTTGGCGTGGAACCATTACTATCGTGCACATATTTACCATCTTTAAAATATAAAGAACAAATATTACAGTCGGCGGCGGTAATATTATATTCCGTATTAATTAAATTATTCTCCATTAAAGTATCGGCAACATTATCATCCTCAATATCAAAATCATAATTACTATCTTCAGTTAAAGTAAAAATATCAAAATCAGTTGGATCATTATCATCTTCATTATTACGCATAGAACGGACAATTTCTATACCCTCACGAGCTAAATTTACTACCACAATTTCATATTCTGCCTGCTGACTATATTGGAAGGAAGAAAACATTACCGTTAAACTAGCCATAATACCAACCATAAGAATACCTAACCCAATAGTAGTTTCTATAAGAGTCAGGCCTTGTTGATTAGTTAAATTTTTGTAATTATTTAGATTCATCTACACTATATTTTATTTTGTTTATTAAATTTAAATTTGACCTGCAACAATTTCAATTTGACCTGAAATACGATTTATAATAATTGTTTTATAATAGTCTGTATTATAATAATGTAATTCAATCCCGAGGGCTTCATTTGATAAAGGGTTAGCACCATTACCAAAAAATTGAATGATTCCCTGAGGTGGGATAAAAGCAATATTTATGGCTGAAAGGCTAACCGAGGGTAGACCAACGGCAAAAATATCACTAAACTCAACATTTTTTTCAAAAGTACTAATAACTTGTAAAATATCATCACCAGCATCTAATTTATGATCTACAGTGCCATTATCTTTGTCATCAGCAAAAGAAGTATATTCACAAAAATCAGGTGCCCCAATATGAATACACGGCTCTAAATAAAAACCAAAGCTCTGAGGACGCACACCTTCAATGGTTTGACCAATTAATGAATTAATGTGCATTTGACGAATGACACTGGCAATTCTCTCGGCTTCATTATCTAAAATAAGTTTTTGATTAGAACCACGAAAATTAGTAATAGCCATAGTTGTTAAAACAGCAATAATAGAAATGGAAACAACCAGTTCAACAAGGGTAAACCCAGCACCACTTTTAAAAGAAAGTGGTGCTGGGTAAACCCGCTCTTTTATATCACTTTTTTTGGTACCTAAAAAGGTAGGGTTGGATGAGTCCAATTTATTTTTGATTAAACCAATCCTTTTTTTTAATTCTCTAATGGCATTACCATTGTGCTTTAATCTTTTTTCTCTAAGTCTTGCTAATTTTTCTGTGCTGTATGCTTCATAATAAATTAAATACCAAGGCAAATAACGCTTAGTTGATTTTTCTAGCCCTTTATTATGTTCCTTAAATCTTCTTGGTAAATCGTTAGTTGATCCAATATATATTTGTTTATTTAATTTGCTTTGTAATAAATAGACGTAAAACATAAAATAATAAACCCAGCACCACAAGTGCCGCTGATTAATAATATTAAATTGTCGATTATAACTAGTTTTTTTAATATCTAACTTTGTTAAAACTTTTTTTTGTGCTGGGTAAAAGTGGTGCTGGGTAAATCCATGTTGAAAGGTTTTATTTTTTTTTATTTTATTAATAATAAACATAAAGATATTTAAACATACAAATATATAAACACTAAAGCATTAAACACGGGATCCTTCGTCGCTTCAGAGCTCCTCAGGATAAATTTTATAACAACCAAGCATTAAAAAACTATACTCAAATACCAATCAATAATTTGTAATCCCCATAATAAAGCGACAAAAGTGCTGACTGTTAAAAAAGTGCCCAGTGGAACTTGAGATTTTAATTTTTTCTTGCCAAAAATAATTAGGCCGACACCAATAATTGAACCAATCA
>Ga0210057_1010476_pt1 | contig 10487 bp, 8 predicted proteins | sample CryGeyCG2114_010_2_FD_183968 | JGI IMG/M metagenome (GOLD analysis project Ga0210057, IMG submission 183968) | Groundwater microbial communities from aquifer - Crystal Geyser CG10_big_fil_rev_8/21/14_0.10 (SPAdes) (version 2) | ecosystem: Environmental > Aquatic > Deep subsurface > Groundwater ...
TAACTGGTTATTATACGAACTACTTTTGTAATTTTTCCCCTTTTTCAAAATTTATTATACCTGCCTTGTGCTAAAATTATATCACTTATGAATTGGAATATTTTAAATAAAGCATCATCCGAGAAGATTGAGGAGATTGTGAAGATTCTTCTTAAAAACCGTGGATTAAAAACCGAAAAAGAAGTTTCTGAATTTTTAAACCCCAAAAATCCTGCTGATTTTACTGCCAAAGATTTAGGGATTGACGAAAAAGAAGTTAAAAAAGCAGTTGGCCGGATTAAAAAAGCAATTAAAAACAATGAGGGAATAATTGTTTATGGTGATTATGATGCCGACGGCATTTGCGCCACCGCCATTTTATGGGAAACCTTATATGAATTAAGCGGAAAAAGCAAAAACATTCTTCCTTACATTCCGGAAAGAGTGTCAGAAGGCTATGGTCTGAATTGCGAATCAATATCAAAGATCAAAGATCAAAGATCAAATTTGGGATTAATAATAACGGTGGATCATGGAATTACCGCTGCTGAGAAAATAAAATACGCTTCAGAGTTAGGTGTGGATGTTATAGTCTGCGACCACCATCAAGTTGGAAAAGAAAAACCAAAATGCACCGCGGTTATTCATACCGAAAAAATCTGCGCCGCCGCAATCTCATGGTTTCTTTCAAAAGAAATAATCAAAAACTTCCCTAATTGCCAACTACTAATTGCTAATTACTTGGATCTTGTCGCCATTGCGACAATAGCTGATCTCGAACCGCTGGTTGGTATAAACAGGAGTTTCGTTAAATTCGGTTTAGAATCATTAAGAAAAACTACCCGTTGCGGACTACTTGCCATTTTTGAAGAAGCCGGTTTAAAAAAAGAAGAAATTGACACTTATCATGTCGGCTATATTATTGGTCCCAGATTAAATGCGATGGGCCGGATGGAGCATGCCTTAGAATCATTGCGTCTGCTTTGTACCAACAGTTGTGATAAAGCCAAAGATTTGGCAGAAAAACTGGGCTTAACCAATAAAGAAAGACAACTTTTAACTGAAGAAACAGTTAAACAGGCCAAACTGTTAATTGCCGGCATTGAAGGAGTACTGCCTAAATTTTTAGTGGTTGACAGCGATCAGTACGAGGAAGGAATTATTGGTTTGGTGGCGGGAAAATTAGTGGAGGAATTTCACCGGCCGGCGGTCGTTATTTCCCGAGGTGAAAAATACTCAAAAGCTTCGGCCCGGTCAATAAACGGCTTTAACATCATTGAAGCCATCAGGGCGCAGTCGGATTTACTGGTTGATTCCGGCGGCCATCCGATGGCGGCCGGATTTACAATAGAAACAGTGAAAATAAATTTGTTGAAACAAAGGCTGATTAAGGGGGCGGAAAAACAAATTACCGGCGAAATGCTGAATAAAACTTTAAAAATTGATATGGAGTTACCCTTGCCTGCTGTTTCTTTAAATTTATGGGAAGAAATTAAAAAATTGCAACCTTTTGGTTTAGGAAATCCGGAACCAAGTTTTAGCAGTAAAGCAATGGTGAAAAGTTTCCGTACTGTCGGGAGTGATAGCAAACATCTTAAACTATCTCTCGCCTTAATTACTAATTGCTCAATTGCCAATTGCTTTTCCGCAATTGCTTTTAATATGGGTAATTTGGCGGAAAAGCTGGAAATTGACCAAAAGGTGGAAATCGCCTATAATCTGAGCCTAAATATTTGGAACAATACGCAAAATATTGAATTAAAAATCAAAGATATAAAATGGCCGAACTCCAAAACTTAATTGAAAAAATTAAAAGTTATAATCCCGAGGCTGATTTAAAACTGGTTGAGAAAGCGTTTGAGTTTGCCTCTATTGCCCATTTGGGTCAAAAAAGAGCTTCAGGTGAACCATATTTTGTTCATCCTTTTATGACTGCTTCTATTTTGGCAGACTATAAGATGGACCCGGTTTCAATTGTTGTCGGGTTGCTTCATGATACAGTGGAGGATGCCGGAATTTCACTTAAGGAGATTGAAAAAGAATTTGGAAAAGAAGTTTCTGATTTGGTGAACGGAATTACCAAAGTAAGTTTGGTGAAACTGAAAGGATCTTCTGAAGAAGTTTTTGTGGAAAATATCCGCAAGATGATTTTGGCCATGTCAAAAGACTTGCGGGTTGTCATCGTTAAATTGGCCGACCGTTTGCACAATATGATGACAATCCAATATCTGCCGGAAGAAAGACAAATAAAATTAGGCAAGGAAACTTTAGAAATATACGCGCCTTTGGCGGAAAGACTGGGAATGGGGGAAATAAAAGGAAAATTGGAAGACTTATCTTTCCCTTGTGTTTATCCTGAAGAATATAAAAATTTAGTCAATTACTCCAAGCCTTATTTTAAGAAGGCAAATGAATTTTTAGAAAAAGCTTCAAGGGTTGTCTATAGAATTATGGCAGAAGAAGGCATTAAGGTCAGGGTGATGTATCGGTCCAAACACCTCTATAGTTTGTGGAGAAAGCTTCAAAGACCGGAAATCAATAATGATATTGATAAAATCTACGACTTGGTGGCGATGAGAATATTAACAGAAACGGTTCGCGACTGTTATGGGGCTTTAGGGGTTGTCCATGGGGTTTGGAAGCCTGTGCCTTGGATTGGAATAAGTGATTTTATCGCCCAGCCAAAACCAAACGGTTATCGTTCAATCCATACTAAGGTTTTTTCTCTGCACGAGAGAATTCTGGAACTACAGATAAGAACCTTTGAAATGCAAGAAGAAGCGGAAAGGGGGATAGCTTCACATTGGTTTTATGTGGAAACCAAAAGTAAGAAGGTGACCGACGAGAAACTGGAAAAAGGAGGGGTGTTTACCCCGAAGAAATTATCTTGGGTTAAACAGCTTGTCGCTTGGCAAAAAGAGCTGACGGGGTCAAAAGAATTTGTTGAGGCGTTAAAATTTGATGGCCTGGCATCAAGAATTTTTGTTTTCTCGCCAAAAGGGGATGTTTTTGATCTGCCATTTGGTGCAACGCCGGTTGATTTTGCCTATGCGGTGCATACTAAACTTGGAGACGAAACAACCGGAGCAAAAGTTAACGGTAAAATGGTTGGTTTGGATTATAAATTAAAAAGCGGGGATTTGGTGGAAATATTAAAAAAGGAAGGGTCAAAACCAACTGAGGGCTGGCTTGATTTTGTCGTAACAAATATGGCCAAACGGAACATTCTAAAAAATGCAAGAAAAATATAACCAAGATTGTTATAATAGATTTAATAATTTGAAATTTAAAATTTACCTGCCTTGCCGGCAGGCAGGCAATTTGAAATCAATTTTCAAAAGATACGAATGCTTAAATTTTTAAACAAAACCAAGCTTTACATAGTTTTTAAAATTAAATCATTAAAAATTCGCATATTTTGATTAAAAATTAAAAATTAAAAATTTAAAATTAAGACTTTATGGAAAGGACATTAATTGGAGAAACCACTGCTAAAATTGGACAAGAGGTTTTATTAAAGGGCTGGGTTAACACCCGCCGCGATCACGGAAAAATTGTTTTTATTGATTTAAGAGACCGCTCCGGTTTAGTGCAGGTGGTTTTTGCCCGCCTTGCCTCAACCGAAGTCTCGGCGAAGTCGAGGCAGGTCAATCTTGAGGAAGCCAAAGATTTACGGTCCGAATGGGTGGTGGAAATAAAAGGGGTTGTCAAAGAAAGACCAAAAAACTTAATTAACCCAAAATTGGTTACAGGAACAATTGAAATAGAGGCTAAAGAAATAAAAATATTGGCTAAATCAGAAGAATTGCCGTTTGATACCGGAGTGGAAACGCTGAATGTCAGTTTACCAACGCTTTTAGATTACCGGCCGCTTTCCTTACGCCATTCTAAAAACCAAGCGGTTTTCCGAGTTCAGGAAACAATCATTGCTTCTTTTAGGAAGAAACTTAAAGACGAAGGCTTTACGGAAATTCAAGTTCCGACAATTGTTCCTTCGGTAACTGAGGGTGGATCTCAAGTTTTTGAAATTAAATATTTTGAAAATAAAGCTTATTTAGGCCAGTCGCCCCAGCTTTACAAACAAATTATGGTTGGGGTTTTTGAAAGGGTTTTTACTTTAGCCCACGCTTACCGGGCGGAGCCATCGGTAACCACCAGACATTTAACTGAGTATCTTGGTTTGGATGTAGAAATGGGTTTTATTAATTCCTTTCAAGATATTATTGATACAGTAGAAAAAGTAATCAGAAGTATTTTTGAAAAGGTGGCCACAGAAAGAAAAGCCGATTTAACATTATTTGGTGCCACTATTCCGAAATTATCGGAAAAAATCCCTCAATTAAAAATGCGGGAAGCGCAGCAGATAATTTTTGAAAGGACAAAAAGGGATAACCGAAACGAACCGGATTTGGAGCCGGAAGACGAAAGGGAAATCTGCCGTTATGCTTTGGAAAAATTTGGTTCTGATTTAATTTTTATTACCCATTATCCGACCAAAAAACGGCCGTTTTATACTTATCCCGATCCGGCTGATCCTGAATTTACCTGCAGTTTTGATCTTTTGGGCCGGGGGTTAGAATGGGTTACCGGCGGACAGAGAATCAATAATTACGAAACACTGCTTGATCATATTAAGAAATGGGGAAACAAACCTGAAGATTTTGAAATTTACCTGCAAGCATTTAAATATGGTATGCCGCCTGAAGGGGGATTTTGTATTGGCGCGGAAAGAATGACCATGCAAATTTTGGGGCTGGAAAATATACGTGAGGCAAGTCTTTTTCCGCGGGATATGGAAAGAATTGATATTAAGCTTCCTAAAAAAGAAGAAACCACAAAAAAATGATTCAGTTGGCAGAGTTTTCTCTAACTAAAGTAAAACAATTAAAATCCACTAAAATTTGGAAAAAGATTTCGTTGCTTTTTCCCTTCTCCTGTTTGTTTATTGTTTTCGGCTTTTTGCTTCTTATTGCAAACGTCGTTAAACCAAATTCAGTTTTTATTGTTGAAAAAAATCTGGTTTTAGGCTTTGACGAGTTATTGCCCCCGCCAAAACCATATCCGGTTAATAAAGGCGCGGCAGTCTTGCCCGAATTAACCGCCAAATCGGTTGTTATTCAGGATATTGACTCCTCGGTTATTCTCTATCAGAGAGAGCCTGATTTAAGGCTTTTTCCGGCTTCAACCACAAAGATGATGACGGGGCTGGTTGCTTACGAAGCCTATCCTTTAAATGAAATATTGACGGTCGGGGAGATAAAAATGGACGGGAACAGGATTAATCTTGTTTTTGGAGAGCAAATTACGGTTGAAAATTTACTGTATGGGTTGCTTGTTGGTTCCGGTAATGATGCGGCCGAAGTTTTGGGGGCAAATTATCCCGGCGGAATGAGCGCTTTTATTCTGGCGATGAACAAAAAAGCGGTTGATTTAAAGCTGACCAATACCAATTTCACCAACCCGATAGGCCTGGATGAGGTTAATCATTATTCTTCTGCCTTAGATTTAGCCCGCCTGGCCGGTTATTTAACCAATAATCAAGTGCTTGCCAAAATTGTTTCCACTCCGGAGATTACCATTACTGATGTTTCCGGGGCAATAAAACATACACTTAAAAACACAAACGAATTAACGGGGAAAGTTGACGGGGTTAAAGGGGTGAAGACCGGCTGGACCAAAAACGCAGGAGAATGTTTAGTTACTTTTGTTGAAAAAGACGGCCGGAAAATTATTATTTCTCTTCTTGGCAGCGGTAACCGCTTTGGGGAAACTCAAAAGTTAATTGACTGGGTATTTAATAATTTTGAGTGGAAAGTCATTGTACCGTCCAGCTATCGCTAATTGCCGGTACGTAGGCAAAGAAGTCGTTGTCTCCTTCAAAAACAATTATCGGCTGTAAAAAATCCTGATGCCGGTCGTTGTCATAGTAGGCAAGATAAACGTTTCTTATTAAAATATTTCCTTCAGGGTTGTTGCCCAGATTGGCAACATATCCCGCGCCCGATTTAAGACTGTTCCAGGCAGAAGTGGCGTCTTTTAACGGATAGGTGGCAAAATTATCCCAGGAGACGGGAAAGTGAATATATCTTATTTCAATTATGCTTCTTGATCGGTCTTTGGCCGCCGACAGTCTGACATAAATATTTGACTGTTTTGGATTGGGGGGAAGCACTTTCAAATTGTCAATATCGTTTCGGAATAAATTGACTAAAGCAAAGTTTGCCTCGGAAAAAAAGAGCGCCTTTGCCAAATTGCCGTTGTCATATTTTTGATAACTGACTTCGCTTTTTCCCTGGACAAGATCGTCAACTAAAACATCGGCATTTTGTAAAAAACTTCTTGCCGACGAGATACACTGGTCTTCCTGCGGTGGGTTGCCGGCGGATAAAATTTGCAGATCGTTTTGCCAATCATAGACCAGAGTAAAATTTCTAGTGAGAACGTCAACATCAAGAACTGTTTTTGGCGAAGTGTCGGTGGTGAAGCGATATGTAAATTCACCGGTTGCTTGTGGGTCAAAACTAAAACCAAGACTTCGGGCCCAGACTTTTGTTTTATCCCAGGCAAGTAAGTTTGAAGAAGCCTTTGGCATAAAAAAAACTTTTGCCTGGTCAGCTAATTTTGGCAAAACGCCTGAAATATTTTCCAGCTTAATGGTTAAGTTGGGTAAGTTTTTTTGTTCCGGAAAGGAAAGTTTTGGCAATTTACCGAAAGCGGTTGTCGGAGCCGGCGGAGCCGGCGGATGAGTTTTTTTCCAGTAAGTTTTAAAGTTGAGGTATAAAACCCTGAAAATAATCAAGAAAACTAGGCCAATTGAACCGAATTTAATAATTTTTCTTGCCAAATATGCTGTTTGAGTTAAACTGGCCATATGATTTAATTTGAAATTTGAAATTTGAAATTTGAAATCAAAGTATACGAATTTTTAAAGTTTAAATTTTTATTCATTAAAATATTGATTAAAAATTAAAAATTAAGAATTAAAAATTACTTTTGTTTCAATGATTGAGTATAGGCAGAATTTGAGGTAAAATCAAGGTGATATGAGCCAAATTAGAACTAGATTCGCCCCCAGCCCGACCGGTTCCATGCATATCGGTAATTTAAGAACCGCTCTTTACGCTTATGCTTTAGCCAAACATAGTGATGGTAAATTTATCTTAAGGATTGAAGATACGGATAAAAAAAGAGAAGTCCAAGGAATTGTTGACGAGATTAAAGAGCAACTTTCTGTCTTTAAATTGATTTGGGATGAATATTACGTGCAGTCAGAAAGACTTAATTTGTATAAAAAAGCCGCCCAGAAATTGGTTGAAGAAAATCACGCTTTTTATTGCCAATGTTTGGCCAGAAATGCCAAAGAGGAAGGCTACTCCGAAATAGTGCGCGATCCCTGCCGCGATAAAAATTTAAAAAGCGGAGCAATAAAATTAAAAGTACCGGCTGGAGAAAAAATCTCTTTTAAAGATTTTGTTTTAGACAAAGTTATTGAATGGTCAACCGATACGGTTCCCGATACCACTCTTTTAAAATCCGAAGAAGAAGGGGCTTTGCCTACCTATCACTTGGCGGCAGTGGTGGACGATCACGAAATGAAGATTTCTCATGTTTTACGCGGGCATGACTGGATGCCCTCAACTCCGGTGCACTTGCTTGTTTACAAATATTTAGGATTTGAACCTCCCCAGATTGGACACTTGACTGATATTCTGGATCCTGATGGCGGAAAGCTTTCTAAAAGAAAAGGCAGTGTTTCAGTTAAAGAAATGCTTGCTGAAGGGTATTTGCCGGAGGCGCTTTTGAATTTCATTATGCTTCTGGGCTGGGCGCCAAAAGATAACCGTGAGCTTTTCACTCTTCAGGAATTTGTGGAGAATTTTCAAAAAGGCAGCTTACAGATTGCCAATCCGGTTTTCAACCGCAAAAAACTTGACTGGTTTAACGGAGAATACATTCGCCAGCTTTCAGTTGATCAGCTTAATTCATTGTTCATTGTTCATTGTTCATTGTTCAGCTCTTTAAATCCGAAAAAACAAATTGCTATCACCAAATTGGTTCAGGATAGAATAGTGAAACTTTCGGATTTCAACACTTTGGCCGGTTTTCTTTTTGAAAGGCCCAAAGTTGACGTTTCTCTATTTAGCAATTTGTCGTTTAAGGAGCATTTAAAAGGAGCGATTTCTAGTCTGGCTAGTGTATCTGATTGGACTAATGAAACAATCCAAACATCCCTAACATCCCTAATATCCCAAAATAATTGGAAGACCGGTGACTTTTTTATGTCTTTCCGGATTGCTCTTTCCGGTTCCAAATTTACTCCGCCGATCACCAACTGCGCTGAGATTTTAGGCAAAGAGGAAACCCTTTCGCGTCTTAAATCGGTTTTGTAATTAAAATATTAAAAATTTCAAATTGTGTTTAATCTTCTAACATCTTCCAATTTCTTCTAATATGTTCTAATATATTCTAAGAATGCCGGTAAAAATAGCGGTTAGCAAGGAAAGACCTTGCAGAGTAAATGAAGAACATCTATTTCAAAGAAAACAATAAAATAAGAGAGCTTGTTAAAAAAATTGAAGCCTTGAATATTGCTTATAAAACCTTAGAGCCTCCGCCGGAAATAATAAAAGATTTATTAGGAAAATCACTTTTGAAAAGCGCGCTGTATTCTGCCAGAATTGAAGGCAACCCCTTGTCTTTAGCCGAAGTTGGCGAAAGATCTTTAGAAAAAAATTCTAAAAGTCTGCATCAAAAAGAGGTCGTAAATCTGCTTTCCGCTTATTTATTTGTAAATTCTAAAAATGCCCCCAAAATGTTTTCAAAAAACTTGATTTTGAAGCTTCATCAATTGGTAATGAAAAATATTTTTTCTCAAGCCGGGAGTTTTAGAAGCGAACCCTCGGCAATTTTTAATCAGGCGGGGATAGCGGTATATTTGGCGCCAAGCCCAAAGTTAATTAATGGTTTGATTGATGAGCTGATTTTATTTGCCAACCAAAAATCTGTTCCGGTTCTGGCAAAATCAGCCGTTATTCAATTTGCTTTTGAAAAAATTCATCCTTTTCTTGACGGAAACGGCCGGGTCGGCCGTTTGCTCTCAGCCTTTATTTTGTTTAAAGCAGGTTATTCTTATTTATCATCAAGTTTAGAAGAATATATTAATGAAAATAAGCTTCAGTATTATGAAGCTTTGGAACCAAGTAAAGACGCCGGCGGATTTGTCGAATTTTATCTGCAGGCTTTACTGCAAACAGCCAAAAAAAACTTTTCCAAAATAAACGCAGACAATACAAAAACTGAAGGTAACGACTTATTGCCGAGAAGAAAAGAAATACTGCTTATTATTAAAGACCATCCAGGCTGTTCTTTTGATTTTATCTCCCGCAGATTTAGCTCTGTCAACCCCAAAACCCTGCATTATGATTTAAAAAAACTGCAGGATAGCGGTTTTGTTATTAAAATCGGCCGCACCCGAGGCGCTTTATATCGGGCAAAAAACTAACATTTCTGCTAAAATTAGCCTTAATTTATATCATCTTGCGGAGTGGACTAATGGTATAATTAATATGTTGTGATAATTAATAACCATTTTCCTGTTTTGGTTCAGTTGCTTCCTAAAAACGACCCGCGACGTAGCAAATGGGTAAAAAGTTTAAAAAAGAGACCTCCTCCATGGGATAAAGGTAAAAGTAAAGAAACAGATCTGAGAGTAAAAAAAATTTCCGATACTTTTAAAAGAAAAAAAATTGATAATTTTTCAAAGTGGAGGGACGAGATGAAAAGATGCGGAAAGATCAGAAGTATCTATCCTGATTTTGTTAAATCAAACGATCTTGCCTTTCTGATAGGAATTACCTTAGGAGACGGTAATATTCAAAACTTTCCAAGGACAGACAGACTTTTAATATCTCTAAATGCAAAATATCCAGGATTAGTTAATGATGTGGCTTTGGTTGTGTCAAAAATTTTCGAAAAAGATGCAGTAGTAAAAAAAGTGAAAGGAAGCGATTGTGTGAGAGTTTGGGTTTATCAAAAAAACATTAGCAATAGATTAGGTATTCCTTCCGGCGACAGGAGAAAATCCGTATTAGAAATTCCTGGTTGGATATGGGAATCTGATGATTTTTTAATTTGGTATTTAAAAGGTTTATTTGAAGCAGAAGGTTCTCTTAGTATTCATTTGCCGTCGTATACTTATAATTTTGCTTTTTCAAACAGAAATGAAAAATTGCTTGATAATGTAAAAAGAGGGCTCATTAAACTTGGGTTTCATCCAGAAGTAAGGTCTAATGCAATTAGACTTAGAAAGAAAGCTGAGGTAGAATGTTTCAAGAAACTAATTGATTTTAGGAATTATAGTGCGGGATAGTCTAACGGTAGTGACGTCTGCCTCTGGAGCAGAAGATCCTGGTTCGAATCCAGGTCTCGCAGCCAGTAAAGAGAAGAAAAGTAGCGTATCAAAAACGGCACCTGCTGATTAAAAAAACCTCGGTAAATCGATACGGTCT
>Ga0210057_1010477_pt1 | contig 10481 bp, 11 predicted proteins | sample CryGeyCG2114_010_2_FD_183968 | JGI IMG/M metagenome (GOLD analysis project Ga0210057, IMG submission 183968) | Groundwater microbial communities from aquifer - Crystal Geyser CG10_big_fil_rev_8/21/14_0.10 (SPAdes) (version 2) | ecosystem: Environmental > Aquatic > Deep subsurface > Groundwater ...
ATAAGCAGAATTAAAATCCTCGGACCTGAGGCGGAAAAGCGGGCAGGCATTTTCTCATTCACAATTGACGGGATAGACATTCATCATACGGCAAAGATGCTTGAAGCATCTAAGAAAATAATGGTGAGAAGCGGCGCGCACTGCGTTCACAGCTGGTTTAACAGCCATAATATGAAGGGAAGCGTGAGGGCGTCATTGTACGCATACAACACGATGGAAGAAACCCAAATATTTATAGATGAAGTAAAAAAGATTGCGAGAATGTGATTATAAAAACTCGACTTCTGCTTCCAGAGAGTCTTCTGTCGGGTATTCTTCGACAATTGCGGGAATTAGCTTTAATTTTTTAATCTCTTTTGAATATTTTTTCAAATTCTCCACAGACATCAAAAATCTCGGCTTTTTTTCGTCAAGCGTGATTTCCTTTATTCCGAGTTTTATCAGTAAGTCCTGCAATGGCGCTAATTTTTTCAATGCTCCTTCTCTTGCTGTTTTTAATTTTTCGCGGTAGCCAATGCCTGGCATCAAGTCTTGAAGGTATGCGCATCCCCTCAATAGAAGGCCGTCTTCTGTTTTTATGTCCGACTGCAAAGCAACATTTTCAGCCCGAAGCTGTATTCTTCTTTTCAATTGTATTGAGTCTTTTAATTTGGCGGTGCAGAAGTGCGCGCTTAATTTTTTTGACAGCGCATACTTTAGCATTTTTATTCCCATTTCTTTGCTTCCCGCAACTCCATAGCTGATTTCGTCTTTCGGCTTGTATCCCATTTGGTCAAGCTTGTAATGCGAAGCTGTTGTGTCTGACAGTTCAAGCTCGTTGAGATTTATGAAGTCAACTTTCCCAGCAACAAAGTCGATTAATTTCTTTATTTTCTCGTCATATCCTGGCACTGCAGGGATTTCTATGCCTTTTGCCCATTCGAATTTTGAAACAAGATTTATTCTGTCCCATAAAGCATCATCATCCAAATCAGGGTGCAGGCGAATTTCATCAAGGCCTGAAGAATGGAGTTTCTGCAGGCGTTCCAAAGTAACGAGTTTAAGCGGAGTATAGAGGTGAATGTGGAATTTTTTGCCGAATCGTTCTTTTAACAGCGTAATGTATTTGCAGCACCTCTCGGTTGATACAAGCGGGTCTCCGCCTGTTATTCCTGCGCCAGTTGCGCCAGTCAGTTCTGCTTCTTTGAACAATTCTTCAGGATTGTCTGGATTGGGAATCTTCCATTCGTTTGCATATGCAACGTCTTTTCCGAATTTGTGCTCGCTTACAGGGCAGTAAAAGCACCTTTGTCCGCAAAGTCCTGTGATGAACAATACAAGTTTTCTGCCTTGAACGCACAGCTTGCATCCTTGCGGCAGGGTTCCTGTTTTCCAAGAGCAAAACTCTGTTTTTTGTATGCATTCCATAACAGGGATAAATAATAAGGGCTTTTTAAATAGTGTGCAAAGAAATGTTTATATACATTCAAATTTTGATTTTATTATGAAATTCTTGCCTGTGTTGATTGTTGTTGTTTTATTGACAGCGTGTTCTTCGGTTGAGCCTATACGCCACGTTTCTCCGGCAGAGGCAGATGATATGATTGCGCATAAGGCGGATTTGGGCTTGTTTGTGTTAAACGTTCACACTCCTGTTGAGGGTGAATTGGCGGGAACAGATGAAATTATAGAGGATTGGGAGCATATCGCAGATCATATGGACCAGCTTCCTGAAGATAAAAATGCCCCGATGCTTGTTTATTGCAGGAGCGGAAGAATGAGCGCGTCTGCTGTGGAGCAGTTAAAGGAATTGGGATATGGGAATATTTATCATCTTGATGGCGGCATGATCGCGTGGGAAGACGCGGGATTTTATATTGAAAACAAGACTTTTGAATAGTTATATTAATTTCTTTCCGTCTTTGTAGATGTGTATTACGTTTACAGGGCAGGACTGCGCGCATTCAAGATTTGATTCAAATTCGGAATCCATTTCTATTTCTTCTGTGCCGTCCTCGAGTCTTTTTCCTTTCTTGATGTTTGACTTGCTGTCTGCGTCCATTTCCCATCTTTCCGGGTTGATGGAGGCGCATGCGCAGCATCCTATGCATTCCGGCCTGTCATGCTTTATTTTGTATTTTTCCATCTTTTTTCACTCTGAACGGCTCGTGAACCTGATGCAGTAGTATTTTCTTCTTTGCGTCTGATATTGTGTTCTTGACAATTTTGAAAACGCGGTCATTTCTTCTCACTAAGTCTGATTCTATGCTTACCAGCTGGTTTCTTGCTTTTTTGACAGGAGCGTTTTCTATCTGCATTGAGTGAGCCTTGAACTCTGAATATCCTGTTGTTGGTCCTGATATTGCGAGTGTGTCTCCTAATGCAATCTCGTGGTCTTCGAGCTTGATTATGGCGACTTTTTTGTTTGACAAATAATTCATCACAGTGCCCACGAATGTCTTTATTTCTTTTGCCTGATTTCCATATGATCTTGCCCAGGAATCGTTTGTCGGCGTTCCGAGCAGGAAGTTGTCGTGCAGTCCGCGATTATAGACTGTGTTCAGCGTGTCCAGCCAGTCTGCGATTTTTTCGTCTGTGAATGTTCCGTTTTCAACTGCGTCTATTGCCTCGCGGTATACTTTTGTTGCCTTGTAGATGTATTCCGGCCCTTTTGCTCTTCCTTCGATTTTCAATACATCAACGCCTGATGCAATCACTTTGTCAAGTATTGGGAGGGCGCAGAGGTCTTTTGGAGACATTACGTATTGGTTGTCCAGTATGAATTCGCGCCGAGGTTCTTCTATATCCACGATTTTGTATTTTCTTCTGCATTCCTGCAGGCATTGTCCGCGGTTTGCGGATGTTCTGTTATGGAATTGCGACATAAAGCATCTTCCTGATTCTGCGACGCATAATGCGCCGTGCACGAATATTTCCAGCTCAGTCTTTAGCCCTGCTGCCTTAAGGTCTTCTTTGATTTGTTTTGTCTGTTCAAGGCTTACTTCGCGCGCTAATATCAATCTTGAAGAAAATTGAGAGTAAAATTTTGCTGCGTCGCTGTTTGATATGCTTGCCTGTGTCGAAATATGCACTTCAATTCCGAGTTCGCGGGCGCGTTTGATAACGCCCATGTCTGACGCAATCACTGCGTCTACTCCCGAAGCTTTGACAGCCGCCAGTATTTTTTCAAGTCTTGGCCATTCGTGGTTGTACACCAGAGTGTTTAGTGTGATATAACATCTCACGTTTGAGGCGTGGCATTGTTTTGCGATTAAAGGAAGCTCTTCTATTGTAAAATTCTTGGCAGAAGCAGATCGCATATTAAGTCCTTTGATTCCAAAATAGATTGAATTCGCGCCTGCCTTTATTGCCGAGGCGATGCCTTCAAAGTCTCCTGCTGGAGCCAATAGTTCTGTCATAGTCTGTTTATATAGAGGGGTTGTTAAAAAGGTTAGTGATAAAACCGAAAAAATATTAAACAAGAACTATTTGCAGGTTTTTATGTTTGGATTAGACTGGAATACTGCAAGCCTGCCGTTGAGGATAGGAGTTGGGATATTATTTGCAGTTCACGGTTGGCCGAAAATAATTGATTTGAAAAAGCAGGTTAATTGGCTGAAGAAGGAAGGATTCATTATTGCTCCATTCTTTGCGTTTTGTCTTGCAGCCACAGAGTTTTTTGGCGGAATTGCATTGGCGTTTGGTTTTTTAACGCAGATAGTTGCAGGATTATTATTTATCAGTATGGCAGTTGCGTTGTACAAGCATATTTTCAGCTGGAATGACAAGTTCAAGGGGGGTTATGAATTGGCATTCATTTTGTGGACGAGCGCATTCTTGTTCGTAATTCTCGGAGCAGGCCATTATTCTTTGGATGCATTGTTGAATTTGCCGTTTTTTTAAAGTGATATTGATTTCAATCCTGAAAATGTAAGTATTGAACTTCTTGCGCTTGAAACTTGTAAATCATATTTTGGAATATATGGTGTTCCGCAAGTCCATGCTTCGCTCTGTCCTCTGCTGTTTATGTGCGTTATGTGCGGCGTTGAAAGCGGATATCCTGAGGGCGCAGTTCTGATGCGTTCTTGAAGGTCATCATGTCTTTGTTGCGCCATTCTAGCTACATATGAAACACAATCGTGTGTCATTTTCGGCGTCATGTCTGCTATTTTTTGTTGTAATGTGCGATTATCTTCTGGCGGTTCATAACTAAAAGTATGGATGAGAGGGTTTATGATGTCTAAAGGAGTCATAAATGAAAATGGTCTGCTAATAGAATCGTCATCATCAGTGTTAGACATGTTCAAACTTGTCGGTTTAAATGGGTTTGCAGGTGATATGCTTAGTGTTAGTTCAGGTTGTGGTTTGAACTTATATTTTGGTTGTGAATAGGTTCTTAGTATTCCTTGAAGTATTTCATCAGATTCATCTGTCTGTCTAATTAACGAATCAATTCCCATTTTGTGCTCATAAATTCTTCTTTCTTTCTTAGGCACGCCTGTTTCTTTTTTGAATGATACTCGAAAGTCTATTTGCCAATCATCTGTAGATCCGGATTTGTGTAGTTTGTGAGTTGGACTGGTATGCGCTTGGCCTAGCCAGGATTCTCTGACGCCATCATCATAAATTTTTGCAGGCGCTGGATTGTGTAAGAAACTGTGATCTCTGCTGCCAGTATCATCATTTTGCCATTTTGCTGCGCCTCTCGAATAGCCTATTGGAGGGTCCTCCATTCTTTCTAATTCTTCTCTTGAAGGAATTTTTCCAGACGGCAAATTTTTTCCTGTCGCTGCATTAAATAAAAATCCTAATAAGCCCATATTATATCATATGTGTGGTGATAATATAAAACTTCACTTGATTTTATTCATATTCTTCTTAATCAAGTGTTCTACAACTAATGGTGAAATCAGTGTTGTTATTACTGCCATAAAGATTAAAGACGAAAATACTGCTGAAGTTATTATTCCTGCAGTCAATGCAAGCTGGCCGATGACCAGTTCAGTGTCTCCCTTTGCGTTTAACGACCATCCTGCAAGCCATGCGTCTCTCCAGTTTTTGAATATCAGCCAATAGCCGAGGGCAGTTCCAAATACTGTTCCAACAATCGTAATCGCAGTTATTGTTATCCCGAATCCAAGGTTGTGCCATATGCTTATGACGTCAGTGTTCAAGCCAACTGAAAAAAAGAAAAACGGCACTAAAAATCCAAATGCCATTGTGTGCATTGCTTTTGATATCTCTGCGGTTTCCCATGGTCTGTGGCCCGCATCATGCAGCAGCACTTGTTTAATCAGCATTCCTCCAAATAATGCGCCTATCAAAGCTCCAACGCCTATGTATTCTGCAGTCACTGCAAATACCAGAGTGATGATTAATGCCCCGGTGAACAACGCCGGTCTGTAACCTCGTTTTTCAACGACCTTCAATACAAATGGAATCAAAATCATTCTGAACGCAATCAGCATTGCCAAAAACATAAAGATTGTTGTTAAAATTCCTATGATTGACAGTCCGGATATTTTCTCTCCTATGAACGCCAGGGCAACGGTTACAAGGGCCATTTCAACAATGTCGTCTATTGCTCCTGCTGTTACGATTGTCGTTCCCAGTTTGGTTCTTAATTTTCCAAATTCTTCCAATAAATCCAGGGCAAATGCTGTTGCGCTTACGCTCATGCATATTCCAATCACAAAGCTGACTCCATTTGAAAATCCAAAGATGTATTTTGACGCCAAGAATCCAAACACTAAAGGCATTGAGGTGTTGAAGAATGAAATCCACAGCGATACGCCGACATTTTTCTCGAATTTTTTCAGGTTCATCTGGAGTCCCACGAAAAACAAAAGCAGTATTGCTCCTATGTATGCGAGGAATTCTATGATTGAATAGCTTTCAGGAGTGAAAATTATTGATTTTATTGCGGGTATGCCAAATGCTATGCCGGCTAAAATCTGCGAAACCACTCTTGGGATTCCAATAAGCAAGAGGAGCTCTGCTGAAAAATATAATGCGGCGGTGCATATTAACAAGACTGTTATCGGTTCCATCAATTCCTCTTTTTTTAAAGAATTGGCATAAAGCATTATAAAATGTTCGGTTGCTAAGATTTAAATACTGCCATATTTTGTCAGTTTTATGGAAAAATCTTGTTTAATGGAGGATTATGCAAAGCTGAAAAAGCAGTTTAAGCTTCCAGAATATGCATTGTTGGATTCTGAATTTGAAATAGATTCAATAGAATCTCCGGTTTTTTTGTTGAGGCAGATTAGAAAAAAAATAGAGGACCGAGTTTCTTCAATAAATCACAGGGTTGAGAGTGTTTTGCACGCTGATTCCAGCAGTGTTTCAGTATTGTATGAATCTTCATTTTTCACTAACAATGAGAAGATTAAAATTCTTGAATTGCACAGAAAAATCATGATTTTGCTGAAAAAGCTTGATGAAGCTGATGTCCTGCAGGATGAAAAAACAGATGCAAAAACAATTTCAGATGCGGCGTCTGAATGGCCTTTTCTTAGAAAAGAGTGCGTGGAATTGATATTCGCAAAGCTGAGAAAAGGCTGGGAAGCTCCTGCTGAGAAACAGGACATCGTGGAGTATCTTGGATGAAAATTGTGCTCATCGGCCCCCAGGGGAGCGGAAAAGGCACACAGGGCGAGTTTCTTTCAAAATTTTTTAAGATTCCTGTAATCAGCGTTGGCAAGCTGTTAAGGGATGAAATCAGGACAGGCTCTGAAAAAGGCGGTCTTATTTCTCATTATATTGACCGCGGTTATATGCTTCCGACAGATATGACAATAGGGCTTGTCAAAGACAGATTAAGCCAAAAAGACTGCAAGAGAGGTTTTATTCTTGACGGCTATCCGAGGGATGAGGTGCAGGCAAAAGCTCTTGATGAATATCAGGATATTGATGCTGTTCTTTTGTTGGATGTTCCTGACAAGGAGTCCATCAGAAGATTAAGTGCCCGCACTCAGTGCAAAAAGGAGCATATTTACGGCCTTCGCCATATTCCTAAGAAACCAGGCATTTGCGACATTGACGGTTTGAAATTGGAAAAAAGAAAGGATGACACTCCTGAAGGCATTAAGACAAGGTTGAAAATCTACCATAAAGAGTCTGACGCGATTCTTGGGCATTACAGGGACAGGATAATAAAAGTGAATGGTGTGGGCTCTCCGGAGCATGTTTTCAGGTTAATCAAGGTTGCTGTCGGGGAATAATTGCTGTATTATTGTTGTCGCATAGCTTCCCGCTGGCAGTTCAAATGATAATGCGCATTTTTTTCTTCCAGGGTTTAGTTCGTCATCTTCTAATTCGGAAATGTTAATTGCAGGAGAAATAAACACGTCTCTTATTGCCCCTTCACAGCTTAATTCCGGCCATTCGCGGAACAGGAAATCTCGGACTTTTACGCCGTCTTCTGAGAGCATTTCTTTCATTAATGAAGGTATGTTTTCTGTGTCATATCCTGCCATTGGAAGTTTTAATTCTGAGGTCTGTTCCGCGGAAACATTCCATAGTTTGCTTTGGTATGCGTGCAGGTACAGCCTGACGTGATTAATCGGTAAAGTTTTGAGTGCTCCGAACATGTCCCCTGGGTATCTCATCAAATGTTCTTTTATTTTTGTTGAGCGCATTGTGCTTTGTATCAGCGCTAAAGCCTGCGCGAGCTCTCTTTTGACAATGTGTTTTCCTATCAGCGCGTTGTTTGTTCCAAATCTCTGTTCGCCAAATAAATTAAGGAATTTTGACGGCACAGCAGGCAGTGCATCTATGTCTCGAACAATTATCTTGAATTTATTCCCTAATATCCTTCCAAGGCCCACAGGTTCTTCATAATATCCGAGAACTTTTAGTTTGAGTCCTTCTATTGATAGTTTCTCGACATCTTGAGCTTTCGTTCCTTTTATTGAGCATAATTGTGTTGTCACCGCAACTTTGTCTTTGTTTCCGGAATATGAAATAAAGCGGGGCGGTATTTTCAATTTTTCGGCAATTTCTGAAATTGCGTCTATTGTGTTGTAATTTTTCTTTCCAAGAATGACATACAAATAGGCTCCTGAATCGAGAAGAGGGTATGGGATTGGAATCTCTTCAACTATGAAGTCGTCTGGAATTTGTTTGATTTTCATAACGCGCCCGGGAGGATTCGAACCCCCGACCTCCGGCTTAGGATGCCATCGCTCTATCCGGGCTGAGCTACGGACGCATATGTGTATTAGCTTGATAATGCCTTATTAAGCTTTTCAATATATTGCGGTAATTAGGTTTTTAAGTTATCTAATTTTACAAATATTATGCATTATCAGTTGGAGTTTTCATTTGCTGCAGACACGCCTTTGCGTTCAAAAGCAAGCACTATATTGACAGCAGATGCTTTTTTGAAGGATTATCTGGGAGAAAAGTATTATGCAGAACTAAAACAATCTCCAAAGTATGATTTCGAAAAAAGACGTATTGAGCAGATGATTAATTATGTGCCTGGCGGCGATGTTGTTTTATTTGAAAATGTTTCGAAACCTTATTTTGTTGAAAATTTCCAGCCTGTTTTTTGGAGCAAGCACGCAGGGCAAATAAAGGAAAAAAGGCCGATTTACAAGTTAGATGCACTGAAGAAAGATTTTTCATCTACGCCAATTATGATTAAAGGCGTTAAAATAAGTATGTCGTGTTTATACCAGCCTCCTAAATCATGGGGCACTTCTATTGAGAACATATTTGCATACAAAAACTCAAGAGATGAAGCAGAAATGCTGAAAAAACTGGCAGAATCAGGAGTTAATGTTGAAAAAGTTCTTGGTTATTTTGAGCAGAGTCCTGTTGTTGATGAAGAAGATGAAAATTTTAAGTTTATAATGGATAAAGTTAGAACTCACAAAGTGTATGAGCAATGGTTATACACAGAATTTGTTGATGGCCAGAAACCTTTGGAGTTATTGGCAAATGAATCTGATAGGGAACAAGTTTGGAAAGCTGACGCACAATTACTGGCAAGTTTATGCAAGGCTAAAGTTAAGCATCAAGGATTCTATTCACGTGAATTCGATGATAAAGTTTGGAAAGATGGCAAAATGGTGCTTATTGATGTGGATGAATCATTTTATATTGAAGATTCTAGAATGTATGGGGAATATTTTAAAGCAAATCCGGGAAAACTTCCTGATTATTTCACAAGCTGGGTAACAGACTGTGTTGCGGGTTATTTATTTGGCAAGGTTATGAGAGAAAATGAAGTTCAATTGTATGCAGACGAATTTTGCAATTCTCTCGGATTTGACGAATCCATAAGAGAGAAAATTTGCAAGGATGCAGACCCTCAAAGGCAGACTGAAGAGTCATATAATGCTGTAATGATGGACTGTGACTGATTCTTCACTCCAAAGTCCCCCAAAGGTATTTTAAAGGAGTATTGTATATTATGAGCTATGTTGGGTATTGGGCAGTTAGTATTGGCTATTAGGTATTACTTTCTTTCGCAAGCTAGAAAGAAGGGCCATCAGAAGTATGGTGGCAGGCCAAAAGACGTTTGTGAGCATATCATAGATGACTGCTGGACTGGTGTGTATTACAAGTCAAGCATAGGTAACAGTAATTTTGACGCCAGGGATTTTGGTATGTCTGTAAAGAGCTTATTATCGATGTATCATCAAAAAGAAGTAATATCGACTTTAGAGTATGTCCTGCACAGATACAGCGAAAATAATAAAATCACGCTAAAAATTAGCCCGTCAGGTTCGTGCTTCACGCCTTTCAATAACAAAAGCATTGATGCAGTTGCGTGGATTTTGAGGGCATTAAGGATAGCAGAAGCAGGTGACTTGGTAAAGGAGCATAAACAATTTTTGAAGAAAGAAGTGCATAGAATCACAAAATCAGTTTACAGCAGGGATATGAAATTAATACGCCCTGACGCAAAAATAGACAAGATTAGAAGAAATATCATAACGCACAGCAGCTGTTATGACAACTGTTTGTTCGCGATGATGGCTGAAGACGCTGATTTTTTTAACATCCTGCCTGATGAATTAAAGAGGGTTGATTTCAAAAAAGCAATCTTGGAGACTTTTTGGAATGGAAAATATTTCAAAAAGGATATTACTGACAGCCGCGCTTTCCTTTCAGAGGCAAATCTTGCTCCTTTTATCACGGGATTAATCTCTGGAGAAGGCATATTGAGAAAGGTCATGAATGGCATAAAGGCGAGGGAATTAAACTTGCCTTCTCCTGTAAAGCCGGTTTCAGAGGTAGTTCTAGAGCGGCAAACGCAGGGATGGATTAACTTCTTCACACCTGATACAAGCGCGTCAATTCAGTCAAGATTGGGTTTGGAATACATTAAACTCCTCCATAAAGTGGACAAATACGAGGCAAAAGAGGAAATGCAGAAAATAATAAAATTGCTAACGAAAGACGGCACGCTGTTTGAGTTCTATAATCCTGACAACACTCCTGAAAAGACGTGGAGCTGGATGTCTGACGAGGGAATGTTATACTTG
>Ga0210057_1010479_pt1 | contig 10479 bp, 13 predicted proteins | sample CryGeyCG2114_010_2_FD_183968 | JGI IMG/M metagenome (GOLD analysis project Ga0210057, IMG submission 183968) | Groundwater microbial communities from aquifer - Crystal Geyser CG10_big_fil_rev_8/21/14_0.10 (SPAdes) (version 2) | ecosystem: Environmental > Aquatic > Deep subsurface > Groundwater ...
TTATTTGAATAGCTTAAACTTAGAAGTTGCTATAAAAACAATTCCTAGAATCAGAATTGTTATTCTTAATGAGTCTGATCCAAAATGGAAGATTGCCATCAGTGCTGCTACCAAAGCTAGAACTAGTCCTGTTGTAAATCGAGTTGTTTGTTTTTTCATTTTACATCCCTAGGAATTTCATGAATTCATATACAAGAAAGGTTGGCCATATAAGTGACTTTATTACTCCCAAGACTCCGCTCCAGATATTTGGGGCATATACTAGGTAATAAACTGCTGAACCTAAGAATCCTAACCCGTAAATAGAACCTCCATAGTGTCCGGATTCAATTTTGCATTTACTCCCTTTCTTTATTTTCCCCTTCTTTTTGGTTTTTCTTGCCATAGGATATTGAAGATTTTTTTGTTTATAAAATTATTTAAATGAGATTTAATTGAATATTCTATGGAAAAAGAGGGTGCCCAATATACTTATATTGATAGGCAGAAGCAGATAAAGAAGTGGATTATTATGGGGGTTATTCTTCTTATCCTATTTGTTGCAACTATATGGATAATTTTTGGTCCGCTTTGGACTTTGTGGGGGGAGGAAGAAGGAGATCTTGAAGATGTGACTCAAGAACAACAGCAAGAGGCTTTCGATTTCTGTGGGGGTGTTGAGAATGACATTCATAGGCTAGATTCGGATGGGAATGGGCTTGCTTGTGAGAGTTTGCCTTAGTTCTCATCAATCCATTTACCAGTATTACTGTTCAAATAAAAAACTTTATAAACTTTAGTTTGTACGTTTAAAATAATATGGAGATGATTAAACTAAAGTTTACACGATTGCAAAGCGAAATTTTTAGATTGCTTTGTATTCAAGTTGGGAAGTTCTTAAATCAAACTGCAATTGCTAAGAAATTAAAGGTTTCATCTACTGCAGTTTCTAAAGCATTATTGTACTTGGAGAAAAATAATTTGGTTTTGATTAAAAAGGATAAAAAGATGAATTTAAATCTAATTGAGTTAAATAGGGAGGGGGAGGGAGTTATTGAATTAAAAAGAGTGGAAAACTTGAAAATATTTTATGAATCAGGTATTGTTAAAGTTTTAGAAGAAAAATTTCCTGGTTCAATAATAATTTTGTTTGGAAGTTATTCTTATGGAGAAGATACCTCTGAATCAGATATAGATTTAGCAATTATTGGGTGTAAACAGAAAGAAGTAAATTTTGAGAAGTTTGAGAAATTATTTGAAAGAGAAATTAGGGTTAATTTTTATACTAATTTAAATGAAATTAACTCTAACCTAAGAAGTAATATTGTAAATGGGATTATTTTGTCCGGAAGAATTGAATTATGAAAAAATTTGAAGAGTTTTTAAAAGAGAGGGTTGTTCGAAAGCAATTTCCAGATCGGGCAAGGGCGAATGATTTAATTGAAGAATCAAAAAGGAAGTTAAAAAATTTAAAGAGAATTATAGAAAAAATGGGTATTGATGATGAAAATTCTAATAATCTTGTTGAAGATTCTTATGATGTTCTTTTAGGACTTGTTAGGGCGAGGATGTTTTTGAATGGTTTTAGTGCTTCTGGAAAAGGAGCACATGAAGCAGAAGTAGCTTTTGCAAGAAAGCTTGGATTGAATGAAAGAGAAATTTATATGCTGGATCAATTACGATACTTCCGGAACGGGATTCTTTATTATGGAAAAAGGTTTGATAAAGAATATGCGGAGAAAGTGTTGGCTTTTTTAGATAAAGTTTATAGAATTTTGATTAAGATATAGTGTTGTGTTTTTACCAATCTAACCCTGCACTATCCCCATAAATGTAGTTTGGTTGGCCTTTCTTTTTTATTTCTTCTTGATAAACTTTGTGCATTCTTCTTAGGAAGTCTTGTTTGTCTTCTATTCGCATTAAATCAAGGTGTCCTTGGAGGAGAAGATTTAGACTGAATGGGCTGGGAATTTTTACGTGGTCACTGTTGATTATTATTTGTTTTTTTTCAATGTCCTGTAGAATTTTTTTTGCATTTTTTATATCCATTAAATCTTCTAGGACTTCCCGCTTTGCTTCTTTGAGAATTGGAAATTCTTTGCTTATCTTTTTTACTGCTGCTATAAGGAAGTGGGATTTCATTTGTTGTTTCTTTACGCTTTTGGTATTTCCTTTGTAGTTTCTGAGAATCATTAGTGATCGTGTGGCGCAATGACGGAATCTTCTTGTTAAGATGTCTGTTTTTTCAATTGCTTCTTTAAGAATGTCTTCTATATTTTCTGAAGTTAGTTGAGAAAATGCTTTTTCAATATCCATACTATCTGAAGAGAGGTAGAACCCTCGGTCGCTTATTCCAATTTCAACATCTCTCCTTTGTTTTATGCCCATTAAATACCCTAAGACTCTCGATAGTGCATCATTGACTCTACGACCGTACATTGAGTGGACTAGGATGTAATTTTTGTTGTCTCTCTCATCAGTATATTTTTCTATGTATATTGAGTTTGTGTGTGGAATTTGTGCGAATTTAAACTGATCTTCAAAATACTCGTGTATTTCTTTTGCTATGAAATCATTTGTGTAAAGGTATTTTTTGATGAAGGTGAGCATTGTTTCTTTTGACTGGTTTTTTTCGAATCTCTCGTTCATTATTTTTCTGAATTTGTTTATTTCTAATGCAGAATCAAAACTTAAGGGTAAAGATTCTGAAAACCAGCTCGGGATTGTTGGCGCTCTTGACATTTCTGATTTGACATATAAATTCATTCCTTTTGTGTATGCATATGAATATTTTCTTCCTCCTAAGACAAAAACGTCTCCCTTTTTCATACGACTTAAAAAAGATTCGTCTATTGCCCCTATTTTTTCTCCGCTAGGTGAAAGTTTGACTGTTATAAAAGATTCAGATGGGATTGTGCCTATGTTTGTCATATAAATTACTCTTGCCATTTTTCCTTTTTTTCCTATTTGTTTTGTTTCTTTATCATACCATATTTTTCCATAAACATGATTATCTTCTAACCCGTAATCTCCGCTCAAGTAGCTTATAATTGAAAAAAAATCATCTTTGCTTAAAGATTGATAACAATAACTTTTTCTTACTGTTGCAAGAAGTTCATCTATATCCCATATTTTGTATATGGCCATTCCGTAGATTTGTTGACTTAATACGTCTAAGCAATTATGTGGGAACTGGATTTCATCTATTTTGGATTCGAGCATTTCTTTTTGAATTACTGCACACTCTAACATATCATCCCGGTCTACTACTATAAATCGACCTTTTGCTATCTCATTTAATTTATGCCCCGCACGACCTATTCTTTGCAAAGCCCTTGAACTGGCTTTTGGACTTCCTAGAAGTAAAACTAAATCAATATACCCAATATCAATTCCTAATTCTAGAGAAGTTGAGCAGACAACAACCTTTAACTTTCCGTTTCTAAGGTCTTCTTCTACCTGGAATCGGTTATCTTTGCTTAATGAAGAGTGGTGTGCTGCTATGTTTTCATCAAAATAATCAAGCGGGAATTTGTCTTTAAGATAATTAACAACTCTTTCTGTTGCTGAACGGGTGTTTGTGAAGATAAGCGTTGTTTTGTGTTGTTTGACTAAATCATGTATTAACTGATACATTGCTGGATATGGGTTTTGATGTTCTACTAGGTTCTCTACGGGGGTTAGGACATCTATTTCTATTTTTTTATTAAATGGGACTCTAGCGATTTCCACTTTTCTGTTTTTATCTGTTGGATCGTTTCCTACTAGAAATTTAGCAACCTCTTCTAAGGGTTCTACTGTTGCGCTTAAACCTATTTTTACAGGCCAGATGCTTGACATTTCGTTTAGTCTTTCTAGGCTTAGACTTAGATAGACCCCTCTTTTATTTCCTAAAGCATGAATTTCATCCACTACACAAAACTCTACTGCTTTAAATGCTTCTGAGAATTTTTGGGTCGTCAAAACTATTGCCAGAGATTCTGGTGTTGTGATAAGGATGTGTGGAGGATTCTTTGCCATTTTTGCTCTTTCAGAAGTGGTTGTGTCTCCGGTTCTAAGGCCGACTCTTATTAATGGAAGTTTTTTTCCTTTGGTCTTGGCAATCTTGTTTATTTCCTCTAAAGGTTCAATTAGGTTTTTGTGTATATCGTTTGAGAGTGCCTTCAATGGGCTTGAATATATTGCATAGACTTTGTCTTCTAATTTATCTTTGGCTGCGAGAGTTACTATGTAGTTTAGGATTGAGAGGAATGCAGTTAGTGTTTTTGTTCCCCCTGTTGGAGCTGAAATTAAAATATTTTTTCTATTCCATATGCTTAGGACTCCGTATCTTTGGGGGGGTGAGAATTCTTTGAATTTAGAGAAAAACCATTCTTTCACATAGGGGTGTAGAGTCTTGACTATTTCTGCATCTTGATTTTTATGTGATAAAGTTATTTGTTTGTCCATGATTCTAATTATAAGTAATAAGAATAAATAAAGTGTTTTAATTAGTAATAAGGAGGGTATTTAAGGTTTTTGAATTGGTTTTGTTATTCAACAGAACCATAAGGCAGTTTTCCTTTGAATTTTTTTTGTTCTTGAGTAAAATGTTTTTTACATAAATAATTCCACCCTTTATCTTCATATTTTCCTCCCAACATAAAAAAGTAGACTTCTTTGTGGGCTTTATTATTACAAATTCCATCATATTCGCAAAGGATTACTTTTTTCCCCTTTAGTTTTTTATATCTTACTGAAAAGGATTCTATTTTTGGTTTCTTTTTCATTTAAATACATAGAATTTATATATATAAAATTAATTAAAATATCATGGAAAAGAGACATATTGATTTTAGAGATCAGATTTCTAGGAATAAGACTAAATCGTTCTTATTATTGTTGATTATTTTTGTTGTGATAATTGCTTTGGGGTATGTTATAAGTATGGCTCTTGCTCCAGGGAGTTTTTTCTTTATAATGATAATTGCTTCTCTTTTTTCTATATTTTATGTTTGGTTTAGTTTTTACAATAGCCATAAAATTGCTATTATGAGTGTTGGGGCGAAGAAAGCTACTAGAGAGAGCTATAAACAGTATTATGATTTAGTTGAGGGTCTTACTCTGGCTTCTGGAATGCCTATGCCTCAGCTTTATGTTATGCCTTCTTCCCAAATAAATGCTTTTGCTTCTGGGCGTAATCCTCAAAATGCAGTTGTTTGTGTTACAGAAGGAGCTTTGGAAAAATTAGATAAGAAAGAGTTAGAGGGTGTTTTAGCTCACGAGTTAGGACATATAGCTAGTTATGATATGAGGTATATGACTCTTGTTGCTGTGGGGGTTGGAATGATTTCTATAATAAGTCAGATTTTTCTTCGAAGTTTATGGTTTGGGGGGGGACGTGGAGGAAATGACAAGAATGGAGCTATCTTTATGGTGATTGGAATTGTTCTTGCAATACTTGCTCCAATAGTTGTCTGGTTGGTTCAGGCATCTATTTCTAGGAAGAGGGAGTTTTCAGCTGATGCTTCTGCTGTAAAGTTTACAAGATATCCTGCAGGACTTATTGGTGCTTTGAAGAAAATAAGGCATGATAATCCTCCTACTGAAAAAAAAGTAACAAAGGCTGTTGCTCCTTTGTTTTTTTCTAATCCGTTAAAGGGTTGGGGTTCAACACATCCTTCTTTAGAGAAGAGGATAGAAGTTTTGGAGAGGATGTAAATTAGAGTGGTGATAAAATATTATATACCATTTTGGTTTCTTTTTATTTATGGGAGATAAACCTAAGCTACCTGTTAATGATCTTTCTATAGCGTCATTTAATGGATATTTTAAAGAAAAACATCTTGATGGAGATATTTTGAGGGATGAAGACATAGAAGAAATAAAGAAGATTTTTGGGTTGGATGATAGGAGTATAAATAATAAAATTGGGGCTATATCTTGTGATGAATTTCATGCTCATAGTTATAAGTGTCATTTTTATTTTAGTCCTGAAGCTGGGATTGTTGATAGATTAATTAGGGAGATTCATAAGTATCGAGCAAAGTTAAGTGATGTTAGAAGTAGATTAGAGTAATTTTATAAATCCTTCTTCATTAATTCTTTTATAAAAATGGGGTTCATTAGGCACACGCTGTTAGTTTTTGTAAGTGTTGTTTTGTTTATAGCTTTCTTAACTGGAAGTTTATTCCTTACATTTAGTTTATCTCTGGATTATGAGCATGTTAAACCGGAGCTTAGAAAAGTTGTTTTGGATTTGGCAAATACGGAGGCGGAGTTGGATAGTGCGGTTAATGAGAGGTTGGAGTTTATGACAACATATTGTGGTAATGAGAGTGAGTATGTTTTTTTCTTGGGGGGGAGTACATATGTTATTGATTGTGATGTTGTTCCGAATGGGATTTCATCCATAATAGAATCGGGTCTTGATAATTTTATAGATAAAATTTATTATGATGATTATTCGAATTGTGGATTTTGGAAATGTATTCAAAATGAAAATCCTTTTGTTTTATTTTCTATGCAGGCCCAAGATTATTGGACTGGGAAGTTTTATCTTATGTTGACTATTGCTATTGTTTTACTTGTAATCATGTTTCTTTTAGTTGAAAGAAAACCCAATATGTTAATTCTTTCTGGGGCTTTGCTTACAGGCAGTTCTTTGTTATTTAGGAAAGTAGGGAGTTTATTGGGGTTCATAGATGATTCTGTTCTTGATTTTGTGACTATCTTCTTTTCTCGTGGAACTGCTGTTTTCTTGATTACTATCATAGTCGGAATAATGGCTATTGGGCTGGGAATTCTTTGGAAAATACTAAGATGGGGGGAAGGAAAGAAAAAGTTTTCTAAGAAGGATGTTGAGGATATTGTTGAGAAGAAGGTTAAAGAGAGTAAAGAGATAGATGAGAAGATTAAAGAAAGCAAGAAAGAAAAGAAGAAAAAATAGCTTTTTATACTCTAATTCTGATTTGTGTATATGGTTGTTAAAGATAAAGAAAAATGTGTTGTAATGTTTTCTGGGGGATTAGATAGTAGGCTTGCGATAAAACTTATGCAGGAAAAGGGTTTTGAAGTTTTGGCTGTTTATTTTCATCTTCCTTTTGGAGAGGGATGTTGTAACAAGGGATGTAGTTTTAATTTTGCTCAGCTCCAGGGGGTTGAGCTGAAGATAATTGATTGTAGCAAGGGAAAATTATTACAAGAGTACCTGGATGTTGTTAAGAAGGCGGCTCACGGGACTGGGGCGGGGGTTAATCCGTGTGTTGATTGTCGTATCTTTATGTTTAAGAAAGGGAAAGAGATCGCCGATAAGAAAAGTATTAAATTTGTGGTTACTGGAGAAGTTCTTGACCAGCGTCCCATGTCTCAAAGGAAAAAACAAATGGAAATTATTGAGAAGGAGACTGATTTGGCGGGGAGAATTATTCGTCCTTTGTGTGATCTTGGATTTTGTGGGAGGAGGAGGGTTAATCAGATGGAACTTGCTAAAAAATTTAATATAAAATATCCAGAACCGGCGGGGGGGTGTTTATTATGTGAGAAGGAGTTGAAGAAGAGATTAGGATATTTGCTTAAAAGGGGAATGAATGATGAAGAGGTGAGCTTGGTGGGGATTGGGCGTCATTTTTTAATTGATGAGCGCTGGGTAGTGCTTGGAAGAAATCATGTTGAAAATCTTATTATTGAGAACTTTAAGGGGGCGATTGTTCCCAAAGAACTTGGTCCTTCTGTAGTTGTATTAGATAAATGTAATGGGGGTGTTGACAAGAAAGTTAGTGAATTGGTGTTTGCTTATTCTAAGAAAGGTAGCTTGAAAGAGAGGAAAACTTTTGAGAAGTACAGGCTATAAATATTTTTAAAGAGTTTCTTTTTGAGGTTTATATGGGTTTAATTCCTTTTTTTGATTCTTTGAAAGAAGTTAAGTATCTTGTAGAGAATTCTGATTATGTGGAAAATCCTAGGATCTCTTTAAAGAATATTGTTTCTTGGGTGAAAGATCATCCTTCCATTGATAAACTTGTAATGGGAAGCGATACTTACAATCTTATTCTTGAAACAGAAGAGAGTGCTTCTAAAGGAAGTTGGCCCGAGGCCTTAAATGGTGTTTTGAACAAGATAGGTATTGGTTATTATGTTATAGGGGGGGAGAACATCCCTTCTAAAGGGAGCGTTCTTTATGTTTGTAATCATGCTTATGGGCTTGTGGATAGTTGTTTGGTCGGGGGAGGGTTGGGGGGGGATACTTGAGAAAGAGGATATTGATTTTAGAATTGTGGCTACTCATAAACTTAAAGTTCTTGAGGGTGCTGAGGATTTTCTTCTTTTTGTAGATAATCCTGTGGTGAAGAAAGATTCTTCTAGAGAAACAGAACTAAAGTCAAATGTGGCTTCGCTTTTAAAAATGAGGAGATTTTTAAAAAAAGGAGGTCATCTTGCAGTTTTTCCTGCTGGCGAAGCTTCAGATTACAGGATGAGAGATTATCCTTGGAGGCATTCGGTCACTAAAATAACAAAGTATTGTGATTATGTTGTGCCTCTGTGGGTTAGTGGTCCTGGACATACTTTTCTTTATGATTTTTTAGATATAATTAAACCGAGTCTTAGGGGCGCGGTTAGTTTGAGGGAGGCCTGGAAAATGAAAGGAAAAAAAGTAGTTCTTAATATTGGTAAATCAATCTCAACCGAAGACCTTAAACTTATTGGAGAAAATGGAGAGGTTATAAAATATTTGAGAGAAAAGTCAGAAGAGTTAGCTTTATAATCCCTAGTTCTTGTTTTTTAATATGTGTCAGGAGTGTTTGTCAAAACCAGTTTATGAGTTTTCAAATAAGCGAGTTGTTTGTAAAGTGTGTTTTCTTAGATGGTTTCAGAAGAAATTTTTATACTCTGTTCGAAAATTTGGAATGATTAAGAAGGGGGATGTTGTGGGGTATAAGAAGGGAATGGGTTTTAGGGAGGCGGTTCTTGAGTCTTTGTTGGAAATGTTTGTTGGGAGAGCTCCCGTAGAACTTGTAAAAATTCCAAATAAGAAGGCAAGGAAAATTGCTTTATCTGATACTACTGACACAATCGCTAGGGAGATAGTTGAGGAAGTAGTTAAGGGAGATGTGAGGAAACTTAAACTAAGTCCTGTAGATTCTAAATTCATTCGCCCTCTTTTTTTGTTCACTGATAAGGAAGTTGAGCTATATGCTAAGTTGAAAAAGCTTGGTTTTTCAAAAATTGAGGAAAGAAAGACTAAACTTGGGGCTTTTGTAGAAGAGTTGGAAAAAAAGCACCTTGAAGTGAAGCATGCTGTGGTTAAGAGTTATATGGGTATGTTCAATTAATTATTTTTTCTTCTGATCTTTACCCTCTATCTTATTAAGAAATTGACGAATGAATCTTTGGTGTTCTTCAGATTTAGCTTTTATTTCTTTTACTACAAAGATTTCGGTTCCGTGTCTTTTTTGTTTTTCTGTTGTTATATCTCTTCCTAATTTTTCTTTTATGGTTTCTCCTAAGAGTATTTCTTTATTAGAAATTGTTGTCATTTTCTTTGCTCCTGTAATAAGAGTTCCCATACTCATAAATTTGAGAAGAGATGGAGATTCTTTCTTTGCTATGATTGTTCCGTAATTAATGGAAAGTCCGTAATCTATTTTCTGGTTGAATTTTTTATTATGTTCCTCAAGAATTTGTTTAGCACTTTGTGCTATGTGTAGTGCATTTTTTTCATTTCCAAATGTTCGAGTTTTTATTGGGGCTAGTATAAAGAATAAAAGGCCTTGGTTTTCGTATACTGCTGCCTTGTTTTCTTCTGCAAGAGTTACTATTTGTTGTATTGTTTCTCCTGCGTTTGTTTTTTTAGATTCAATTTCTTGGAGGTTTTTTATTCTTAATGCAACAATGCTTGCGTTTTGTTTTTCTCCTTTTATTGAAAGAGATAATTCTGCTTTACTTTTAGTTTTTATTTTGGATTTAGTATTTAAAGGAACCGCGGTTATTTTTTCTTCCTGAGTTCCTGGATGTTTTGGTCTCCTTTTTATTATCCTTCCAAAGAAACTTCTTTTATACCCTTTTTTGAAAATTGTGAATGCTACAAATCCAAGTATTGCGATCATGAAAATCCATACAAAAGGGTATTTGACGAATCCCCCGACTCCTTCAGCGGCTTTTCTTACGTCTATTGTTTTCCCTGTAAGGAACACTTCTTCTGTTTTATCCATTATTTCTACTTGGTAATGACCGTCTGGAGCACTTAAAACATATTTCTGGATTTCGCCTAACTCTAAACTTACATTTATGTTTAGGGGTTCTTCTCCAACCTTGACTAAGAGATTATCTTGGTAAGGAACATTGCCGGTATTGGTTATGATAAGGGTTTTGTTTATTATTTCTACTTCCACACTCTTTTTTTCTGTAATTTTAAAGTTGGATTCGCTTGTTATTTCATTTGAAGTGGCAATTACTTTCCATTCTGCTGGGAGCTCATTATTTTTTATTGGAAGCTCAAAAAATTCATCGGTTGCTATCTCT
>Ga0210057_1010480_pt1 | contig 10478 bp, 8 predicted proteins | sample CryGeyCG2114_010_2_FD_183968 | JGI IMG/M metagenome (GOLD analysis project Ga0210057, IMG submission 183968) | Groundwater microbial communities from aquifer - Crystal Geyser CG10_big_fil_rev_8/21/14_0.10 (SPAdes) (version 2) | ecosystem: Environmental > Aquatic > Deep subsurface > Groundwater ...
GAGAAAGAAGTCATAGTGGTTGACGACGGGTCCGTTGATAAAACGGTGCCGGTCGCCAAGGAAGTGGGCGCCCGGGTCGTATCCCATTTAGAAAACAGGGGAGTCGGTGCGGCTTTTGCTACCGGTATTAAAGAAGCGCTTGCCAGAGGTGCCGATTTGGTTTTAACCATTGATGCTGACGGCCAACTTAATCCAGCTGAAATTCCTAAACTAATCAAGCCTCTTTTAGAAAACAAAACTGACGTTATTTTGGGTTCCCGTTTTATGAGAGGATTGCCATCTCCCAAGATGTCCTGGGTTAAATTTTTGGGCAATAAATTAATGGCTCAGTTCGTCAGTTATATTGCTGCCAAAAAACTTACTGATGCTTCCTGCGGATTCCGCGCTTATTCCAAAGAGGCGCTACTGCATCTCAATCTTTTTGGCAAGTTTACCTACACCCAAGAGACAATTTTAAATTTAAGTTTTAAAGATTTAAGGATAATGGAGGTGCCAGTCACGGTCAAATATTTTGCTGGTAGGACTTCCGATGTCACCGGCAATTTAGTCAGTTATGTTTTCCGGTCAATGAAAATTATCTTCCGGACGATCATCGATTACAAGCCCTTGAAGTTTTTTGGGGGATTGGGAGTTCTCCTTTTTTCGGTTGGAATAATACTAGATATAACCATGCTTTATATTGTTATGAAAACCGGCAGTTTCTCTCCCTATATCATTGTGGGAGTTTCGGGATTAACTTTCAATTTCTTTGGCTTGACTTTCTTTATTATTGGGTTGGTTGCCAATCTGTTGAACCGGGTCCGTCAGAACCAAGAAAGGATGCTTTATTATCAAAAAAAGAAGATTTATGGCCCCGTTAGAAATTACCAAATAAATGGGGTTAATGAAAATAATTACCACGATGCACAAGATAAACCAAATTTCTAACGGGGTGGTTAAAAAAAAAGTTCTATTCATCGGAGTGACCAATTATGATTTGGAAAAACTCGAACTCCAGCAATTGAAGAAAAAATTCGAAGGATTGGCCCGGGGAGCGGAAGTTTTTGTTTTGGCCAAGGGCAGGCCGTTCCGCAAGACAACCTGGCAAACGGAATTTTATCTTTTGCCTGCCAACTTTCTTTTCTGGCCTTTAGCTTTTTGGCTGGCTTTTTATTTATGTTTAACAAAAAAAATCGATACCATTGTCGCTCAGTCTCCCTTAATAGAGGGATTAGTCGGCTCGGTTCTTAAAAAAACATTAAGGAAGGAGTTAATTGTTGAAGTTCATGGCGATTGGGAGGCAAGGTATCCGTCTCTTAAAAAGATTTTATCAATTTTGGCCAAGTTTAGTTTAAAAAATGCCGATAAAATAAGAGCAATTTCCAGTTTTACCTTGGAAAAAGCCCGGCGTATCTCGCCCAACAAACCCTATTTTGTTTTTCCAACTTTCACCGATATTGACGATTTTCTTCAAGAAAAAAACACCCAATTCAACAACTTTATTTTATTCGTCGGCAACCTGCAAAAAGTCAAAGGAATAGACTTGCTTATGGAAGCATTCCATAAGCTAAATTTCCAATTTCCAATTTCCAATTTCCAATTAGTGATTATTGGCGAAGGTCCCGAGCGAAAGAATCTTGGATTCTTGGCTTCTAAACTAAAAATCCAAGATAAAATTGAATTTAAAGGACAGCTTTCTTTAGAAGAAACAAGGAATGTTATGAAAAATTGTTATTGTCTTATTTTGCCTTCTTTATCGGAAGGTTTGGGCAGGGTTCTGATAGAAGCGATGGCGTTGGGAAAACCGGTAATCGGGAGCAACGTCGGGGGGATTCCGGATTTAATCAAAGACGGCCAAAACGGCTTTTTGTTTGAAGTTGGCAATACTGAAGAGCTGGCAGAAAAATTAAAAACTTTATTAAACAATAAAATATTGGTCGTTGAAATGGGCAAACGCGGTCGCGAATTCGTCCAAGACAAATTCTCCAACGAAAAATATATTAGGAACTATCTAGACACGATAAATTTATGAAGCTTTTAATAATAACCCAAAGGGTGGATGTTGAGGACGATAACCTCGGTTTTTTTCACGATTGGATAGAGAAATTCGCTCAAAAACTGGACAAGGTTTACGTGATTTGTCTTTGGCGAGGAGAACACAGACTCCCCCAAAACGTCATTGTCAGCTCGCTGGGCAAAGAGAAAGGGATTTCCAAGATTGGCCAGATTTTTCTATTGCAGAAGCATCTTTTTCAAACTATTCCCAAGGTTGATGGCATCTTCATCCACATGGGTTCAATTTACGCTTTAGCCTCTTTTCCTTTGGCTAAAATTTTCAGAAAGAAAATAATATTGTGGTATGCCCACGTCAAGCCAAACATTTCTTTCATCGAGGAAAAAATAGTTTCAAAGATTCTGACGCCGTCTAAGGAAAGTTGCCACGGGAGCAACAAAATCATCGTGACCGGACACGGCATTGACACTGATCTTTTCAAGCCGCTAACACCCCGGTCAGCAGCGCTTGGCGGCCAAAAAACCATTCTTACCACGGGACGAATTGCTCCGGTTAAAGATTTAGAAACATTGATTGAAGCCTTTAGCATCTTGGTTGATAAAAAGGGCATGAAAAACATTAAAGTAAAAATTATTGGCAGTGCCGCAGAGGATTACGAAAGAAAATATTTTGTCAGAATTAAAGATTTAATCCAGGCAAAAGCGCTAAAGAATCAAGTAGAATTTTTAGCAGGCGTTCCTCATAAAGAAATAGTCAAGCTTTATCAAACTAGCGATATTTTCGTCAATATGACAGGCGGAGGCGGGGCGGGAAAAGCGGTTTTGGAGGCGATGGCCTGCGGCACTCCGGTTATCTTGTGCACCAAGACCTTTAATGATTTATTGGGTGACTTTAAGGACGAGGTAATTTTTGAAGAAAAAAATCCTAAAGACTTTGCCGAAAAGTTGTTAAACTGCTTGAATTTTTCAGAACAAAAAAGCAGAGACTTCGGGCGTTTGCTAAGAAGCATCGTAGTCAGCCACCACAATTTAGACAACTTGATAGATAAAATAATCAACAATTTTAAATAAATAAATGACCGTTTGTTATTTTGGCATTTACGATCCAAATAATTCCCGCAACAGAGAGTTAATCAGGGGCTTAAAAGAGAACGGTGTTGAAATAATTGAGTGCCGGGTAGAGCCGACTCAATCTTTTAAGAACTGGCAGTTATTCAAGAAGCACCGAGGGATTAAAAATTATGACGCAATGATTGTTGGTTTTCCCGGCCATCCAGTGGTGCCTTTAGCCAAACTTATCAGTAGAAAACCAATTATTTTTGACGCTTTTGTTTCTCTTTACGACTCCAATGTTTTTGACAGAAAAAGCGTTTCTCCTTATAGTTTTTGGGCTTTGAAGTATTGGTTGCTGGACTGGCTTTCGTGCAAATTGGCCGACAGGGTTCTTTTGGACGCTGATGAACACATCAAATATTTCATTAAAACCTTTAGTATTAAAAAGGAAAAATTCAGAAGGATTTTAGTCGGGACCGACGAAACTATTTTTTATCCCAGGGACTGTCAAAAAAACACTGACAAATTTTTGCTTCTTTTTCAGGGAACTTATATTCCTTTACAGGGGGTGGAGTATATGGTAAGAGCAGCCAAACTCTTAGAAGATAAAGATGTTCAATTGAACATCGTCGGCCGGCTGAAAAATTACGGTCCAGCCATCGAACTGAGCCGGGAGCTGAATGCCAAAAACGTAAACTTTATTGATTTTATACCCCAAAAAGAGTTGGCCGAGCAGATGGCTCAGGCTGATGTTTGTTTGGGTTTTTTTGGCGATACCCCCAAAGCCAAAAGATGCGGGGCGTTTAAAGTGACCGAAGCTTTGGCCATGAAAAAGCCGATTTTGACCGCCGACACCCCGGCTATGAGAGAGTTTTTGCAGGATAGGGAGAATTGTTTGTTTTGCCGGGGGGCCGATGCCGAAGATCTGGCTGAAAAAATATTGGAGTTGAAAAACAACCCGGCTTTACGGGAGAAAATAGCCCAAAACGGCTACAAGGTATACCAAGAAAGATTAACCCCGCGAGCCTTGGGCAGAGAGTTGAAAAATATCCTGGATGAGCTATACTGAAAAAGATGGAAAATACACCTTACCAGAAGATTTTGGTTACCGGCAACCGGGGATTTTTCGGGACCAATTTCGAACAATTTATCGAAAGAGAGCATCCGGAAATAGACCTATTCGGGTTTGATTTGAAGCACGGGCAAGACTGCCGCAATTTTTGGCAGATCGAAAAAGCGATAAAGGGAAAATCAATGGTTTTTCATTTCGCCGCTTTTACCCATACCGATACTTCCATGCGCTATCCGGAATTATTTTTAGGAGGCAACGTCAAGGGCACATTGAACGTTCTCCAGGCCTGCACCAAACATAAAGTCAAATTGATTTATATCAGCTCTTCCGAAGTTTACGGTACCTTAAAAGAAGGCTGGGAGAAACAATCGGAAGACCATCCTTTCGGGCCGGCTTCGCCTTACGCCACCTCCAAAGTTTCGTGCGATTTGATGTGCCAAAACTGGCATAAAATGTACGGGACAGACGTTGTCATCATCAGGCCCTTCAACGGCTACGGCTTCTATCAGGACAGGAGGAAAGTCATGTCCAAGTACATCGAATGGATTGAAAAAGGATTGCCTTTACAGGTCTACGGTGACGGACGCCAGAAAAGGGACTGGACTTTTGCGCAGGAGTTGGCTGAGGGAATCTGGCGGGTCCGCCAGTTGCCAGCCGGCGAGATTATCAATTTATGTTCAGGGAAAAACTATTCCATCTTGGAAGTGATTGAACTTTTGAAAAAAATAACCGATAAAGACATTAAAGTTGAATCGGTTAAGCCGAGATACGCTGAAGTCGGCAACATGATTGGCGACAATTCCAAAGCAAAAAAACTGCTCAATTGGGAAACAAAAATAGATCTGGAGGAAGGATTGGCTAAGACCTACCGCTGGCTCAAAGAGAACAAACCGATTTGTTACCTTGGCGGCGAACCAAAAACATTAAGGTTTATTTCCAATGAAGGCGCCTAAAATAAAAATAGTCAAGGAGAAGCCGTACAAAATACCCCTGTTTTATCCTTACATTTCAGAGAAGGCAATCTCGGAAGTAGTTAAAGTTTTACACTCGAAGTTTGTCGGTCAAGGGCCTTTAATTCCTTTATTTGAACAGAAATTTGCCGAAAGATTCAAAGCAAAATATGCGGTAGCAACAAGTTCCTGCACCGCCGCTCTTCATTTAGCCTACATTTTAGCTGGAATTCAAGAGGGAGACGAAGTATTGGTTCCTTTGTTTACCTGTTCGGCAACGGTACATCCGGTTCTTTACCAGAAAGCCATACCGGTATTTGTAGATATTAAAGATGATTTTACTTTAGACCCAGCTGATTTAGAGAAAAAAATTACCAAAAAAACCAAAGCAATAGTTGTCATGCATTACGGCGGGTGCATGTGCGATATGGACAGGATCATGGCCATCGCCAGAAAGTACAAACTGCCCGTGATTGAGGATGCTGCCCAGGCCGTGGGCGCTTACTATTTTGGCAAGAAAGTCAAAGGGTATGCTGGCACCATCGGCCACTTCGGCTGCTTCAGTTTTCAAGCCATCAAATATTTGACCACGATTGACGGGGGCATGGTCACTATGAAGAATGAAGACGATTTTAAGAAATGCAAAAGAATCAGATGGTTCGGCGTCGACAGGGATTTGAAAATAAAAAAAGGCTGGCAGCAATTCAAGGACTGGGAGAGAAGGGAGATGACTTATGATGTCTGGGAAGTGGGCTACAAATATCACATGAACAATTTTAATGCGGCCATTGGCCTGCAACACTTAAAGGAATTTAATGAGATACTTGCCCATTATAAAGGATTGAGTAATTTATATCGCAAACTTTTAAAGAACGCTGTCGGCATAGAGTTTTTGCCGACCAAAAAAGGCGATACTGCTTGGCTGATGACAATTTTGGCTGAAGATAGGGATGGGCTGGCCGATAAGCTGAAAAAACATGGCATAGAAACTAATTTGGTCCACATCAGGAGCGACGCCTACACCTTATTCAAGCCTTATGCCAAGGGAAAGTTCCTCAAGATGGATGCGCTGGAAGGCAAGTATCTTTGCGTCCCTCTTCACCGGAAAATGCGGGAAAAAGACGTCAAGTTCATTTGCGATGCCATTAAAAAACCGTAAAACTCTCAAAGTTGGGTTAGTCGGTTGCGGCCGGATAGCCACTCAGCATTTGACTGCCATAAAGGTTCTTCGCAATCAGATAAAGCTGGTGGCAGTTTGTGATTCCAACCCCAAAAAAGCCAAGGAAGTTGGCCTTGAATACCGCGTTCCTTTTTACACTAATTATCGAGATTTATTAAAGAGAAAAGATATCGATTTAGTGATAATTTGCACGCCCAACGGCTTTCATTATCCGATGGGGATGGCTGCAGTTCGAGCCGGGAAACACGTTCTGCTGGAAAAACCCCTGGCAATTAATCTGAAGGAAGCAGATGATTTAATCAGGGCCTTTAAAAAAAGAAAAAAAGAATTATTGGTGGTGATGCAGGTAAGGTACAACCAAGCCTTGAGGGTTTTAAAAAAGACAATTCAGGCGGGAAAGTTGGGGAAAATTTATAATGCCACTTTAACCATCAGATGGTCGCGTCCCCAGTCTTATTTCGAGGAAGCCGATTGGCGTGGCAAAAAGTCATTGGACGGGGGAGCTTTTTTGAATCAGGGTATCCATTACCTGGACGCCTTGCAGTGGCTTTTGGGCGGCGTCAAAAGCGTCTATGGGAAAATTGATCGAGTGGCCCATCGCATCGAAACGGAAGACGAAGTTTTTTCTTTAGTAAGATTTAAAAACGGAGCCTACGGTTTAGTTGAATTTACCATTTGTGCTTATTCTCAAAACCTCGAATGTTCCATCACGATTTTAGGCCAAAAAGGAACGGTGAAATTAGGCGGAAAAGCGATTAATGAAATTGAGTTCTGGCAGGTAAAGAATTGTCCTCGGCCAAAAATTCAAGAAAAAATCCCTCCGGACTTCAAAGGCTCCAGCCCCCACCACCTTTTTGTTTACCGAGATATCGTCAATTATTTCAAAAAGGGGAAAGAACCTTTCTTTTCCGGTGAAGAAGCCAGGAAATCGCTAGAAACTCTCGAAGCTGTTTATAAGTCGGCCAAACAAAATAAAGAAATCAGACTTTAAAATATAATCCGAATACTACGAATCATTAGTCGAATGCTACGAATAATTTTTTATTGAGATTATGGGAAAAATTAGAAAAATTTTGATTACCGGAGCCGGCGGTTCGCCCTCGACCAATTTCGTCAGGTCGCTGAAAAAAGCGCCCGAAGATTTTTATTTTATCGGGGTTGACTGCGACAGCTATTACCTGCAAAGAGCCGAGACCGACGAGAAATATTTAATCCCTTCAAAAGACGATGAACGCTATTTAGAGATGCTGAATGAAATTATCGTCCGGACAGGAGCCGATTTCCTCCACGCCCAGAACAGCGGCGAACTTGAAGTGCTTTCCGAAAACCGGGATAAATTAAAAACCAGATATTTTTTACCGAGCGTTGAAACAATAAGAATTTGCCAGAATAAGTTTGAGTCTTATCAAAAATGGGCGGAAGCCGGACTTCCTCAGCCAAAAACCTTATTTTTGAACAACGAGAACGACTTGAAGGAAGCTTTCGAGGGATTAGGGGGTGATGAAATATGGGTTAGAGAAATCAGGGGCTCGGGAGGCCGAGGTTCGCTTTTGACAAAAGATTTTGAGAAAGCCAAAACTTGGATTGATTTTAAAGACGGTTGGGGCAAATTTACCGCAGCTCAATATTTGTCGCCTCAATCAATTACGTGGCAGTCGATATGGCAGGACGGAGAGCTGATTGTTGCCCAAACCCGGAAAAGGCTGTATTGGGAACTGGCTAAAATATCTCCCTCGGGGATTAGTGGCGCCACTGGAGCAGCCGTCACCGTTTCCGATTCCCAAGTGGACGAAATAGCTTTGAAAGCGATCAAAGCGATTGATGCCGAGCCCCACGGGATTTTCAGCGTTGACATGACTTACAACAAAAACAATGTTCCCAACCCTACCGAAATCAATATCGGCAGATTTTTCACCACGCACGAGTTTTTTACCCAAGCCGGACTGAATATGCCCTATATCTTTGTCAAATTAGCTTTTGGAGAATCCTATCCCAAGCCCGCCAAAACAATAAATCCTCTGCCCGAAAACTTGGTTTGGATTCGAGGAATGGATTTTTTGCCCAAATTGACCACGGTGGAAGAGATAGAAAAATATGAAAAAGAATTTGAAAAAAGAAAGAACAAAGCGCGATGAAAAAAATATTTTGATAACCGGCGCGACCGGACATTTAGGCTCATTTTTATTAGGCAGAATTCCCAAAAACTACAATATTTTTACCATAGAGACGGATATTGCCGACAGAAACAAATTGGCGAAATACAAAAAGATATTTGAGGAAGCAGACGTCTTGATTCATCTGGCGGCTTACGTCCCGTTGAAGAGAAAGTTCGACGACCTGAACAAAAGCATCAATGTCAACGTCAAAGGTTCGCTAAACCTGGTTGGTTTGCTGAAAAAAGGCAGTAAGTTGATTTTTGCCAACACCTGCGAGATTTACAACCCCCAGACATTTTACGCCGTCAGCAAGCTGGTCGCCGAGAGGCAGTTGGGGATTATTTGCCGGAAAAAGGGCATTAAGTTCATTTCTTTAAGGTTTGCCAGCGTTTACGGCCCGGGCGAGAAAATCCAAAGAGCCATTCCCAATTTCATAAAGTCAGCCATAAGGAATGAAGACATCGTCATTTTCGGAGACGGCCGGGAGAAAAGGAGTTATTTATATATTGAAGATGCGGCCGAAGCCATCGTCAAGGCGATTACCTATCCTCGCGGCGGCATTTTCAATATTTCTTCAAGGGAAGTCGTAACGATTGCTGGGCTGGCCAGATTAATTAAAAAAATCGCCAAGTCGAAATCGAAGATCGTTTATAAACCGAGAATCAAAGAGAAAAGGGACATGGTATTCAGCGGCCGAGAAGCGGAAAGAAAGCTGAAGTTCCGGCCAAAGTTCACTCTGAATCGGGGCATCAAGGAAGAGATAATTTTTTTTGACAAGCCGACCATTTTTCTTGACCTGGACGGGACCGTTTTAGATGTTTCAGAAAGAGTTTACCGCGCCTATAAAGATACATTGAAAAAATACAAAAAGAAATTTCTCGGGAAAAGGAAATATCTGGAACTCAAAAAAAGGAAAACCCCAATTGGGGAAATATTGCAAAGAACCGGGGCAGAGGACGTTTACCCAAAATTTACAAGAGAATACGGGAGAAAGATTGAGAACGCTCGCTATCTGGAATTAGACGAAATGTCTCATTCGAAGAAGAAGACACTATTAGACCTGAAGAACGATTACAGATTAATTTTATTTACCTTGAGGAAGCATCCGACAAGACTGCTCGAACAATTAAAAAAGAAAGGAATAGATAAAATTTTTGAGAAAATACTCATTGGAAAAATTATTAGGCAAGACGGCAATTACAATAAAAAGTCGATTATGGTCGGTGATACCGAAACAGACATATTACTTGGAAGGAGGTTTGGGTTAAAAACGGTGGCAGTGACCAACGGAATGAGAAATAAGGATTTTTTAAAAAAATACAAACCCGATGTTTTGATTGATGACCTTCTTAAACTTAAACGCTCAATATAGGTCGATAAAAAAAGAGATTGATGCGGCCGTCAAACGAGTTTTGGATGGCGGATTTTTTATTGGCGGAGTTGAAGTAGAAGAATTTGAGAAGGAGATAGCCAAGTTTTGCGGCTCAGCATATGGCCTCGGCGTAAATTCTTGCACTGATGCCCTCTATTTATCTTTAAAAGCATTGGGAATTGGGTTTGGCGATGAAGTCATCACCACCCCTTTCACTTTTATTGCCACGGCCGAAGTGATTGCCAATTTGGGAGCTAAACCGGTTTTTGTTGATATTGAAAGCGAGACTTTCAATATCAACCCTGAGCTTGTCGAAGGGTCAATAACTCGAAAAACCAAAGCCATCATGCCGGTTCATCTTTTCGGTCAAACAGCTGACATGGCCGAGATTATGAAAATTGCCAAGAAACATAAATTACCCGTGATAGAAGATGCCGCCCAGGCCATTGGAGCGAAATATAAAAACAAGATGGCCGGGAGTATTGGCGACATTGGTTGTTTTTCTTTCTTTCCGACGAAGAACCTGGCGGCTTTGGGCGACGGCGGCATGGTGGTCACGGACGACAAAAAAACAGCTGATAAAATCCGGCTTTTAAAGAACCACGGCTCTTCTCCCAAAGAAAAGTACTTAAATCTTATTTTGGGGACCAATTCCCGGCTGGATACGATTCAAGCCGCTGTTTTGAGAGTAAAAATGAAGCAT
>Ga0210057_1010482_pt1 | contig 10477 bp, 8 predicted proteins | sample CryGeyCG2114_010_2_FD_183968 | JGI IMG/M metagenome (GOLD analysis project Ga0210057, IMG submission 183968) | Groundwater microbial communities from aquifer - Crystal Geyser CG10_big_fil_rev_8/21/14_0.10 (SPAdes) (version 2) | ecosystem: Environmental > Aquatic > Deep subsurface > Groundwater ...
CAATGAGTTTGGTGGGGCAGAGAGAGTCCTTCTGAAGCTTTCTCAGATGTATCCTGATGCGCCAATTTATACGCTATTTGTAAAAGAAAACTCAGCTGCAGCAAAAGAGTTTAGAAGTAAGAAAATAATCCAGAGTTGGTTTTCGCATGTGCCTTTTGCTGATAAACTTATTTCTCCCTTACGATTTTTGATACCATTTATCTGGCCATTCTTTGATTTTTCTGACTATGATCTTGTGATTACTTCTTCTGCTTGGGCTGTGACAAAAGGAATGCGTGGGGCTAAACGTGAGATAAGCTATATTCATACACCACCGCGATATTTATATGGGTATGAGGAGTCAAAAGATTGGAGTGGGTTGTCTTGGTTGGTTAAGGTCTATGGATTATTAGTAAATCATTTTATGAGGATGTACGATTTTAATCGAGCTCAAAAGCCTGATGTATTAATCGCAAATTCTCAGAATATTTCCCGCAGGATTAAAAAATTTTATAATAAAACATCAGACGTTATATACCCTCCAATTGAATATAAGAAATTTAGTAGTTCAAAAATATCACCGCATAAAGGTGACTTTTTCTTAACAGGAGGAAGGCTTGTGAGGCATAAAAATTTTGACAAGATTATCCAAGCTTTCAATCAATCTGGTCGAAAGTTACTTATATTTGGTACAGGTAGTGTAGAGAATTCACTTAAGAATATCGCAGAAGAGAATATCGAATTTATGGGAAGAGTTTCGGAGGAAAAATTAGTTTCGCTCTACAAAGGGGCAAAAGCGTTTATTGTTGCTTCACGCGATGAGGATCTCGGCATGACACAGATAGAGGCTCAGGCTGCGGGATGTCCGGTTATTGCATATAAGGCGGAAGGATATTTGGAGACAATTATTGAAGGGAAAACAGGAGTATTTATGAAAAGCTTACAACCAAAGGCTATTAATAAGGCTGTTGAAAAAATAGAATCAACAAAGTGGGACAAGAGAAAGATTAAAGCATTTGCTAAAGGCTTTAGTAAAGAGGTTTTTGAGAAAAAAGTAAAGAAGATTGTAGATAAAAACCTGGTAGAATACACTCATGCCGGAGCTTCCAGAAGTTGAATCAGTAAAACTCCAATTACAAAAGTACTTAGTTGGTCACAAAATTGAGAAAGTGGAGATAAAAAATAATGGTATTTTTGAAGGAGATAGTTCAAAAATAGAAGGTGCTAATGTGATAGAAATTAGAAGATTTGGGAAAGCGCTTGTTTTTGATCTGGATAACGATTATTCACTTGTTTCTCACATAAAACTTACAGGACAGTTTATTTACCGTGGTAAAAATTTATCAAAGCCGCCAAAGTTATCCAAAAAAGTAACTGGAGGATTGGATGGAGCACATACACATGTTGTGTTTCATCTAGATCATAATTCGACGCTTTACTACAACGATATGAGGAGGTTTGGTTGGATACGGGTTATGAAGACAGAGGATGTGGAGAGTGAAGGATTTATTAAAAAATTGGGAAAAGAATTTTTGAAAGATTTAGATTTAGAGTATTTTCGCAATGAGCTTTCTAAAACAAGGCGGGCTATAAAGGTATTGATAATGGATCAAGCGAAGATGGCAGGAGTGGGGAATATTTATGCAAATGATGCGCTTTGGGATGCAAAAATAAACCCAAAACGGCCTGCGAACATGATATCTACAGATGAAGCAAAGAGGTTATTTGAATCAATAGAAAAAGTGCTCAAAAAAGGACTTGAGACAGGCGGTGCGAGTGAGCTTGCTTTTGTTACTCCTGATGGAAGCGAGGGGAGTTATCAAGACTTTACTCTTATTTATGGAAAACAAGGAACGAAGTGTGTTCGCTGTGGAACTGTGATTGAGAAATTTGCACTAGGAGGTCGAGGAACATATTGGTGCCACAAGTGTCAGGAATAAGTATTGTATAATTAGCCCAAGATGTTGGCTAAATTGAGACTTAAAGATTTTCGGAATTTTTCTGATCGTGTGATTGAATTTTCCCCAAAAACTTCTGTTGTACTTGGTGCTAATGCGACAGGTAAGACAAATATACTGGAAGCTATTAACCTTCTTGCAACTGGAAAATCATTTAAAGCAAACAAAAATGAGGAAATGATTGCGTATGATGAGCAGATTGCTAGAGTTAAAGGGAAATTGGATAATGATATTCTCGAAGTAATATTAACCAGGGGAGTTATAACACAGGGAAATGTTACAAAAAAAACTGCAAAAAAGAGACTCCTTGTAAACGATGCAGGTAAGCGTATAACAGATTTTGCATCTCATTTTCAAACTGTTGTCTTTCGTCCTCAAGACATGGATCTTGTTACCCAATCTCCATCTATAAGACGTAAATTCTTAGATAATGTACTGAGTCTGTCAGATCGTGAGTATTATCGATCATTACTTGCATATGAGAAAGGATTAACTCGCAGGAATAAGTTCTTAATAAAAATACGTGAAGAGGAAATTGATCCAAAGGTATTAACCTTTTGGGATAATCTTTTAATTAAAAATGGTGAGTATATTAGTCGTACTCGGGCTGATTTTATTTCATTTGTAAATCTTTCTGATCAGTTTGATGAAAAAGAACTTCAGCTTGAGTATGACTCTAGTGCAGTGACAGAAGCACGGTTTGAACAATATAGGCAGGCGGAGGTTGCCTCTGGCACTACGTTAGTTGGTCCGCATCGAGATGATATTATTTTTAGACTTGATGGACGTGAGCTTGATGCATATGGATCTCGAGGTGAGCAGAGAATGGGAGTGTTATGGGTAAAGCTAGCTGAGCTTGATTATTTGGAAGAAAAAAAGGATGCTAGACCGACTTTGCTGTTAGATGATATATTTTCTGAGCTCGATCACCGGCATCGTGAGTTAATTGAGCAAGTTCTACCCAAGCAGCAGACAATTATTACAGCTGCCGATCCTCATTATGTTGAAGGACTTTCAGATGTTGAAATAATAGGTTTATAGTCCTATAATTAGACAACTGAAGCTTAGCTTTGAGGTACAATTCAATGCCAAAGCAACTTAAGTTGTTTGATTTTGGTGATGAACCTGAACTTGGAGGGTTGGCCCAAAAACCGGAACCACTGCCGAAATCATCAAGTAGTGCCGTAGTTCAGACTGTTCCTAAAAAGAAACCGATTCGTAGTCAGAATTGGAAAGGAAGCCCGTCTGGTTGGTCGGCACGGAAGTATGACTAATAATACATGCACATATAGGTGCGCAATGTCTATGTGAATTGCGCACCGATTTCTTTCTTCTGTTACAATATCTTGTATGAAATTTACTAGTAAAGAACTAAAGAACTTATATTTTCCCGCACATGATTCTAGTGGAGAAGATAACGGGCAGATTACAATTATTGGAAATTCAAACCTTTTCCATGGACCATTGATTCTTGCTTTAAAAACTGCATCTCGTTTTGTTGATATGGTTTTTTTTGCGTCTCCTGAAGAATCCAATAAGGAAATTGCAGCGTATGTAAAATCGGAAGTACCAAGTTTCATCTGGGTTCCGTTTGAAGAAGTTGATAAGTACATTGATAAGTCTGATGCGTGTCTCATTGGTCCTGGATTTAAACGATATAATTCAGAGAACTCTGAAAACAAGCATGATGTTAATTTTTGTGATGATGACTGCAAAAAAACCCGCGAAGTAACTGAAAAACTGCTAACAACACATGCCAGTAAAAAATGGGTGATTGATGCAGGTAGTTTGCAAGTAATGGATGCAGATTGGATACCACAATCGTCAATCATTACACCAAACAAAAAGGAGTTTGAGATGCTTTTTGACAGTAAGCCAGATGAAGATACAATCCGTGAGATGTCAAAAAAGTATAGTGTTACGATTGTCGTTAAGGGAGTCACAACTCTCGTTGAATCGCCGGAAGGGTCGGTAGAAATAGAAGGTGGTAATGCAGGCTTAACAAAAGGTGGGACAGGGGATGTCCTGGCTGGACTGACGGCTGCACTATTTGCAAAAAATGATGCACTTCTCTCAGCATCTGCTGCAAGTTTTATTCAAAAGAAAGCAGCGGAAGAGTTAGCCATTGATGTGGGAACTTTTTACAACGCTGATGATCTTGCAAACCAAATTCCTTATACATACAATCGCCTTCTTTCCTAATATACCCCTTGTTTTTACCGCAGAATTTGCAATAATTGCATACAAATGTATGCACCAAAATATACCATCTCAAATTCAATATTACGCAGCATAGGTCAAGTTGAAGCGGCGCGTGATGTTGTCGAAAATGCGCCACTTGTTCCTGATTATGAGAAAGAATTTAAATCAGATGCTTTTGTTCGTACTGTGTACCATGGTACACAAATTGAAGGGAATGAATTAACACTCCAGCAAGCAAAGCAAGTAATAGAAGGTGAATCTGTTATAGCTAAAGAGAGAGATATTCAGGAAGTTATTAACTACAGAAATGTTATGAGGATTATAGATGAGTTAAGCGATGTAGAAGAGTATACCCTTGATCAGCTTCTAACTATCCATAAACAGACTGTCGAAAACATTATTGACCCGGTGAAAGCTGGTGTTTTGCGTACTACTCAAGTTGTTATTCGTGAAGCTGGAACTGGCAATGTCATTTTTCGACCTCCAAATGCAGTTGAGGTTCCATTTCTTATTCAAGAATTCTTAAGTTGGTTAAACTCACCTGATGCTCGTGAAATACATCCTATCATCCGAGCTGGAATTACTCATTATGTGCTTGTTACAATCCATCCATTTGTTGATGGTAATGGTAGAAGCGTACGGTCTTTTGCGACACTTGTGATGCTTAAAGAGAAGTATGATATAAAGCGTTTTTTTGCAATAGAAGAGCATTTTGATCGTGATTTGGCTGCATACTACGATGCTTTTTTTAAAGTTGATAATCAAGGCGGGGAGATTGGCTCACGTGACCTTACTCCATGGTTGGAATATTTTTGTCATGTAGTTGCTATTGAACTCACTAAGATAAAGGAAAAAGTGAGGAAGATATCCATTGATTCACGCATGAAGCTTAAGATAGGTGAGCAAGTCGCATTATCAGCTCGACAGATGAAATTGATAGAGTATCTGAGCGAACATGGGAAGGCGGGCATGGCAGAACTAAAAGATGTACTGCCAATGGTCTCCGAAGATACCGTTCTTCGTGATCTGAAAGATTTAATGAGCAAAAATATTGTGGAGAAAGAAGGAAGCACAAAAGCATCAACTTACTCATTGAGGCATTAGACGAGTGTATTTACACTTAAAAATATGGTAAAAAGAATATAAGATGAGTGCAGCTGATCCCCAGTTTTTGTACATGATTTTAGTACTTCCAAGCCTTTTTGGGCTTACTCTTGTTGGTGAAGGACTTAATAAGGTTGTTCATCATGAGTGGCATGGCATTATCAGTTTAGTTTTTGGAGTAGCATTCATTGGAATGGTAGCCTTTGCCTTTTTCTTCTTTTCAAACTTTCTTGCAAGCAGACCCTAACGTGTGAAATATGCAGTTAGATAGTCAGTTTTTTATGTAAACTTACGTTATAATAACTTCAATGAAATTTGCCGAGCTAGCTGAGTATCTACACAAACTTGAAAAGACTTCTTCACGACTTGAGATTACTGAGATTTTAGCTGAGTTAATTAAGAAATTAGGTGAAGGTGAAGTCGGACAAGCAATTAATCTTATGCTCGGACAATTAGGCCCTAGTTTTTCTGCACCTGTCTTTAATGTTGCAGAGCAAATGAACATTGAGGCAATTGCACAGGCTTTTGATGTAGAAAAAAATGATGTTAAGAAGAAGTACAAAGAGCTAGGAGATCAAGGTGATGCTGCGCAGAGTTTCTCAAGCAAGAAACATTCCGATATATCAGTATCTGATTTGAGTGATGTATTAATTGAGGTTGCGAACTTCGAAGGTGAGGGAAGTGTTGATCTTAAAATAAATAGATTAGCATCGCTATACGAGTCTCTTGATGCTTTGTCGTTGCGGTATGTTGCCCGTATCCCTATTGGGAAACTCCGACTTGGTTTTTCTGAAAAGACACTTATTGATGCTTTATCGATTGCTGAGGTAGGAGATACATCAGCTAAAAAGGATATCGAGTCTGCGTTTGCTGTTGTTCCAGACATTGCAAGGCTTGCAAAAACTATTAAAAAGGAAGGACTACAAAAAGCTACAAAAAATATAATTCCTCAAGTTGGCATCCCTGTGATGCCAATGCTTGCAGCTCGCTTAAAATCTACCAATGACATGATTAAAAAAATGAGAGAAGTGAGTGTTGAGCCTAAATTTGATGGTCTTCGTGTATTTATTCATTACAAGAAGGGCGAGCCTGTGAAAGCTTTTAGTCGCAATATGAATCGCATCGAAGAGAGCTTCCCTGAGTTACAACGAATATCTGAATATACGGATGCAAAAGAATTAATAGTAGACTCTGAAGCCATAGGGGTTGATCCTAAAACCGAGAAATTTGTTGATTTCCAAAAAACTATCTCACGTCGTCGCAAACATGATATTAAAAAAAGTAGTGAAGATACTCCACTGACTTTCCAGGTTTTTGATATTGTCATGAAAGATGGGACGAGTTTTATGGATACTGATTATATAGAAAGAAGAGAAGTTTTGGAGAAGGTTTTTTCTAAAAATAAATTGTTTATAGTCGATGAAAAGACCATTACAAAAGACCCTGCTGTTATCGTTGCCAAGCATAAAGAATACCGAGATAAAGGACTTGAGGGAGTTATTGTTAAAAAAGTCGACAGCAAGTATATTGCCGGTCGAACTGGCTGGCGGTGGGTCAAGATGAAAGAAGAGGAAAGTAAGCGTTCAATGCTATCTGACACCATTGATGCTGTTGTAATGGGATACACTCAAGGAAAAGGTAAACGTGCAAAGTTTGGTATAGGACAATTTCTAGCAGGGGTGAGAAATGGTGAAACGTATCTCACTATCACAAAAGTAGGAACAGGCCTCAGTGATGAGCAATTTAAAACGCTTCATACGAAACTTTCTAAGATAACAGTTAAAAATATGCCAAAAGAATACAGAGTTACAAAAGAGTTAGCACCTGATTTTTGGGTAGAACCTGAGGTCGTTGTTGAGCTTGCAGCAGATGAAATCTCAGTTTCTCCACCTAATAAACATACTGCAGGATACGCGCTGCGTTTTCCCCGACTTGTCAGATTTCGTGATGACAAGTCTGCTAAACAGGCTACAACTCTTAAGGAAGTAAAGAGCATTAAATAGTCAATTCTACTTCACCATATACCATACAGCTGCTAACATAGGTTCTATATGAGTACTCTTGATGGGCTAACTAATGAAGAAGCTAAAAAGCTGCTTGATACTCATGGCCCTAATAGTTTGCCAGAGACACCACCTCCAACAAGTATTGAGCTGATAATTGAGCAGCTTAAAAGTCCCCTTGTGTATGTTCTAATAGCTGCTGCTGTTATTACATTCTTTCTGAGAGAATATTCAGACACGATTGTCATTTCAATCGCAATACTTCTGAATACAGTTCTAGGATTTTATCAGGAACAACGAGCCAACAATGCTCTAGTAGCGCTTAAGCGGCTTGTAAATCCAACTGCCACAGTTATTCGATCTGGCCAGCAGATCAAGATTCCTGCACGTGAGGTTGTCCCTGGAGATGTCATTGTCCTTAACAATGGCGATAAGATTCCAGCCGATGGAGTTCTTCTAGAAGCTAGCAAACTTACGATAGAAGAGGCTGTCTTGACTGGTGAATCTGTGCCTGTTCAAAAGAGTGAAAGAGCCCAAGTGTTCATGGGAACTGTTGTCCGTGGTGGTCGAGCTGTGATGTTAGCAAAGATGACTGGAGAAAAAACAGAAATTGGTAAGATCGCAACACGTGTTCAAGAAATAGGCGAAGATACACCTCTTAAAAAACAGCTTGCAACATTTAGTAATCAGCTCACAATAGTCGTCGTTGGATTAACAGCCTTTGTGTTTGTTATTGGACTTATTACTGATCGCTCGATTGCTGAGATATTTACTGTAGCTGTGGCTTTATCTGTTTCTGCAATTCCGGAAGGATTACTTGTAATGCTTACTGTTGTTCTTGCAATTGGAATGCAACGTATATTAAAACGCAAAGGCTTGGTTCGCAATTTAGTCTCTGCAGAAACGTTAGGCAGTGTCACGACAATCTGTACTGATAAGACTGGAACACTGACAGAAGGTGTTATGACAGTTGAAAAATTTGTTGGTGACACAAAAAATATGATGATTCAGTCAATCATTTCTAATGATCGTGATGATCCTATCGTACAAGCACTGTGGGATTATGCAACAAATGAGCATAGTGATTATAAAAAGCTTCAATCAATGTATGCGCGGATAGATGAGCTTCCTTTCGATTCGGCAAATCGATTTGCTGCGACACTCCATCTGATTGATAAAAAGAAAACAATACTTATTAATGGTGCACCAGAATTTTTACTTAAATGGTCAGATGTAAGTCAGAAAAAACGTGATGAAATACTTTCAGCAATTGAAGGGTATACACAAGATGGAAAAAGGGTTATTGCTATGGCAAGAAAAAAGTTGCCCTCACGATCTAAAAAACTTCATAAAAAGGATATTGTAGGTAACGATCTTGAGTGGTTAGGGTTTGTTGTTTTTTCAGATCCAGTCAGAAAAGGTGTCAAAGCTGCGCTTACAAAAACATTTGATGCAGGTGTGAGACTTATTGTTATTACAGGTGATTATAAAAACACAGCTCTTTCTGTACTAAAGCAGCTCGGCATTTCAATTGAGACACATAATGTCATTGAGGGAGATCAGCTTGATGGTATGAGTGATCTTGATTTAACACATTTACTTTCTACTCAAAAACCCATGCTGTTTGCTCGAACATCTCCAGAAGGGAAACTCAAGATTGTAGATGCACTTAAAGCCAATAACGAAGTGGTGGCTATGACAGGTGATGGAGTAAATGATGCACCAGCTTTAGCAAAAGCAGATATTGGGATAGTTGTGGGGGAGGCAACCGATGTTGCAAAAGAGTCTAGTGATCTGGTGCTGTTGGATTCGAGCTTTGCAACAATTGTTGCGTCAATTGAAGAAGGAAGAGTGATCTTCGAAAATATCAGAAAAGTTATCCTCAATTTGTTAAGCGATGCATTTGAAGGTATTTTTGCTGTTATATCAGCGCTCATTCTAGGAGCAACTCTGATTCCAGGATTACCCCTGCCGGTGACTGCAGCACAAATTCTCTATATAAATTTAGTATCAGATGGTTTCCCAAATCTGGCTCTTACAGTTGATCCTAAACGTCCTGGATCAATGAAAGAAGCTCCTCGAGATCCCAAGGAGCAATTAGTGACTGGTTGGATGAGAATGTTGATTCTAATTACCTCACTTACAGGCGCTGTAAGTGCAATGATTATTTTTATCGCTGCCTACTATCGATTTGATATAGAAACGGCTCGCTCCGTTGCGTTTGCTACGATTGGTATGAATTCACTTATTTATGTATTTTCGATTAGAACACTGTCTGAACCTTTTTGGACAATGAGCCCAATTAATAATAAATGGCTCTTAGTATCCGTCTTTGGTGCTGTAATTGTGCAGATTTTACCTTTTGTATACCGTCCACTTGGAAGATTCTTTGACGTTGTTCCACTGGAGTTATATCAATGGGTTGAAGTTTTTATAGCTGCCTTTGTAATGTTTGCTGTAATTGAGATACTAAAGATGTTTCATAGAATGGCTTTAAAAAAACATAAATGATACTCGCATTACAAATAATCGGAATACTTGTTGCTTGCTTTGTATTAATAAAGGCAACAGACCTAACAGTTATCGCTATCAAGCGAATTAGTGATCAAACTAAAATTGGTAGCTTTGCTGTGTCCGCATTAATTCTTGCGCTTGGAACATCCTTTCCCGAATTATCAGTAGGTGTGACATCTGCTTTTGAAGGTGCATCACCGCTTTCATTTGGTACGATTATTGGATCAAATATAGCAAACATATCTCTTGTCCTTGGAATTGCAGGCCTATCAGTGGGAAAAATCTATATTAGAGGTGATTATTTGGAGAGAGATTTCTGGATTTCGCTCGCAGCAGGAGTTGCGCCTCTTATCTTTATCCTTGATGGAGCAATTACTCGATCAGATGGATTTATTTTACTTTCTATATACGCTGCATATTCAATGAGTTTCTTTAAGGTGAGATATCAGGAGATTGGTAAGCACCTTGAGATTGATAAGAATTTTTATAAGTTTTTGCACAAGATTAGCTTCAATCTGCAAAGTTCTGTTATCAGAAATATCATGCGTCTAGCAATCGGTATTGCTCTCATGGTTGCGGCTGCATGGAGTATTGTTCAGTTAGGTATGATGGTGGCAGCATCCTTTGGCCTACCAGTGTTTGTTATTGGACTTGTTGTTGTGGCGATTGGGACATCATTACCAGAGCTTGCGTTTTCTTTTAGATCATTAAGAGATC
>Ga0210057_1010483_pt1 | contig 10476 bp, 12 predicted proteins | sample CryGeyCG2114_010_2_FD_183968 | JGI IMG/M metagenome (GOLD analysis project Ga0210057, IMG submission 183968) | Groundwater microbial communities from aquifer - Crystal Geyser CG10_big_fil_rev_8/21/14_0.10 (SPAdes) (version 2) | ecosystem: Environmental > Aquatic > Deep subsurface > Groundwater ...
AGCAAATACATAAGGAGAAAGGTAATGACAAATACCGCCATAGTTATATACGGCATTTCTGAAAGAAGCTCCAGCTGTTCTCCTAAAATAGCCGCGCCATTTATTCTCTCAAACACGAAAAGTGTCATCGGGAACGCAAGTACTGCGGCGGCGACTCTTATACCACCTCCTTGAAAAGCCCAAAAAGAAGACGCGGCGAAAATTGCGAAAATCACTAGATAATCGGTAGGAAAAGGAAGTGTAAAACTTTCTATCATCGCCACAGTATATCAAGTGTGCCCCGGAAACGCTCGCATAGAAGTGGATTATCACCGACACAGACCCGCACACTAACTTTGGTATTATTCTGCTTTTTCAAAATAAACACCATCTTATATAGAATATTATCGTGATATTCAAACTTTTAACCAATTTTTGCCTGCAGAATAAAAAGCGATACTAAAGTTAGTATTCGGGTAGACCTCCACACTAACCCTCACTAAGCTCTCGTTTTGCCATAGTTTTGTATTCTGTCGTAAGTATGTATTAAGTGTGATGAGAGACGTTTCGTAAAATAGACGCATAGAGAGCGGATTGCTAAACCTTGCGATTAATCGCAAGAATTGGATTTTAGTTTTTTAATTAACGACGTACAGACTTGGCTTTGTCAGAGAAGCTATATCTGGGCGAACCTGCCGTGTCCGCACAATTACTTGGGAATCCAATTCCCAAGTAATGAGAAGGGGTTAATATAGGTTAAAACCGCGGGGTTTACCGCGGGACAGCCCGAAAAAACGCACTCATTTTTTCGGGCTTAATTCATTTACTGTGAGTTTAAAAATTTTTATTGGCGACGTAGAGCGAGAGAAATACAAAAGCAAAGCAGAGCGAGTTTTTGTATTTCCGAGACGAGGAGCCAATATAGTCTAATACTGCGCGGCTCTGCCGCGCGTTTGGACGAGCGGAGCGAGTTCCGTTATTACCTCGGGACTTGCCCCGAGGGACTATATTTGAAATTACAGACCCTCATTTCTCAAATCCTCAACAATTCTTTTTGCGCTTCTAGAAAGTTTCTGAGGAAAATGAATCTTTACTTTAACAAGCATATCTCCTCTTCCACTTCCATTCGGAACGCCCTTACCCTTCACCCTAAGTACCTCACCATGAGAGATACCCATTGGAATTTTTAACTTTATATCACCGTCAAGTGTTGGAACGTTATACTCCGCTCCCAAGAGCGCGTCGGTTAGTTTTATAGGCAGATCTTTCGTGATATTAAAACCGTCCCTTTTAAACTCTGAATCCGGCTTAACATGTATTTTAATATACAAGTCTCCCGCGACTCCTCCCACTACAGCCTCTCCCCTCTCAGGCATCCTTATCATTTCCCCATCGTTAATACCAGACGGAATAGACAGTTTTATCTCCTCCTCTTTCTTCTTAAGCCCCTCTCCCTTGCATTCGGAACATTTTTCTTTTGGAACCTCTCCCCTCCCACTGCAATTAGGACATTCTCTTACACTTGTAAATGTACCCAAGAACGATTTCCTTGTTTCTCTAACCTGCCCGTTACCATTGCAAGCCGAGCAGCTCTCCATTGCAGTGCCCTTTTTTGCTCCACTTCCACCACAGGTGTCGCAGACTCCCGTTTTCGTAATTAATACTCTCCTTTCAACACCAAAAACAGCTTCACGGAACGAGAGCTCAATATCTATAGATATGTCACGTCCGCGTTTTACTTGAGCGCCCCTGCCCCCTCCAAAGAAATCATTAAAGATGTCTCCAAAATCAAATTCTGACCCTTGGAAGTCTCCACGAGAAAATCCTTGTGCAAAGTTTGAGTAGTCAAAGCCACCAAACCCCGCACCCCCATGGTCACCAGCAAATGTCTTTCCATACGCATCATATTCAGCGCGCTTCTTCTTATCTGAAAGCACTGAATATGCTTCACTAATTTCCTTAAATTTCTTTTCGTCGCCCCCTTGTTTGTCGGGATGGTATTTATGAGCGAGCTTGCGAAATGCCTTTTTGATATCATCATCTGTTGATTCTTTTTTTACGCCAAGTATGTCGTAGTAGTTCTTCTTCATATCATTTTATTTTGCACATCGTCTTCCTATATTGAACCGCACTCTACTATCTACTACTGGGATAGTGATTTCCATTCAGGACATTATATGCACCTTTCATAAAAAAGAAAGCAAGTGACTATTCTTTATTTCCATCTCCGTCTTCTTTCTTTTCGCTTTCACTGTTGTTACTTTTTTTCTCTTCAAAATCTGCGTCCCGCGTCGCGTTTTCTTCTGATCCAGTTTCTGCTGATTTTTGATTCTGTTGATTCTGTTGATTCTGCGCAGAAACCGCTTCTCCAATCTTGCTTAATGATTGTGAGAGCTGTTCTGATGCACTCTTTATACTCTCTTCCTCATTTGCTTCTTTTGCTTTCTTTAGTGCATCAATTTTTTCTTGCACATCCTTTTTAATATCTTCTGAAATTACACTTTCGTGTTCTTTTAGGGATTTCTCAGCTGTGTATATGAGCTGATCAGCAGTATTTTGCACTTCAACCATTTCCTTTTTCCTCTTGTCCTCCTCGGCATGCACTTCTGCATCTGCTTTCATTTTTTCAACCTCTTCATCAGATAGTCCTGACGTTGCCTCAATACGTATTGATTGTTCTTTTCCGGTACCTTTGTCTTTTGCTGAGACATTTAGTATACCGTTTGCATCAATATCAAAACTTACCTCAATTTGTGGCAAACCACGCGGGGATGGTGCAATACCATCTAATACAAAGCGACCAAGTGACTTATTGTCGCTCGCCATCTCCCTCTCTCCCTGCACCACATGTATCTCTACAGAAGTTTGATTGTCAGCTGCAGTTGAAAAAGCTTGAGACTTGCTTGTAGGAATAGTTGTATTTTTTCCAATTAGTTTCGTTGCAATTCCTCCTAGAGTTTCAATACCCAAGGAAAGCGGGATGACGTCTAAAAGTAAGACATCCTTTACGTCACCGGCTAATATTCCCCCTTGTATTGCGGCACCAAGTGCCACAACTTCGTCTGGGTTTATAGACTTGTTAGGCTCCTTACCAAAAAGTTTCTTCACCACCTCAATAATAGCCGGCATTCGTGTTTGCCCTCCAACTAAAATGATCTCGTCTATATCATTTACTGCAAACGGGGATGCCTCAATTGCTCTTTTGGTTATTTCTATTGAACGCTCGATGTACTCGCTTGACAATTCTTCCAGTTTAGATCGGGATAATTTTAAAAGGAGATGCTGTGGGCCCGATTCATTAGAAGTGACAAACGGAATATTAATTTCTGTCTCGGATGTTGTAGAGAGCTCTATTTTTGCTTTTTCTGCAGCTTCGTCCAACCTTTGGAGTGCAAGCTTATCTTTACCAATATCGATTCCCGACTCCTTTTTATATTCGCCGATAATCCAATTGATTATCTTTTGGTCAATGTCTCGTCCGCCCATATGCGAGTCTCCATCGGTTGATTTAACCTCAATAACGTCATCTCCCACCTCAAGTACCGACACATCAAACGTGCCCCCTCCAAAGTCAAAAACTACTATTTTTTCATCCTTCTTTTTATTAAATCCATAAGCAAGCGCCGCCGCTGTAGGCTCGTTTATAATTCTTTTTACATCAAGACCAGCAATTTTGCCGGCGTCTTGGGTTGCCTTTCTTTGAGCATCATTAAAATACGCTGGCACCGTTATAATTGCCTCGGTTATCTTCTCACCTAATTTTTCCTCTGCGTCAGCTTTTAGTTTTGAAAGAATCATCGCGGAAATTTCCTCTGGACGGTGAATTTTTTCGTTAAGCACCACCTCAACACCTGAATCCTTCCCCTCCTTTATTTCATAAGGAACTATCTCTTTATCCCTCTTGACAGATTCATCTGAAAATCGATGTCCCATAAATCTCTTGATACCGTATATGGTTCCAGACGGATTTGTAACGGCCTGCCTTCTGGCTGTTACACCGACTAGCCGCTCACCAGTTTTTGATATTGCCACAACAGATGGAGTAGTTCTACCACCTTCTTTATTTTCCACGATTTTTGGTTCTCCGGCATCTACCGTCGCCATCGCCGAGTTGGTAGTACCTAGGTCTATTCCTAAAATTTTAGTCATACGCACTTAATTTAAATTTAATAAAGGCACTATACCACAATAAATTAAAAATTGCTAATTTTTATACTTAAAGATTTTCACCTGCGCCGGGCGCAATACTTTCCCGTCATAGACATATCCCTTCCTAAGCACTTTTGCAACAAGGCCGTCCTCTTTTTCTTTCGGCGTTTCCACGTTTTCAACTGCCTCGTGCATATGCGGATCAAATTCATCTACAGGCTCCCCAAACACCTCCACTCCATACTGCGAAAGAACCCCTTCCAGCTGAGAGAAAATATACTCAACCCCGCTGCGCCAATTTTTATCTACTGATTCCCAAGAGTCACCAGAAAATGCCATTTCAAAACTATCCATTACCGGAAGAATATTTCCTATAATTTCTTTCTGTGCATTTTTCTTTATAGTTTCTCCCAATGAATCATTATCTTTCTTTTTATTTGCAATGTCTGCACGAAGACGTTGCCATCCATCTAGGTACTCCTGACGCTCCGCTTTGCACGCTTTCAGCTCTTTTTTTAGCTTCTCAATTTTCTTAAGCATTTCTGTACTTCCGTTGTTTGTGTCTGCATCTATATCATCAAAGACAACGTCTCCTAATTCATTATCGTTTTTAGTTTCTCTTTTGCGCACCATAGCGGCGACAGTATAACAAAAACAGAAACAAATCTCCACACCTCACTGTCTCGCTATAGAAAATTGCCCAAAGAGCCAAATGATAGATGCCCACTTTTATTTGCGACGTAGAGCGAGACCCAGCCCTAGTTTTTATAAAACTAGGGCTGGGCGAGCCGACCTGTCCGGTCAGGAGGAGCCAATATAGTCTAATACTCCGTGGCTCTGCCACGCGTTTGGACGATCGGGGCGAGTTCCATCATTACCTCGGGGCTTGCCCCGAGGGACTATATTATGGCTAGCGAGTAGCAAAATGAAAGGGAGCGACGCGGACTTTCATTTTGTCCGAGCGACGACACAACACAGGTTGCACCATGGAACCTTTATTTTTCCTTTTTTGCAAGTTTGTGCACTCGCGCGAGAATATCACTCCATGAGCGAGTCCGTGTGATGCTCTCTTCTTCATCATAACCCTCATTGTACTTCCACGAATACAGCAGTAGGTGTGGAACAAGCCCAATAAGTGGTTTAAGGTATTGCGGGTCATCGTCAACAAAAACATCCAAACTGAGCGCCATTATGACTTCATTCTTGTCAGGATGCCCTTCGGTGTCGTGAACTTCAATATCAACACAATTTTCCTCTACCCACTGTTTTGCAAGGCTCACAGCCTCCGGGGTACGACTAGTGACACAGTGCACAGCGTGTCCATCCCCTTGTAACGTTCGTATCCCTTTCAGCGCCCCCTCAAGAGCGCTAAGCTTCTTGTGCCATTCTGGGTGCTCAAAATATATTTCTTGTTGTAGTTGATGATACGAATCTATATTCATAAGATTCTTCTCGATAATGTAGCTGGCGAGCATATCTTGAGGAGACACGTCGAGATTAAACACTTCTTTTGCGACAATACTCTTCAACAAAGGAGTGTTTGCGACAACCCCGTCAAAATCAAGTCCTATGCGAAAAATCTCCATAGAGACAAATATACCATTTACAGAAGTATTCTAACGCTTGCTCCACTGCGGGGCGCGTCTCGCGCCTCGTAAACCAAATTTCTTTCTCTCTTTCATTCTCGGATCACGTTTGAGGAATCCGAGACCCTTCATTTCTTTTCTCATCCCTTCTTCTTTCTTTACAATTGCACGTGCAATGCCGTGTCGTATAGCTTCAGCCTGCGCCTTAAGCCCACCTCCTGATACCTTCGCCGTAACTGAAAATTTTTCTCCCGCATTTTTAAGTGCTTCCATTACCACTCCCTGCACATTTAGAAGAGTAAAATAATCGGCAAGAGCTTTTTCATTTACAATTACCTTCTCCTGCCCAGAAGGCGTAATGCGAACGCGCGCTGTTGCGGTTTTCCTTCTTCCTACTGCCTCAATGTATTTATCTTTACTAGCCATAATTCAAAATTCAAAATATTACATTTTTACTTCTCAAAAACAAGTCGCTTCATGCGCTCTTTCCGAAGTTTATTTCTTGGTATCATACCCATAACGGCAACGCGAAGTACCTCTTCGTATCCCTTTTTTTCAACTACTTTTGTCATCGTCTCTACGGTCTGCCCGCTTGGATAACCGGAATATCTTTTGTATTTAGAGCTTTCGTGTTTTTTTTCCGAAATATCCATAGAATCAAAACCGCTTACATGGACCTCCACGTCAGACACTTTGTTTGGAGAAAAATCAACGGAACGTTTGCCTATTAAAATCGAAGCAATTTCAGTGGCTACGCGACCCAGTTTTTTTCCGGATACGTCAATTTTGTATGAAGTTTTTTCCTTTGTTTCAGTCATGTTAGAGATTCTTAATGAGTGTTAACGAATCTAGAAGATCTTACACCCTGTGAAATAATCCCGCTAGGAGATTCCTTTTGTTTAAAGACAAAAGGATTTCACTGAGGTTACCCAAGCTATACACCCCAGTTAAACTCGCTTCGCTTGTCTTTGCCTTCGGCAAAAAGTTTAACAGGGTTAAGTAATATGTATTCATTGTATTCATCATATTTCTAAACGAGTTCTATTCGTGCTTCTTCAGACATACGCGCGCCTGTTCTGCCAAGTTTTATTATTCTGGTATATCCACCAGACCTATCTTTATATTTTGGAGCAACATCAACAACAATTTTTCTTGCTATATCTTCTGAGTTTCCAAGGCGCGATGCAATTACCCTTTGACTCGCAAGCGTTGATTTCTTTCCTGTTGTAATTAATTTTTCTACAAAAGGTCGTGCCTCTTTTGCTTTAGCTAAAGTCGTCACCACTGATCCATGAATGATTATTTCACGAGCAAGAGAGCGCATCAGTGCAGTATACTGAGCTCTGTCTCTTCCTAGTGTCCTTTTTTTTCTATGGTGTTGCATAAGAATTTTTATGACCTAAGTGTCAAGCCAAAATTTGAAAGCGCTCTTTTTATTTCTTGAAGTCCTTTTTGGCCAAGTCCTTCAATAACTAGAAGATCTTCTTCTCTTTTTCTAACAAGTCCCCCTACAGTTCTTATACTAACGCCATCTAACGCCGCTTCGACTCTAGGGGAAAGAGAGAGTTCGGTAATTCGGGTCTTTAAAATTTCTGAATCTGGCTTCGGCGTCTCAGGAGCCTCACTTTCAACATCTTCAGGGGTTACTTCAGTAGCTGTTGCTGGATCTTCTTCTTCCTTAAACCCAACTATTGCCTTTAGTTGATGTATCATTATTTCAATAGATTTCTCTAACGCTTCGCGGGCGGTAAGTGTACCGTCAGTTTCAATAAAAATACGCAATCGATTAAAATCGGTCCTATCGCCTACGCGCATATTCTCAACGTCATAATTGACCCTGCGTATTGGTGAAAAAATTGCATCAAGAGGAATTGTTCCGATTTCCACACGGTCCTTTTGAATTACTTCCTTCGGCACATAACCGAGACCCCTTTGTGCACTCATTTCAATATCCAATTCAATTTTGCCTGTTATTTCAGCGATGTATTGGTCTGGATTTAAAATTTCAACCTGGCCCGGTGCATCTATATCCCCCGCTGTTATTACCTTAGGACCCTTAACTTTTAATTTGAGAGTCTGGGTATCTTCTGTTAAAACTTTTATTCTTGTCTTTCTGAGGTTTAAAATAAGTGTTACAACGTCTTCTTTTACACCCTCTATAGTAGAAAATTCGTGATCAATACCTTCTATTTTAATATGCGTTATAGCAGATCCGGAGAGTGAGGATAAAATAATTCTTCTAATGGAGTTACCAAGGGTGTGCCCGTAGCCCGGGTATAGACCGTCTATTTCGTATGTGCCACTGAATTCTTTTTCTGATACGACTCTGGGTTTTGATGGAAGCGTAATTTGGTTGTCAGACATATATCTTTCAAATGTATTAATAAATTGACCTGCAAAAATGCATACCCAGCCCGGATGCTGGGCAAAAAAGACTTATTAAATTATGTGCATTAACATACTATACTTTAAGAAAAAAGCAACGATTCTAACCCCTGTATTGACTATCTGCTGTAATACTCGAATACGGCCGAATAATCGATGAGTGTATCTCCCGCGGCATACGCAGGATCGGCTTTTATTTGACCGGATAGATTTTTAGCATCAAATGTAAGCCAATTGGGTACTGCTCGCTCGGACTCTCCTTTTCGTATATCTAAAAAAAGTGGGCTATCTTTACTGCCGTCTCTTACCATAATAGTGTCCCCGATTATTAATTTGCGGGATGGTACGTTCGTTTTTTTATCATTTACAACAATATGGCCGTGCGAAACCAACTGACGTGAAGCTCTTCGGGTTGTGGCAAGCCCTATTCTATAAATAATATTATCCAACCTTGATTCCAAAGCTTTATTTAAAGAGACCTTTGGATCAGGGGTTTTGTTGGCTTCATTTACGTACCTGGTTAATTGTCTTTCGGTCAATCCGTACATAAATCTCATTTTCTGCTTTTCCAAAAGCTGTTTTCCATAATCAGACACATTCTTTCTTCTCCTCTTCATTTTGCCTGAACGCGCTTCAGACAAAGTGAATTTTTGGGTTTGGCACTGCTCGAAAACGCTTGAACCTAGGCGCTTACAAACTTTATATTTTGATTTAATCTTTAGCATATTCTAAACACGTCTTGGCTTTGGCGGACGCGGGCCATTATGAGGAACCGGCGTGTCGTCAACTATTTTTGTAATTGAAATTCCTTTTCCTGCAAAACCTCTGAGTGCCGACTCTCTACCTGCCCCAACCCCTCTTATAACCACGTCCGTTTCTTTTACACCAATCGATGAAGCTTTCTCACCTATTATCTCACCCACTTTTGCTGCGGCAAATGGAGTACTCTTTTTAGCTCCAGAAAAACCCAGAGCACCGCTTGAAGACCACATTATTAGATTTCCAGACCTGTCCGTAAATGAAACCTTTGTGTTGTTATAAGTAGCATGTATATAAAGTGTTCCCGAATCCAATTTTTTCTTTGGCAAACGAGCAAGCGAACGGGACTTCAATCCAGCATCCAAAGTACTTCCCTGTTTTTTGATTATGCGTTTTTTACCCATAGGACTATTTCTTTTCCACTTTTCGACGACCCGATGTCATCGTCTTTCTCACATTTCCTCTTACCGTGCGCGAATTCGTTTTTGTTCTTTGTCCTCTACTTGGTAGATTTTTGCTATGCCTAGAACCTCTATAAGACTTGATATCTTTAAGTCTTTTTATGTTGCCGGAGATATTTCTCTTTAACTCGCCCTCTATGAAAAAAGATTCTATCTTCTCTCTAATAAGATTTTCTTCGTCGGTAGATAGTTCAGTTGGCTTTTTCCCGGGATCTACCGCGGCTTCCTTTAGGGTTGATTCCGCTCGCTTTCTTCCAATACCAAACACGGCAGTGAGCCCTATCTCAAGCCTTTTGTTATCTGGAATTGTTATACCTGAAATTCGCATGTTAGAGATTGCAGGTGAGTGATAGTGAGCCAACATAGCTCTCACACCGTGCACTTTTCACACCAGCAGTACACTTTGGGAAGATAGTAATGAAATTCATGGACATTTGCAAGGAAAATCAGATTCCGTAAAAGGGGTGCATAGCTAAGAAAGCCTACCTGCTCCTCGCGTTGTTTTTTCAGCCCTGCCGTTGTTTGTGTCTCGGATTTTTACAAATAACAAAAAGACGACCGTTTCTTTTTACGGACTTGCAGTCTTTGCAAATCTTTTTTACAGACGATTTAACTTTCATGTTAGAAATTGTTATGAACGTAGTGAATTATAATTTCTTACACCCTGTGAAATGAAATCGCGGGACAAGCCGTTAACTCCTCCTTACTATCCTTGCTTTTCCTCCGTACGGGTCTAACTGAACGGATACCTTGTCTCCGACGAGCACTTTGATTCTATGTAGTCTCATTTTTCCGGAAAGGTACGCGAGTATTTCTTCATCTTGCGCTTCTATCTTGACCTTAAAGAGTGTGTTCGGTAAAGCCTCCTCCACCGTACCTTCTACAGTCTCTTGTTCTGACATGTTAGAAATTTTTATGAGCGTTAGTGAATTAAAAGTTCTTACACCCAGCACCATTTTTGCAGAACAATTGTTCCGATTGAGAGTTCTTAGAACTCTCAATCAGTCCGAGTGCTGATGTCACATTAATATACCATGTCATAAGGTATTTGTCTCGCAAAAATGGTGCTGGGTTAAGTAAAATATAATCGCTTCACTCCTTATTTTTCTAAACACTCTGCGAAATGATATCAATTTATTAGTTGAGGTCAAGTTATT
>Ga0210057_1010484_pt1 | contig 10474 bp, 9 predicted proteins | sample CryGeyCG2114_010_2_FD_183968 | JGI IMG/M metagenome (GOLD analysis project Ga0210057, IMG submission 183968) | Groundwater microbial communities from aquifer - Crystal Geyser CG10_big_fil_rev_8/21/14_0.10 (SPAdes) (version 2) | ecosystem: Environmental > Aquatic > Deep subsurface > Groundwater ...
TTTCCAAAACTCATGTCTGAAAAATTAACTGGCGCTGTGCTCGTGCAAAAGATTTTTGCTATAATTTTAATATCAATTGGGATAGGATTAATCGCATTTTAAGAAACAGAGAATCGGTCGGCGACCCTTTTTAGGGGTCGCCGACCGATTCTCTGTTAGCTCACATGCCCATAGTTCGTGAATTTTTACCAGATGTTTGTTATCATATTTATAATAGAGGAGCAAATAAGTCCGAGATTTTTAAAGACAATAAAGATTATGGCATTTTTATAAAACGATTGCGCCACTATAGCTTGAAATATAATGTTACAATTTTATGTTATTGCTTGATGCCTAATCATTTTCATTTTATCTTGAAGCAATTATCAGAAAATAGAATAAGTGACATGATGAGATATTTAATGAATGGATATACGAATATTTTTAATTCGCGATATAATAGGTCAGGCACAATTTTACAAGGACCGTTTAGATCGGAATCAATTGATTCAGAAAATTATTTCATTCATCTTTCCAGATATATACATCTTAATCCTTTGGTCGCTGGAATAGTTGATTCTTTAGAAGATTGGCAATGGTCGTCTTGCTTGGATTATGTTGGTTTGAGAGATGGCACATTGTGCGACAAAAAAGAAATTATGAGTGATTTTAAATATCCAAATGAATATCGTGAATTTTTAGAAAACGATATTGAGAGAATGTTTGCGGTTAAGAATTTGGAAATGGAATAATAGTTATAAATTCGTTAAACGGTCAAATCGGTCGGCGACCCTTTTTAGGGGTCGCCGACCGATTTGACCGACCGATATAAGTACTTAGTGATTTAATATTATATAAAATAGAAAAGAAAAATATGAGTGATCTTTCTAAAGATTTTTTTTCTAAAGATTATTTTTTTGGAAGAAAGAATTCTAATTATTTAAATTACATTCATTGGGATAATGATAGATATTGGAAGTCAATCATTAATGCAGTAAAAAAATTTAAAATGAAAGACCGGGTTTTGGATATTGGATGCGCGTTTGGCTTTTTATTAAAACGCATGGAGCCATATTTTGATGAACTTCATGGTATAGATATTTCTGATTTTGCGATTAAAGAAGCTAAAAAGCAATTTCCGGTAGCACAATATAAAGAGGTAGATTTAGATATAGAAGAACTTCCATATGCTGACAATTATTTTGATCTTATAACTGCTTTAGATGTCTTGGAACACACAAAATCATTGTCAAAATCTTTAGAAAAGATTATTAAAAAATTAAAAAAGGGCGGGTATTTAATTATTTCGCTTCCGATTAGCGACACATTAGCTGGTAAAATTTTTAATTTTTTTGACACAGATAAAAGCCATATAAGCGTACCAGCTAGAAAAGAGTTATTTAGTATAATTGAAAATAGTGGTTTAAAAATTATTAAGAAAAATTATTTTCTTAATATGATATTTTTTAAGTTAAAAGGCGTACCAGCTGATATGGAGCTGATTCTACAAAAGCAGTAATCTATTTATAATGAAAAAAATTGTAAGACACACAATTAAAATAAGCTTAACCGCAATCATTGTGTTTCTAGTTGCATTCAGCATCTGGTTTATGTCAGGAGAAGGCCTTGATGAGCCGAGCGATATTGAGTGGGGCGTGACGTTTTTTCCGCGCCAAGCACAGGAATTGGGACTTGATTGGCCGCAGGTGTATTTGGCATTGCTTGATGACATGGGAGTTAAAAAATTTCGTTTGGCTGTTCCTTGGAATATGGTTGAAATGAATAAAGGCACTTATGATTTTTCAAGCGTTGACTGGATGGTTTCAGAAGCGAAAAAGCGGGACGCCAAAGTTTTGCTTGCGGTCGGCCGCAAATTGTTCCGCTGGCCAGAGTGCCATGATCCGCAATGGATTTATGAATACAAACAAGAAGCAATTAATGAAATGACTTTGAATTTTGTGCGCGATACAGTGGAACATTTTAAGCAGTATGACAATATAATTGCTTGGCAAGTGGAAAATGAGCCAGGATTTCCATTTGGCGAATGCCATGAAGATCCGCCGAACAAATCATTATTCAAACAAGAAGTCGCAATAGTCAGATCTCTTGACTCGCGCCCAGTCACTTCAACTGATTCAGGAGAATTAGCAAGCTGGCTCGGATTTTCTTCAGAAGTAGACCAGCTTGGAATTAGCTTGTACCGAGTGACTGAAAATCCAATCTGGGGTAGGTTCTATTATCCCATGCGTCCGGGGTTTTATCAGAAAAAAACCAAGTTAGCATTAGCCCTGAGCAAAAATTTGCAAAAAGTATTTTTGTCTGAATTGCAACTTGAGCCATGGTCTGTTATTCCATTAAGCGAAATGACTTTAAAACATCAGTTTGAAAGCATGAATTTCAACAGAACTCAAGAAACAGTTCAATATGCCAAGCGCACTGGGTTTGACGAAATATATATTTGGGGAGTAGAATGGTGGTACTGGCTGAGGCAGGAGCACCAAGACAGCAGGTTTTGGGATTTGGGCAGGAAGCTGATGCAAGAATAATCAACAGCATATGTCAATTACCACGAAACAAGGGGACCGGGGGGAGACGGGCCGATTTGGCGGTGGAAGGATTGCCAAAACAGACCCGCGCATCTGCGCGGTCGGGGCCATAGATGAGCTTAATAGCGCTATTGGGCTTTTCTCGGCGCGTCCAGATGTGCCAGCCGAGGTCCGTTCTCTCATAAAGCGAATCCAAGAAACCTGTTTTGTGATTGGCTCGCACTTATCAGTCACGCCAAGCGCGCCAGATGGAGTGTATGAGCGTATACCTCGCTTAGGGAAGGAAGATATCACCTTCCTGGAGCGCGAAATTGAACGCATGGAAGCTACTACCTCAGTACAAAGGCATTTTATCCTTCCCGGAGGAAGCCCTGCGGCTAGCATGTGTTTTTGGATTAGGTCAGTGGTTAGAAGAGCAGAGCGGGATTTGTTCAAGGCGCACGCGATTGAGCCCTTGGATGAACATATCTTGGCGTTTATGAACCGGATGTCTGATTTTTGGTACGCTCTTGGGAGGTACTTGAACCATCTATCCGGCACTGAGGAGGTTGAGTGGCAAGGATCAAATTAGTTATCCACAGAGCAAGGCGCGGGCAGTTGATTTTGGCTAATGTATAGCATTTCACAAACACAACATGTAGTGTTATAATTCCAAAGCAAGACACAACATATTGTGTTTGAGCCAATTTATCAATAAGCAATACATATAATTTTACCAGATCATATGGAAGAAGAAAAACAAAAACAAAAAATACAGGAATTCGTACCCAAAGAAGTAGAAGCAATCAACGGATATTATAAAAAAGTAGTGCTTGAACCCAGCGCTAGTCGCGTTCGTCAGTATGCTTATGATTCAGTACAGGGCAAGCCCTTAGATGCCAAAAAACAGCCAGCAAAGCTGGAAGGCATGTCAGAGAAAGTATTTAATGACCGGTACGCGCTCAAAGACGAAGCAGGTAATCAGATTGAGCATACTGCGGAAGAAATGTGGCAAAGAGTCGCGCGCGCAATGGCAGGACAGGAAATAGATTCAACAAAGCAAAAAGAATGGGAAGAAAAATTTTATTGGGCTTTGGAAGATTTCAAATTTGTGCCTGGCGGACGCATTCTTTCAGGAGCAGGGTCTGCGGCTCAAGTGACATATTATAATTGTTATGTATTGCCAAGCCCCAGTGATTCGCGTGGCGGTATCATGGATTCAGTCAAAAACATGGTTGAGATTATGGCCCGCGGCGGAGGCGTTGGGGTGAATTTATCAACCTTGCGTCCGCGTGGCGCGCATGTGAAAGGTGTGAACGGAAAAGCATCAGGCGCAGTATCATTTGGGTCTTTGTATTCATATGCGACTGGATTAGTCATCCAAGGCGGATCTCGCAGAGGCGCGCTTATGCTTATGCTGGATGATGACCATCCTGATGTTGAGGAATTTATTACAGTCAAGCGCACCATGGGTCAAGTAACAAATGCCAACCTTTCAGTGTGCATTTCAGACGCGTTCATGCAGGCAGTGAAAGAGGATGCTGACTGGGATTTGAAATGGGGCGGCAAGGTATATAAAACCATTAAAGCGCGGGATTTGTGGGATTTGATTACTGAATCAGCTCATTTATCCGGTGAGCCGGGATGCGTATTTATGGAGAGATGCCAAAAGCAGTCCAATACTTGGTATTTTGAACATATTAATTGCGTGAACCCATGCGGAGAACAGCCGCTTCCAGGCTGGGGCGTATGCAATCTCGGATCTGTTAATTTAGTTCCGTTTGCTAAAGAAGACCAAACCGTTGATTATGAAAATTTAGGCAAAACTATCCGTTACGCGACTCGGCTCATGGACAATGTGATTGATGCCACACCATACGCGTTTGAGGAAAATCGCACTGCACAACTGAATGTTCGGCGTGTGGGGTTGGGCACTATGGGCTTGGCAGATTTTCTTATCAAATTGAAAGTGCGGTATGGTTCAGATGAAGCTATTGCTTTAACAGAAGAGGTGTATCAATTCATCCAAAATGAAACCTATAAAGCAAGCATTGAAATTGCAAAAGAAAAAGGCGTGTTTCCGGATTTTGACGCGGAAAAATTTTCTCAGGGCTATCATATTAAAAAATTGCCTCATGATATTCAAGAAGATATACATAGATATGGCATACGCAATGGAGTATTGCAGACCCAGGCTCCAACCGGAACGACCAGCATGCTTGCAGGTGTCTCAAGCGGCATAGAGCCAGTGTTTGATTTCGCTTTCAAGCGAACTGATCGATTAGGCGAACATCTGATTTATCATCCTTTGTACAAAGAATGGAAAGATAATCATCCCGAAGAAAAGGATCCTGATTATTTTGTAAATGCCAAACAACTCACCCCTTTGGAGCACGTAAAAATGCAAGCAGTGGCGCAGAAATACACAGACGCATCTATTTCCAAAACTGTGAACGCGCCTGAGAATCATACGCATGAAGACGTGAAAGAGTTGTATATTAAGGCATATGATTTGGGATGCAAGGGTGTGACCTATTATCGGGAAAATTCGCGGGATATTTCAGTATTGGAATCTTTGGATAGCGTGAAGAAAAAAGATAAAAAGAGCACTGGCAAGCTAGTGCAAGAGCAGAGCGGGAGTTATGAGTATAAATCCATTGATAAGCGAGAAGTTGAGCAGGGCGTTCAAGAGGTAGTGCCGCGCGATCGTCCTGAAGTGATGCAGGGCAAGACCTATAAAGTGAATACTTCTTATGGTAAATTGTTTGTGACTGTGAATGATTCTGATGATGGAAAGCCATTTGAAGTGTTCGCGACCATTGGAAAAGCAGGAGGATTTTTTGCCGCGAAATCAGAAGCAATTTGCCGATTAGCGTCTTTGGCTTTGCGCGCTGGTGTGTCGGTTGATGAGGTGATTAAACAGCTTAAGGGAATTCGCGGGCCTATGCCGTCATTCAATGGTGGAGGAATCAAAATTTTGTCTTTAGCTGACGCGATAGCGCATATTTTAGAAAGGCATATTTCAGGCAATCAAGCGCAGTTGGATCTTGGTATCGCGTCAAAAGCAGAGCAGGTTAATCATGAGCCAGTTGCTGTTAGCAATAGTGAGCAGATAAAGCAGTCAATTGCTGATAATGGGTACGCGCCTGAATGTCCGACCTGCGGTGGCGTGCTAGAAATGGGCGAGGGATGCATGTTGTGCAGAGGATGCGGATTTTCCAGGTGCGGTTAATTTTATATTTCCATGCTTGTCGTGACTTCGTGTCAGCCCGTGCTTTATTGGGCGGGCTGACACGGGCATTTATCCACAGGTTTGATATTGCGTGCTTATGAAGTTGTGGTAAGATAATGGTCACACTACAATTTATTAATTTTATCAGGGAAGTCCGGTGATCCTTTAGTGGAGATTCCGGCGCTGTGCCGCAACGGTAATGCGTCTTTAAAAGACGACGAGTCCGATCGCTGATAAGTGAATTGATCGTCATGCTGAATTTATTTCAGCATCTGATTCTGAATCAAGTTCAGAATGACGATTTATTCAGTTCCTCGAGCAAGGATACGTTAGTGCTGTGTAAACCCTGCTCAAGAAGCAGGTTTTTTAATTATATAACTATGAAAAAAATATCAATATTTCTTTTGGGGGTGGTAGTTGTTGTGTTGCCTATTATTGGGGCATTACAACAATCAAGAGCCGCGGTTGCGCCGTCTGTGCTTGCATATCTTGAAAGCGTGAATCCGCAGACGGACTGGACTGTGATGGCGCGCAGGGCTTTAGGAGGTAGTGTCAGTAATGCGTCTTTTCTGAAGGAGCTTGATGGAAGTTCAGCCAATGATTATGCCACATATATTTTAGCTATTACTGCTTTAGGGGAAGATCCGCGGTCTTTTGGGGGTGAAAATTTGGTGTATGGCCTTGGTCAGTTATCTTCAAGCGGGCAAATCGGGGAAAGCGCCTATTTAAATGATGATATTTTTTCTTTACTGGCTTTAAAAGCCGCGGGAGTATCAAATTCCGATTCTCTGGTAACGCAAGAAGTGAATTATATCAAGTCAAAACAAACTCTTGATGGGGGATGGAGCTGGGATGCGACCGCAAGTGAGGCAATGGTGGATTATACTGCCATGGGCATTATGTCTTTATTGTCCGCTGGCGTAGATAAAACAGATTCGTCAATATCTGATGCTGTAGAGTATCTTGCTAACTCGCAGAACAATGATGGCGGATTTCGAATGTCTGATGGCGACTTGTCTAACACTGCTTCAACTGCATGGGCGTTGTCCGCGATTAACGCGCTTGGTGAGAGTGTGAGTTTTTACGCGCCAGCGGGCATAAGTCCGGTTGATTATCTAGAAGCGCGATTGCAGGAAAGCGGATATTTCTTGTTTGACGCGAATGCGTCTTCTCCTGATTTGTTTACTCCAGTATCTTCTTCATACGCAGGCATAGCGCTGGCAGGGAAGTTCTATCCTGTGACATCAATCAGCTCTCCGGCGACTGTTTCATTGCGCATTGAAGGCGCGGATGATACTGTGTGTGTTTTGGATACTGCGCAAGGCAGAACTGCTTTAGATGTTATTAAATCATCTAGCGCGGAATGCGGATATACATACGCGATTCAGGACACGCAGTATGGCCCATATCTTACCACTATTGCTTCTGAGGCAGCATCTGGAATGGATGGATGGTCATATCTGCCGAATTATGAAATGGCTCAAGTTGGGGCTGGGGATTATGTGTTGTCAAATGGCGATGATGTTTTATGGTACTATGGGGCTTGGGATGCTTTGCCTTTGCGCGTTGTGCATTCGGAATCATCTGTTAGTGTTGGAGATACTACGGTCGCGACTATTGAGCAGTATAACAATGGTTCTTGGCAAGCTTTGGCAGGCGCGACTTTAAAGCGCGGGTCTGAATCGTTTGTCACGAATGCGCAAGGTCAAGTAACATTGTCTTGGGAGCAAGATGGGGCATATTATTTATATGCTGAGGCAGATGCATCTGTTCGATCAGAAAAGATTTTAGTAATCAGTGGCAATGGAGGATCGTCCCAAAGCATAGAAATGTCTGTGATTATTGGTTCGTCCGGATCGAAGAATCCTGGTACTGGTGGAGAAGAGCCGGGTGAATCAAGCGTGATTTTCGGGGTGAGTGGGGATTTATCGTTTGGCACTTTAGTTCCTGGGCAGTCGGCTACTAAGCAGGCAACTATTACGAATAATGGGTCTGTGGCTATGAGTACTACTGCGCAGGTTGAGGGTTCGCAATTGTTCGTTGCTAATACGCGGCTTGATAATGTTTCGCCAGTACAGTGGCAAAAGGTGATTTCTTCTGATTCGTCTTCTGTGGTGAATGTGACGCTGTCAGTTCCTGCGTCGTATTCCGGGTTTGGGCAGGAGCAGGGGACATTGATTTTTTGGGCGAACGCGATGCAATAGTATGTCTATATATGGCGAGCAGATATGTATTTTTCACTGCGCCGACTCGCTTCTACGTTAATCTATATTTGTTATTATATGCTCAATACGTTATTCAAAAGAAAATGCCTGTCAGGGGCGCTCGGAAGCGTGCTCGCTCAAAATACATACCTGCTCGCCATTTAAAGTATGAAATTTTTAATAGTAATATATTTATTTTTTCTTCCTTCAATAGCTCTAGCTGCGACTACGGGTTTGAGCGTGTCGCGGTTTGATGTGAGCGCAATTCCTGGGCAGGTGGTGTCAGAATCAGTATGGGTTGAGAATACGGATACAATTGCGCAGAATTATGTTCTGAGCGTGGATGGGGATGGTTTGGATGAGAATATCAGCATTGTGCCAAATCAATTTTCCTTGGAGCCAGGACAGTCAAAGAAGGTTGCCATGCGCTTGCGCGCTCCGGAGAAAAATACGCGTGCGTTTATTTCGCTAATCGCGCAAGATAGCAATCATCCATCTGGCTTGAGTGTGGCAAATGGGATTAAATTGCCGGTGTATTTCACTATTACCGCGCCTTCCGCGCTTTCTGATTCAGGCGCGGTTGCGCTGTTCCAAGCACATGGTACAATACCGTGGGTAAAGGGCCTGGTTTGGGGTTTTGATTTTTTCCTGTTGGCGCTGTTTGTATATTTGCGTCGGCGTCGTGCTCGTCTTAAACATTTGCCAGTTGAAATTCAACGATTTTTAAATGATATATAACAATATGAAACAATTCAAATACATTATATTTGGTTTGGTGTTCGGTGTTGCTGGGTTTTTGATTGGCCTGGGCGTGCGGCCGGGAGCAGTGGCTGATGATGCTGAATTGTCGTTCCAAGAAAGCGAGGCAGTGTGCGCGTTTGACGACTCCTCCAGTGTGCATGAAAGATCAACCAGCATGATGATTGATACTGATGATGCGTTGCTTGGGTTTTCTGATATCGCTCTTAAGGAAGGAGATACTGTCTATTCTGTGTTGTCTAGTGTTGCTCAGGAGCATGATGATCTTTTGCTTGATATAGTTGATTATGGGGATTTGGGTGTGTTCATTAACGCGATTAATAACAAGCAAAGCGGGGATAATAATAATTATTGGCAATACTGGGTAAATAATCAGTACGCGGATCTGGCTGCTGATAAATATGTTCTAAAACAAGGAGATGTTATTTTTTGGAAATTTACTTCAAATAAATATGAAACTTATCGATAAAACCCGTCAATAGCCGTATTCCACAGTAGTTTCAACCATTTGATTTTGTTCTTTGTTAATTTGAGGATATATAACACTGCTGCAGTGTCCACTGCGCAAAAACGCGTAGTATTTGAGACCAAGCTCACTTATCGATGCGTGGCCATATATGCCACATTCTAAAGCTGTGGGAAACACAGGGTCTGGCAATTATGAAAAGCGTCCTTTAAGACGATATTATTTGGGCCAGCGGCCCGGACTTCCCACGATGCGGCGGCGTCTCTTGATAGGGACGATTGTCCTTCAAGAGCCGCCACACCACTGCCAAAAGCTTTCGGGCAGTGGCCACTGCGGCAGTACCTGTTCCTTTCCTCTTTTTCATGCCAAGATAGTAAGAGCCAAATCCAGGTATTTTCTTGCATAATACCTGATGATGGGCAACTTCTACCATAATATATCTTAGCCACTTGCTTCCTGTTTTAGTAATTCGTCCGTGTCTGGCAATATCACCTGAACTGTAGGTGGATGGCACTAATCCGGCATAGCCCATTAACTGCTTGGCAGAAGGAAATCTGTTAATATCTCCTATTTCAGCCATAATGGTAAGAGCAGATACAAAACTCACTCCCGGTATTGTGGTTAAGAGCTTTGCGTGCGGATGATTGCTCACTTGCTTTTCCACCTGTGCTTCAGCTTCATCAATCTGCTTTGTCAGAAAATCAAGCAAAGACAAGTATTGAGCCAGGTTTGAGGCAAATGGCTCGCCTAAAGAAAGATTTGAGAGCCATATTCTGCCTGATTTGCCGAAAAGATTGGAAAAATTGTGCTTTAAGGCGTGTTTGTGCAAAATGGCGTGAATCTTGTTCTTTACTTGAGTGCGCAGATTAAGAAGAGAAGCCCTGAATCTGACAATCTCTTTCCACTTCCTTACTTCCTTATTGGCAAAATATGCCTCTGGAAGCAGATTTGACCTTAAAAGATCAGCCAACACAGAGGCATCTATCTTGTCGGTCTTAATGCGGGCAGAGGCAATGGCCTTGACTTTCATGGGATGGGCTAAATGGACATCATGCCCAAGTTGTTCCAGCATATCAGCATAAGTATACCACTGGGACACTGGCTCTAAAACAATGGACGCAGTGCTCCCCAAAGACCGCATGAAATCACGAATTTGATTCTTATCTGTCAAGATTTTCTGGTTCTTTAACATCTTTGGGTAAATTACAATGGTTGTGATATACTAGAATTATCTTTAAAAGCCCAATATAACATTAATTTTATGCGTATATCACCATTGCGAAAAATCTTTAATTTAGATGGGTATATT
>Ga0210057_1010485_pt1 | contig 10474 bp, 8 predicted proteins | sample CryGeyCG2114_010_2_FD_183968 | JGI IMG/M metagenome (GOLD analysis project Ga0210057, IMG submission 183968) | Groundwater microbial communities from aquifer - Crystal Geyser CG10_big_fil_rev_8/21/14_0.10 (SPAdes) (version 2) | ecosystem: Environmental > Aquatic > Deep subsurface > Groundwater ...
CCATGCAAAAAGTGGTACTGGTTATGCAGCGCCTTTAGCTAGTGTTAGTAGGAGTATCAGTCTGGTCTCGCCAAGTGAACCGGGAGGACCCGGTGGGCCCGGGGGACCCACTGATGACTATGGAGCACCTGGTGTTTTTGATCCCCAAAAAGTATCTAATGCCCTCAAAGGCATTTATCTCTCTTGGGGCAAATTAACCAGTCTCACCCCAGAAGAAATCCCCAATGTTATTATCCAAATGCTGGTGGGATTGGTGGGAGTTGTTGGCCTTTTGGCAATTCTTTGGGGCGGTTATCAGTATATGACTGCCGCTGGCAATGAAGAACAGGAGGCCAAGGCCAAAAAAACCATTTTTTATGCTATATTAGGGATAGTAGTAATTGGCGCTGCTTACGCGATAGTTTTTGGATTTTTAAATCCACAATTGAACATATGAAAAAAATATCTTTTTTATTTTATCTAGGGCTAATTTGGTTATTAGTTTTACCTATACGCCTTCAGGCTTTCACTCTCAATGATATTTTGGGCAAACCAGGCGAGCAGCTGGACAAAGATGATATTATCACAATAATTGGCAATGTTTTACAAATTTTAATTGATTTTGCTGCCGCGGTTTGCATGATTTTTGTCATTATTGGCGGCTACCACTATATTACTTCTGGCGGCAACGAAGAAAAAATCTCCCAAGCCAAAGCCACCTTGACTTGGGCAATTGCTGGGTTTATTATAGCCTTAGGGGCCTGGGCCTTTATGGAGTGGTTTAAAAGCTGGTGGCCCTCAACAACACCAGTCGTGCCAACGCCTTAAAATTTCTTTTGGTTAAAAAATATTTTTTTGGTCGAATAAAACTAAATTAAGATCCAACAAAAAGGAGGTGACAAATGAAAAAATTAAGCCCAACAATTTTTGCTGCTATTTTGACTCTTTTGCCAAACAGTGCTTTAGCTGCCCTAACTGGTGTTGGTTGGTCTAACAGTCTTGAAATGTTAATAGACAAAATAATCAATATTATTACAGCCCTCGCTGGTGTTGTCTTGGTTATCTTTTTGATTTGGGGAGGTATTACCTATATTACCGCTGCTGGCAATGAAGAACAATCAGGCAAAGGAAAGAAAATCGTCTTTGATGCTATTATTGGCATTGTCATTGTCGGTGCCGCCTTTGCGCTTGCTAAATATGTCATGGGTATACTAAATCTCGGTGGCCCCGGATTGGCTGAATGACATTTTGGGACGATCTCGTAATAAATCTAAAGTTGCTAAAACTTATTATCTTATAAGCAATATTTTGAGTTTAATCTGGAGAACTTATTGGGTTGGAGTAGGAATTTCGGGCGTGACTGGCCCAGGACCTGCTGGTGGCTGGGGAGTTGGTGAAGGACCCTGGGGGGCACCGGGGGCTGTGGGCCCAGGAGCTATTGAACTAACGCGACAACTTCTTAAGAAGTCTATTCTTTGCTTCCCATCAGGCACCAAGCGTTGGCCCAATTCTGTCCACTCTGTCACATTGAGGGTGGTAGTGGGACCGCCAACTATTACAGCTACCCCTTTGGCTACGGCGCCGGCAGAAATTGGCCTGCCCGTTTTAGCATCTGGGATAGAACCGACGAATTCAAATTCCATGCCATTTTTGACTCCATTATTTTCCCCGGCTGAAATCTCTACCAAGATCACTCCGCCGGCCTCGGCCACACCTGTAACTTGAGCCTCAATGCCTCCCGGCGCCTTTAATTTCTCTCTCAGCAATTGCTCCAAATTTTTCAGGGCCGCCTCTAATGCTTGATTTTCTCTCTCATTATCACTCTCCTGTTCGGTAGAGATGCCGCCCACCTCAAATCTAGTCACATCCTCATCTGCCCCAGTGGCTACAATCTGACATTTCTTCCCGGTGGAAACCTCAGTCACTACTAAAGAAATAACAACCTGAGCAGCTTTTTTCTCTACCTTAATATCTTCCAATCGGAAGTTAATGCCTAAAATATCTCCTAATTGATCTAACTCTTGTCTCTGCTCCCTATGAACCACCGTCAGAGAAAGCTCGCCTTGGTGACTAGCAACAATGGCCGTCCCTCTTTCTGGCACATTACCAGCTGGGCCAGGCTGGATTTCTTCGGCAACAGCGCCCTCCCGCTCCGTCTGCCGGGCCTCGGTCTCTGCCTGAAGCTCCTCCAACGATCTTATCTGACCAATGCCTAGACGGAAAAAAATATCCCTGACCCCGACTATTAACCTTTGGGCAAGAGCGTCCCGACCATTATAGGTATCGCCTTCAACATTAATTTTTTCCTGATCAATTACCACCATTGAGCTGGACGTTAAATTAACCTCGGCAATGCGTATCTCCTCGTTAAGCAAGGCAGTTTCTGCGCTAGACTGAGTGGCTTCTTGACCAGCCTCTCTTTGTCTTTGTCTCTCGCCCTCCAGTCGTTGAACCTGCTTCTGAAGGTCGCCTAAAGTTGGGACTTTGGCCTCGGCCCTTGCCGTAAAACCGGGGAGGGTACCGCTTCCTGCAAACAGCATAGCAGCCAGCCCCAGAATTTTACCACACGTGGTCCGCGTCAGACCCCTGAAGCGATCGAGGGTAGTTTGAGGCCTTCGTTCCTGTGGTGGAGGAGTTTCTGGCGCAATGCTTTCTTCGAGCGTGGCCGGCGGTTGCGCTTCCATTACTGGGTTTATCTCTGGCTGTGGGGTGGGCTGATTAATAATTTCGCTCACCCGCTCGTGAGAAATGGCTGCCGGCGGCTGCTGGCTGGCTGGAGGTTGTTCCTCACCAGTTACTGGGATATTCAACTCTCCTGGCTCCTGGCCTTCTTGTCCTGGCTCTTGTCCTACTTGCCCCATTTGGCCATCCATCAATAGCTCCTTTTATTTTAAGAGGCTGAATGCCTCGAAGCTTGCTTCGAGGATGAAAGCCTATTTAAAACAAACTTGCCCACAAGGGATACTTCGCCGCAAGCGGCGAAGTAGTTTATTACATTACCATTATATCACTAATTCAATTATTCCCTCGCCACCCTCGTAATCTCCTGTTGGGTAGTAATGCCGGCCTTGACTTTGTCCATGCCATCTTCATACATTGTTTTCATTCCCTCGGTTTTGGCAAGATTATAAAAATCCGCCAAACTACCTTTTTGATTGATTAATTTACCCATTTTTGGCGATATTTTTAAGTACTCGGCAATAGCAATTCTGCCCCGATAGCCCAAAAACGAACAGCTCTGACATCCTTTGCCTTTGCAGACAGTACACACTCTGCGCACCAACCTTTGGGCAATGATTAAATTGATGGAACCAGCCAGAAGATAGGACGCAATACCCATGTCCAAAAGCCGGGGCAAAGATGCTGGGGCGTTGTTGGCGTGCAAAGTGGTCAAAACCAAGTGCCCGGTCAGGGCCGCCTGCAAAGATATGGAGGCGGTTTCCGGGTCGCGCATTTCCCCAACCATAATGACATCCGGATCTTGCCGTAAAATTGCCCGCAACCCTTCGGCAAAAGTGTAATTTTTCTCCGGTTCCACCTGGGATTGGTCAATGCCGGAAATTTGGTACTCAATGGGATCTTCCAGCGTCATAATTTTGGCTGATGGTTTGTTTAATTTCTGCAAAATGGCATATAGAGTCGTGGTTTTGCCCGAACCAGTCGGGCCGGTGTTAATAATCATGCCTTGCGGCGAGTGAATAGCTTCTTCGATTTCCTTCAAAACATCCTCTCTAAAGCCCAAATCCTCCAGTTTAATAAAGGCCTTTTCCCGGGGCAAAATCCTCATTTCCACTAACTCCCCGGCAGAGGTGGGCATAGTGGAAACCCGGACATCAACCGGCTGGTTGCCAGCCATAATATCAAAGCGGCCATCCTGGGGATGATCTTTGACATCCAGTTTCATTTTGGCTAAAAATTTAATCCGCGATAAAAGCGCTTTATAGGAGTCAATCGGGATGCTGGCAATATCCTGCAGGACGCCATCTATCCGATAGCGCAGCCGAAAATACTGTTCTTGGGGCTCCAGATGAACATCAGAGGCATCAGTATGAACGGCTCCCTCCATAATTTTTTCCAAAAGCTGTGTTGTTGGCACCTGGGCAATGGTGTCTTTGAGTTTTTGCAAAGATAAAATTTCCGCTTCTCTGGTTTCTCCTGCCCTCTGGGCAACTTGGATTTTCTCTTCTTTTGGTTTTTTAGACAGAAAATCCTGATACAAAGAAAGCATATATAAAAATGACGACTGAGAGCAGACCGATAAAACAAATTGATTGCCAGTATCAGTAGTCAGTTTATCAATAGTCAGCTTTAGGCTGGGGTTGGCTGGATCAACAGTTGCCATCTGGACAGTTTTGCCAGTTTTTAGATAGGAAACCAACCGAAAATTAACCATCGTCTCGTAGGGGATAATCTCAATAACATTAAAAAGGGCCGGGTAACCCAGTAAATTGACATAACCCAAGCCATAACGCCTGGCCAGCGCCTGGGCTTGTTTTTCCTCTTCCTCGTGGGCAATCCACTGTAATTGTTGGGTAAGGTCTGGCACGGAACCCTCCTGTAATGTTCTAATGTTTAATTTCTAAATGACCAATGAATGTTTTAATGATCCAATGTTTAAAACATTTAATAATTTAAGAAATTTATTAGTCATTAAATCATTAATCGTTGAAAATTTATTATATCTGGATATCTGGCGGGACGTACAAATTCTGTGAATTTTACGTCCCAGCCACGTAAAATCTCTGATTTGTACGTGGCGGCGGGAGAGGGATTTGCCCCGCACTATGGCGGCGGGAGCAGGATTTGAACCTGCGAGTCGCACAAGGCGACAACCGCTTTTCGAGAGCGGCGCGATAAACCACTCTGCCATCCCGCCTTAAGTGCGGGGTTCGAAACCAGCCTGTTTAGCCTCTCCAGCATCCCGCCTTCTTACTTTACTGCTTTTGTTTGTTAGTATCAAAGTAATAAACACTGCGTTAGTAAGAGAGTAATAAGCATTTCATTAGTATTAAAGTATTAAACACTCGCCCTCATTTTGTTCGGGCTCGCTAGTATTAGAGTATTTTATTACTCTATTACTAGCCCCGCAGGGCGATTATTACTCTATTACTTTATTACTCTACTACCTGCTCTTCCGCCTCACCGTTATCTCCACCCCTCTTTTCTCTTCTTTGGTCTCTGCTGGCTTCCCCCCAGCAATCGGCGCTAAAACCGGCGCCATTGCCTTTTGATTTTTTAAAACAAAATACTGTTGGGCAACAGAGAAGATAGTGGTGACAATCCAGTATAAAGGCAGGGCTGCTGGCAGGCGGGAGGCAATAATTACAGTAAAAATCGGGAAGATGAAAAGCATCTGTTTGGAAAGCATCTGCTGCATACTATCTTTAACCTGCCCTTTTGGTCGCATTTGCCAGGCAGCGATAAACTGTAGAATTCCAGCAATGCCGGGCAGTATATACAATTTATCTTTCAGCGCCAAATCAATACCCAAAAACATTGTGTTAACAGTACCGGGGTGGGGGACAAAGGCATAGAGCAAATCGCCAAAGCGGCTGGTTGTCAGCCCTACCATGAAAACCTTATAGAGGACAACCAAAATCATCATCTGGATTAAAAGCGGCAGGCAGGAGGAAAAAGGCGAAACCCCTTCCTTTTTGTACAAATCCATTGTTGCCTTGGCTTGGGCCTGTTTATCATCCTTATACTTTTCCTTCATTTCTTCTATCTTCGGGCCCAGGGCCTGCATTTTGGCCTGGGATTTCAAGGATTTGGCGGTGGGAATCAAAAGAAGCGCCCGGACAATAGCTGTCAATAAAATTATTGCCCAACCAACGCTGTTGCCCGGCATCAGCCACACAAAAAAGATTAAAAGATTGTAAAGGGGCCGATATAAAGTTGCTTTAAGAATACTTTTTAAAAAATTCATATTATCTTACTGGGTCCATCCCGCCCTTTGCCCAAGGATTGCAGCGAAAAATCCGCCCAATGGCCAGCCAACCACCTTTTGCCACGCCATATTTATCAATCGCCTGGTAACCATATTGGCTGCATGTCGGATAGTATCGGCAAAACCCGCCAGGATAGCGCCCCCGCCAAACCCCATGATCAAAAGAGAAAGTTTTTTGATATAGTTTGATTAGTTTAAGGATAATTTTTTTAAACATTGGACTATACTTTGTTTTATTTCATCTTGAGAGGTCTTGCTGCAGTTCCAGTAAATATAGATGACGAGCCGGGCCGGTGTTTTAAGGTTGGGTAAGATTTGAGAAATTATATGATAAACCTTGCGTCTGATCACGTTTCTTTGTGTTGCTTTTTTGGCCACTTTGGCCGAAACCACAACGCTGGCTTGGCTTGCTGGTGCAGGAGAAAGCGCTACAATCTTTAACCCCCCAAAAATGGCCCTCTTCCCTTTTCTCAAAACACGCAAAACACCAGAACTAGAAAGACGTTCTTTTTTACTAAGCATAAAACAATCCTTCTCATATTTTATCTCTTTTATCTTGGTTTGTCAAAACCAATAGTGGTTTAGGTTGTTATTTTATAAAATCCAAAATCTAAAGTTCAAATGTCAAATGAAATCCAAAATCCAAAAAATTTGACATTAAAGCATTTAAGAACCTGCCTTCGGCAGAACCTTGAATCTTCACATTGTTCAGATTTAAGCATTGATTTGTCATTGGGCCTCCGGCTCGGAGAGCCTCTGGCTCGGAGAGATTTTGACATTGAGGTTTCAGTGTTTACTTATTGACAGGCTGTGGATAACTTCTCTATGATAAGAATTGCCTATGTGGAAAACTAATTATGCTACGGTAAAATATGGAGGGCAAAATGGACCAAGATAAAGTTTGGCATGTTGCGCTGGGGGAATTAGAAGTTACCCTGTCGCGGGCTAATTTTACTACCTGGTTTAGAAATACCTTTCTCGCCGAAAACAATGACGGTCATGTTGTTGTTGGTGTGCCGACGGCTTTTGCTAAGGAATGGCTGGAGAACAAATATAAAAAGGAAATTGCTAATGCCTTGCGCAATCAGGGATTAGATATTAAAACGATTATCTTTAAGGTTTTAAATAAGCAATCCCTGCCAGAGGAAGAATTGCCGCTTCCCCGGATTGTAGATACTATTTCCGCTCCGGGTGGTGAAAGATACTTCAACAATCGTTATACCTTTGAAAAGTTTGTTGTTGGCAATAACAACCGCTTGGCTTATGCCGTCTCCAAAGCAGTGGCAGAGCGGCCGGGCGAGGTCCATAATCCTTTGTTTTTATATGGTGGGGTGGGCTTGGGCAAAACCCATCTTGTCCAGGCGATTGGTAATTATATCAAAACCAATTTTCCCTCTAAAAAAGTTTTGTATTCTTCTTGCGAAGATTTTACCAATGAGTTTATCTCTTCAATTTCTAATAAAACCATGGATTCCTTTAAGAAAAAATACCGTGGGATTGATGTTTTTTTGGTTGATGATATCCAGTTTTTATCCTCAAAAGAAGGAACCCAACAGGAATTTTTTCACACCTTTAACGCCCTCCACCAATCCAACCACCAGATTGTCATTACCTCTGACCGGGTCCCCCGGGCTATCCCGGATTTAGAGGAACGACTTTCTTCCCGCTTTGGCTGGGGCATGGTGGCAGATATCCAGCCCCCAAACTTAGAAACCCGGTTGGCTATCCTTCGGGCTAAATGTGGAGAGCGCAGATGTAATTTTCAAGATGATGTGTTGGAATATATCGCCCAGAATATCCAATCAAACATTAGGGAATTAGAGGGTGCCCTTAATAGAATTGCTGCTTTTTGCCAGCTGAATAATTCTCTGCCCACCCTGGAGACAACCAAACAGGTATTAGAGAGTGTTTTGGGAACAAGGCGCGGTCAAAATCTTTCTGCTGAAAAAATTCTCAAGACCGTGGCTGATTTTTTTAATTTGCGTTGTGAGGATTTATTATCAGCCTGCCGTCAGAGAGAACTGGTATATCCACGCCAGATTACCATGTATTTAATGAGACAGGAAATGAATTTTTCTTATCCCAGGATTGGTAAAGAGTTGGGTGGAAAGGATCACACAACTATTATCCACGGGGTTGGAAAAATTAATAAAGAAATTGGAAAAAATGAAAATTTACAAAAAGATCTTTTACAAATTAAAGAGAAATTATATCTGGTTTAAATTTATCCACAGTTTTTAACAAGATTTACTTTAATATTACAATAATATATATATAAAACCGCCGTAGTAGTATTGTGGATCGCGGGGGTTAAAAGGGTAGGTGGTTGTGAGAAAGTTGTGGGAATATAGGGGGAAAGTAAAGAAAAAAGTTGAAAACTAAAACCTTTAAAAAAGAAAATAAAAAATTATTCACAAAGCTTGCCCACAAAAAAATAATCAATAAACAAGAAATCCACAAAATATCCACAACTTGACAAAAAGAGGGGCGCAAAGGATTGGAGTGAAAAATGAAAATTTCATGCACCCAGGAAAATTTATATAAGGGGCTAAGTATTGTTTTTTCAGCAGTCGGCACCCGGGCAAACTTACCGGTTTTATCTAATATTCTTTTATCCACTGATAAGGGGCAATTAAAACTATCCGCCACAGATTTAGAGATAGGAATTAACTTCTGGGTCGGCGGCAAAATTGAGAAAGAGGGAAAAATCACTGTACCGGCTCGGCTGATGCTCGATTTTGTTTCCCAAAACAGTGACAAAATTATTAATCTAGAAGCCAAGGGCACGACCCTTAATCTTGTCTCCGAACACCACCTCGCCACCCTTAATGGTATTGAAGCCAGTGAATTTCCTTTAATTCCCGAGATTAAAAAAACACCCTTAACCCAAGTACCAGCCAGTGCCTTTAAGGAAGGCGCTATGGCAGTAGTTTTTGCCGCGGCCGTGGATGAGAGCCGGCCGGTTTTAACCGGAGTCCTTTTGCGCTTTGCTAAAGACCAGGTGAAAATTGTTGCCACTGACTCCTATCGGTTGGCTCAGGGGCAAGTAGCTTTAGATAAAAAATTGACAGAAAGCGCCGAGGTTGTGGTGCCAGCCAAAACCATGAATCAGTTAATCCGACTAGTTTCCCCACAAGACGAAAAAATCTCTATCCATTTGGGCGAAAACCAGATTCAATTTACTTCCGGTAATGCCCTTCTGACCTCCCGATTAATTGAGGGCGCTTTTCCTGCCTATGAACAAATTATCCCGACAAAATTTGAAACAACCATAGAGATAAACCGAAGCGAGTTTGCCTCGGCCCTGAAAATGGCCTCGGTTTTTGCCCGCTCCAGCGCCAATAATGTCAAAATAAAAACCGAAAAAGAAAATCTAACTATTTCAGCAGTTTCTCCTCAGATGGGCAGCGAAGTATCAACACTATCTATCAAATCAGAAGGCGCGCCGACCCAGACAGCTTTTAACAGTAAATTTATTCTTGACGCTCTGGGTTGTTTGGCTTCTGAAAAAATCGTTCTCCAGTTTTCCGGTAAACTTTCACCAGCTCTTCTAAAATCGGCTAAAAACCCCAATTATTTTTATTTACTTATGCCGCTGCAGACGGAAGAGTAATCCCGCTATGGCGGGATAGCTTATTGCTTATAGTAAATAGCAGACAGAGAACGGTTTTATCAATGAAATTACAAAAAATAGAACTCACCAACTTTCGTAATTTTTCATCATTCTCTACAAATTTGGACGACCTTGCCATCCTGGTAGGAGAGAATGGGACTGGCAAAACCAATTTTTTAGAAAGTATTTATTTTTTGTCAACCAGCAAAACATTCCGTCGCGGCCAAGAGCGCCAGGCCATCAGCTGGGGGGCTGATTTTTTTAAAATTGGGGGAAAAGTGGTCGCGAGAGAAAAGAAAAAAATGACCCTCTATCTTGATAGCCAAGAAAAGATCTATCAAATCAATAATAAAAAGACTTATAGCAAGGACATTTTAGGACAGTTGCCAACTGTTTTATTTACTGCTGAGCAAATTGAGGCGGTTTCTGGCCCACCCTCGGCCCGGCGCAAGCTTTTTAATACGGTTCTTTGCCAAAAAGACCAAGAATATCTCAAAAATCTTTACAATTACCAAAGGACTCTTTTTGCCCGCAACCGGCTCCTTTTTTCCCTCCAATACACCAAACCAGATGAAAAGCAATTGCTTTTTTGGGATAAGGCCCTGGTTGGGGCTGGCAAAATATTAATCCAAACCAGACAAAAAATGGTTGAGTTTTTCAACCCCCTTCTTTTAGCCAACTGGCGAAAAGTGGCGACTGGTTTTGATCTAGTTTTAGAATATAAACCATCCTGTTTGGCCGAAAGTTTAGAAGAAGAACTATCTGCTAGCCACAATCACGATATTGAGATGGGCCAGACCACTAAAGGCCCCCACAGGGACGATTTTGCCCTCATGGGCGGGGGAAAACCGCTGGGGGTGTTTGGCTCGAGAGGCGAGCAGAGAAGTGCTCTTTTGGCCTTAAAATTGGCCGAGAAACAATTTCTGACAGGGCAA
>Ga0210057_1010486_pt1 | contig 10473 bp, 7 predicted proteins | sample CryGeyCG2114_010_2_FD_183968 | JGI IMG/M metagenome (GOLD analysis project Ga0210057, IMG submission 183968) | Groundwater microbial communities from aquifer - Crystal Geyser CG10_big_fil_rev_8/21/14_0.10 (SPAdes) (version 2) | ecosystem: Environmental > Aquatic > Deep subsurface > Groundwater ...
CCCACGCGCCATCAGTCAATCATCCGTGGAGACAAAGATCATTTGTTAAAATGGCGGTAAGGCAAAAAGAGCCAAGTATGACATTTTAAAATTGCTCAAAGTATGACATTTTAACTTGGGGTTGACAGGCGTGGCCGAACTCTTGACAAACTAGCCAAAATATGATATAATTGCATGTTTCCCTAAAAATAGGGAGAAATTAAATAATTAGTTTAAACAAGCCAAAATATTATATGAAAATTGCCATGATTGGACAAAAAGGCATCCCCACGCTATATGGAGGCATTGAACGCCATGTGGAGGATCTTTCCCATCAACTAGCTGATAAAGGCCATGATATTTTGGTATACGCGAGAAACTGGTATACGCCCAAGGCTATAACTAAAGTAGGCCATGTCCGCGTTATCCATACTTTCACTATTCACACCAAGCATTTGGATGCTATTATTCATACCATTACTTCCACTATTAGCGCCATACGCCAAAAACCTGATGTCATCCACTACCATGGCGTCGGACCTTCTCTGATGGCTTGGATTCCGCGCGTGTTTGCTCCGCAAATTAAAATAGTGGTTACAACCCATTGTCTTGATCGCTATCACCAAAAATGGGGCGTTTTGGCTCGTTTGGCTTTGCGCCTAGGCGAATGGACGGCAATCAAATTCGCGCACAGCACCATTGTAGTTAGCAAAAACTTGAAAAATTATTATCTAAATGAATATCAGATCAATACCAACTATATTCCCAATGGCACATCTCAAATCAAAGAATATCCGGGCAGTTCTCTGATTGAAGACGAATTCAATCTCAAAAAAGATAAATACGTGCTTTTGGTTTCACGCCTGGTGCGCCACAAAGGCGTTCATTATCTTTTGGATGCTTGGCAGTATGCTCGTTCTCAATACCCTAATCTTTTTAAAGAATTTAAATTGGTTATTGTCGGCGACAGCACTTATACTGATGATTATGTTAAAGAGCTTAAAGAAGACGCCAAAGACGATGAATCAATCTTGTTTACCGGCTGGCAAAATGGAAAAATACTAGAACAGCTCTATGCTAACACAACCTTGCTGGTCCATCCATCTGAAAATGAAGGCTTGCCCATCACTGTATTGCAAGCCATGTCTTACGGCCGTTCTGTCTTGCTCTCTGATATACCGGAGCATCGCGAACTGATCACGGATAAAAAGTTTTTATTCAATAACGCCAGTCTATCTTCCTTGTCTGATCAATTAATAAAACTCATGCAGGATAAAAAAATCCGCGATAAAGCCGGACGAGTTAACCGCGAATTTGTGAATAAAAACTTTAATTGGGATCTAATTGCCAAACAAACCGGACAGATATATGCCAATCGTGACAAAACAACCATAATTAAAGATTGTTTGGCATCAGCTTAAAAATTGACGCCAAACAAAAAATCCGCCCTTGACAAGCCGGCCGACAAACAGGCGCGCGTCAGGGCGGATTTTTATTTATTTACTTTTCAGTTTTGATCTCTATAAATTTTTCCGCCCGCCGAATATCGGCTAACAAATCAGAACGATTTTTATTAAACAAATAAAGATTGCAAACGCTATTGCCTCCATTTTTGGCATACAAACATTTATCGCCTATCTTTTTATTAATTTGCCATTCCACGAACGAATGAATTTTTTTAATACTATTTATGCCTTTCAAGTTAGCCAATGTCCCTTCATTTTTAGCAAAAAATTTCAAAAGAACCGCGTAACCTTTCAATTTTTTGGAAATAATCGGCTTGTTTGGAATCCTTATCAAAACATCATTTAAATTATGATCAATGCCATAAGCCATTTGATACAACTTAGAGCGAAAACCGCCTTTGCGCGGACCGACTTCAATTACTTTCCATTTGTCACCCTCCGCCCGCATCAATTCAACATGCACGGTAGTGGATCGCAAACCCAAAGCTCGTATGGCTTTGGCGGTTGTATCTTGAGCCGTTTGAATGGAAGATTTTTTGAGCGCGGTCGGAATCAAACATTGATAGCCAAAAAAATCATCAAATCCGATCGCTCGTCCGGTTTTGACATGCGCCATGGGACAAAAATATACGCGACCGCGCGAAGTCACATAACCGTCTATGGAATACATGCCCCCTTCCATAAATTCTTCCGCCAAAATCTTGGGCTCAATCTCGCGCGCGTTATCCTTATAAACTTTGGTAATTTTACGAAAAGTTTTTTTCAATGATTCAACCAATTCTTGCTCATGAAAACAAATGCTGACCAGCAAGCTTGAAGCTAAATTGGCCGGCTTGATCACCAGTGGAAATCCAATTTTCTTTTTTATCTCCCGAATCGTAGACAGCCGGCTGTCAGTCGCCACCATAAAACGCGGAGTGATTGTTTTATCATAAGCGTAAAATCTCTGGCGCATGGCGAGCTTGTCAGTGGACCAATTTAGCGATTCCACGCTGGGCGTCCGTAAATAAGGAAGATGAGGAATAATTTTAGAAAACAAGCCAATATTGCCTTCGCCTCGGCAAGTAATCGCCAAGAACCTCTCTTGATAAGGCCTCAAAGCCTCAACGATTTTCAAAGGCTTGTCCGGATTAACGCCAATAACTATATCCGCTCTTAAAATTGAAGTCTTTTTTTCCCAATCTTTTTTAGTGTTGTCCTTGATAATCGCGATTTTAAATGACAATTTACGCTGACGAGCATATTTAAGCAAAGACTGGCAGGTGGCTTTATCAACATTATTAACAAATAAAATTATATCTTTCTTTTCCATATATATAATTAACTAACCTCAAATTAAGCTAAAACAAATTTGGCTAGCATATTATATGCCTTTTTCAATATTTTTTCCATAGTCAAAAAAAGGCTTAAAAATGAAGAATTAACCAGTCTGTTCACAGCTTGATATAAAAAACTGATTTTATTTTAGATTGTCCATCTTGATTAAAATGAGCCGGTGTGAGTGGGAAGAGTTTCTCCGCCGACCATCCAATTGCCGGACATATTTTTTATAATACCGGTCGTAAGAGATTCGCTAACGGGAACACTGGCGCCACTGGGAAGAGCGGAAATGCCAAGCGATATATTGGTAGTAAAGAATTGAAGCATCATTTTAGTACATCCCGAATCGGCAGTCATATAGACTGTTGAGTTTGTTTGCGTGTTCACAACTCCGCCCAAATAAAATTTGGCAATGCCTTTTAAATAAATCAGTGATTTATTTCCTTGGCTGTCCGCGTATCCAATCGTGGCATAACCATCCTTGCTGGGATCAGAGAAAAGAATATCGCTACCGCAAACAAAGGACGGACTTATGGCTGAAGGGTCAAACTTCTCGCTAAAAATAAGTTCTATGGCATCTTCGGTGTCAACTTTATTTAAAACATTTGTCTGGCCAAGAGTACTAGCGGTAGGATTGTAAAATTTAATACCGGTTATTTTGGGAGCAGACGGAGCAACTGTCGAGCATGTTCCATTGACACAACTGTCAATAGATGAACAAATATGATCACAAGAACCGCAATTGAATTTGTCTGTCAGAGTATTGACACAAGTATTATTGCAACTGGTATAACCTGTTTGGCAAGAAGCAACCGGCGCTTGGCAGGAACCGCTCACGCAACTATAACCCGTAGAACAGGCTTTTCCACAACTGCCACAATTATTATTGTCAGCCAAAATATTGGTGCACTGGTTGGAACATTTGGTCTCACTGTTTGGGCAAGTGCTCGCGCAAACACCGCTGGAACAGACTTCTCCGGTGGCGCAAGTTACTCCGCAATCACCGCAATTACTGGCATCTGTTTGATAATTTACGCATTTGTTGCCACATTTTTTCTGATTATTCTGACAGGCAACAGACAAACCCTCGCATTTTCCATTATTACAATAATTTCCCGAACCGCAAGCGTTGTTACAAACGCCACAATGATTGCTGTTGGTTCCTAAATCCAAACACGAGCCATTACAGCTGGAAGTCCCCAAAGGACAAGTTAGAGGATTTACTGGCGTGGCTGTTCCGCCACAGTCATCGTTAGCGTTCATTTGGGTATAACTGGTCAAAGCATTTAATTTATCGGAAATTTTTTCGCTGGCGCTTAAACTGCCCAATAAACTACCAGACACTTTTTGCACATATTTATTTTTAAAATGATTATCCAAAAAAGACAAAGACGTCACTTCTCTCAATTGTCCGCACTGCGTCACATAATATGTCCCGTTATTATTTTCCACCAGCATGCCGGCATGCGGAGCCGGATTACTGCCGGTGATTGTGGTGGCTGTATTGTAATAATTGAAAAAAGCCGCCGGCTCCAGCACTCTTACCGTGTAATTGGCGCCATAAAGAGCCTTGGCTGATTCATCGGTTATGGGCGCTTTGGTATTATTGGGCAAAATCGCGTATAATTGACTGCTTATTTTATTGCGTATTATACCTGAACCGGGCCTTCTATTTATATACAAAGGCAAAGAAGTGGCTGCGTCATATTGACTCAAACATTCCGGCGTTACCAATTTAAAATGCCCTTCATAAGATTCATCCGTATGCCAAGTTTTGAAGTCATCGCCATCCAAATACGGCCAGATCTTGCCGTCATCGCCGATATTCCATATTGCCGGCATATCAATCCGATTCGGCTTAATATTGTCTCCGGCCTGCAAAGTATAACAAGATACCGGCGTGCCATAACTTTGCGCAGACGCTTGGCTTGGCTTGGTATTTAATAAAATTCCAGCTAAGACTAAAACCAGCGCGACTAAGCCAACCGCTGTGGCTAGCAAAACTTTTATTTTTATTTTCATATACAAACTGGCTTAAAATTATTGATTTTAAATTAAAATACACTTAATATATTATACCACAATATTAAGATAAACAAAAACAAAATTGAAATAAATCAATTTTGTCTTTAAAAATTCTTAAATATTTTATTCGGTTTTTTTGCTTTTGCGTCCCGATCGCACTCTGTCCACTTCAGTCAAAACTTGTTTGCGCAATCTGACGCTTTTGGGCGTAACTTCCAGATATTCGTCTTCCGCCATTATTTCCAATCCCCTTTCCAAGGTTAAATCTATAGGTGGAGTAAGCTGGATGGCGTCATCTGATCCGGAAGCGCGCATATTGGTCAAATGTTTGCCCTTGATCGGATTAACTGTCATATCCAAGCCTTTGGCAGTATTGCCGATTACTTGACCTTCATAGACTTCCACATTGGGGCTGATATAAAGCAAACCGCGATTTTGCAGATTGTCCAGCGCGTAAGCCAGCACTTTGCCGGTCAAGGCGGAAATCATAGAACCGACTGTCCTTTTTTCTATTTTACCGACATAAGGCTTAAAGCCAATCACTTCACTGCACAAGATTCCCTCGCCTCTGGTGTCAACAATAAATTCACCGCGATAGCCTAACAATCCTCTGGTGGGAATTTCATAAATCAAACGAGTATGGTTTTGTTCCGGATTCATGGCTTTCATTTGTCCTTTTCTTTTTGATATTTTTTCTATAACCGCGCCGGCTGATGATTCGGGAATATCTATGGTTGCTTCTTCAAACGGCTCGCATTTGATGCCGTCTATTTCTTTAATAATAACTTGAGGCTGGGAAACTTGCAATTCATAGCTCTCTCGGCGCATATTTTCCAACAAAACCGCGATATGCAGTTCGCCTCGGCCGTAAACTTTAAAATAATCAGGCGAAGAAAAATCTATTTTTAAGCCGACATTGACTTCCAGTTCTTTTTCCAGTCTTTTTTTAATCTGTTGACTGGTAACAAACTTGCCTTCACGGCCGGCAAAAGGAGAATTATTGACCAAAAAATTAAGCGAAATAGTTGGTTCGTCAACTTTTATGGCTGGCAACAATTCTTGATCTTGGCTGGAACAAACCGTGTCGCCAATATATATGTTGGGCAAACCGGCAATCATAACAATATCGCCGGCAGTCGCTTGAGAAGTTTCTTTCCGACTCAAACCTTCAAAAGTAAAAACTTTTAAAATTGAACCGGAGGTAATGGAACCATCATCTTTTTTAACAAAAACTTTATCTCCGCATTTAATTTTTCCTTGATAAACTCGGCCGATACCCATACGACCGAGATAATTATCATAAGCCAAATTAAAAGGCTGAAAAGCAAACGGCAAAGTTTCGTCAGCTTGAGCGGGAGGAACTTTGGCCAAAATCATATCCAATAAAGCTGTGAGATCATTAGTGTCATCCTCCAAATTAAGTTTGGCGATCCCTTGTTTGGCGATAGTATATACAACGCTAAAATCCAACTGTTCATCATTAGCGCCCAAATCCATAAACAGCTCCAAGACTTTTTCATGCGCCCAATCCGGCCGAGCCGCCGGCTTGTCAATTTTATTCAAAACCACTATCGGTTTAAGCCCTTTTTCCAATGATTTTTTTAAAACAAATTTTGTTTGAGGCATAGGACCTTCTTGGGCGTCCACAATCAGTAAAACCGAATCAATGGAACGAAGCACGCGCTCCACTTCCGAACCAAAATCAGCATGTCCGGGAGTATCCACAATATTGATTTTGGTGCCTTTGTAAAAAACAGAAGTGTTTTTAGAATAAATAGTAATACCGCGCTCTTTTTCCAAATCATTTGAATCCATGGTGGTATTGTCATCCTTAATCATGCCGGTTTGTTGCATCAGTGCATCAGTCAGCCTGGTTTTACCATGGTCCACGTGAGCGATAATAGCGATGTTTCTTATTTCCATATTAAAGTTAAATAATTCACGGATTGGTCAGTATAGACTAAAACAAGCAAAATGTCAAACATTTTGCCGGCCATTTTTGCCGGCCTGATTCAAACCAGGCGAGCTAATAATTATGGCGACTTAAGCTTGATTATATATGAATAACCGTCAGTAAAAAAATCATCACCCGTAAAATTTTTACCCAAAACCGGAGCCACCATTTTTATCTTGGAATAATTATCAATGACCTGGGCATTGTTTAAATCGGCCCAAACCAATTCCCGCTCCGTATCTATGTCCGGCGCGATATAATGCGTCATTTGCCGCCATTTGATGCCCTGATCAAAGCTGGAAGTGCCAATATACAAAATATATTCGTCCTCAGTAATATACTGTGTTTTCCAAAATCTGGCATGATGTCGTTCTCTGATATTGTCCGCTGATGTCGGCTTTTGAAAGCCGAAATCATTGGTTTTGGCATCCCAAAAAGAAGGAGTAATGGGAGCGGTATCATAAGGAAGTTTAAATATAACGGTTTTGGCCAGTTTGTAAGCGGATTTCAAATTCAATATTTCCGATGTTTTCCAGCCGGCTTTTTTAAACACGCTTTCCAAATGGCTGTCGCTTTTTGCCAAAATAATAAAATGAATCGGCTCTTGGCGATTACCTCTTAGAGTTTCAGAATATCTTAACTGTTCAGTTGAAAAAATATTCATGACTTCAGAGACAGTTTGAGTGGTCACGGGCGCGGACGCGCTCAAATAAATAGGCTCAAAATTAAGCGCCAAAAAAACATACCCAAACAAAGCAACAATCAGGATCAAAACCGCCATTAGTTTGTTTTTTGTCGGCCGACGGACGAATAAATAAGACTGGCTTCGGCCAAACACTGACCAATATTCAGCCAAACCAATCCCGATTAACAGCCATAAACCGCCGAGCAGATGTCCGCCAAACACATCACTGAAGTAATGCACGCCCAAATACAGCCGGCTAAAACCAATCAAAGTCGCCAAAATCACGCCAAGCGCCAAAATGATTATTTTTATTTTCCAAAGTTTGATTTCGCGCCAAATCACATAAACAAAAAATCCAAACAAAGCCACGGCTATCGTGGCATGGCCACTGGGAAACGAATAAGAATTTTCAACATAAACCGCCAATTCCGGCCGAGGACGATGAAAAAGAAATTTTAACAAAAAACCGCAAACCGAACCGCCCGCGATTGTCACAGCCAAAGGCAATATATATACATATTTATTCAATAACCACAAAATCGCGATCCCAACCAAGAAAAAAAGAAAGACCACTTGGTAATTGCCCAAAACCGTTATCCACAAAAAAAACTCTACAGTCTGATCGTTGCGAAAAAATTCCAGCAAATTAAGCAAGCGCAAATCCACAAAAGTAATAATATCGGAGCGCAAAAATCCAACTATCACTCCGATAAAATTAAACAAAAGATAAACAAAAATCAATAAAAGATAAGTAAATGTCCGCCCAAAAAAATGGTTTTTATCCAAGCGATTTTTTAAAAATCCAAATAAAATCGGATATTTTCTAGACAAAGAAATCATGTCGGAATTCTCCATGATTGACTGTTTGATTGATCCGTATAAAGACCAAAATAACCTTAAAAACTTCCTTGCGGTTTTTATCATAAAATAATTTCACGGCTATATTATAGCACTTTATGGGATTTCTTGCGAAGCGCAAACGCCGGCCAGCCGACCGGTTGACCAAGCGGATTGTAAATTAAAACCGCCGGTAAAGCCGTCAATATTCAAAATTTCTCCGGCCAAATACAGATTAGGAACGATCTTTGATTCCATAGTGCGGGGGTTGACTTCGGACAGTTCTATTCCTCCGGCCGTGACAAATTCATCGCCGGTCGCGCGGCCAATGACGGTTAAGGGCATTTTTTTGATCCATTGGATAATAGAATGTAAATCTTGATTGCTTGTTTGCGCTATTTTTTTGTCTTGAAAAAAATTTAGTTGGCGACAAATAACTTCGCTAATTGCCAGCGGAACAAAAGCGCGCAAAATATTTTTTAAACTTTTTTTAGGTGATTGTTTTATGATTGTTTTCAAATCGGCCAAAATCATCTCACCGGCGATATTCGGCCTTAAATCAATCGTGATCGCCATAGGCGTTTTGGCGTCATATTTTTCAAATGCCGTTAAAGCTGACAAAGCAAAAACAGCCGGCCCGCTAAGACCGGTATGAGTAAACAAAAAAGAACCGGCAAAAACAAATTTTTTGCCAGTCTTGGCTGTAATGACAGCTTGGTCAAATGATATGCCGGCCAAATCTTTGACCCATTTTTCTTGAGTGATAAATGAAGTCAAACTGGGAGCTAATTCAGTAATATGGTGGCCTAAACTTAAGGCCAAATCATAGCCATCACCGGTTGAACCGGTATGTTGAAAAGCGCGTCCGCCCACAGCCAAAATTACTTTATCGGCTTGAAGCGATTTTTTGTTTTTTAATTTTATATCAAATCCCGCGGTTGTTTTGATTAAGCCAACCACTTGATGGTTAAAAAGGATCTCTGTTTTGAAATGAGAAAACAAACGAGTAAAAGCCAAAACTACATCTTGGCCGTTGTTTGAAGCTAAAAAAATCCGGTTATTTTTTTCGCGCTTCAAAGGCACGTTATTTTTTTCAAACCACGCTTTAACTTCGCCGGGCGGAAAAAAACGCAGGGCTGATTGCAAAAATTTGCTCCCGCGCGGATAATTTTTTAAAATCAGCGGTATTTCTTCAAGGCCGGTAGTGATATTACAGCGTCCGCCTCCGGAAATCATCACTTTTTTTCCCAATTCCAAATTTTTTTCCAGCAAAAAAACTTCGGCTGACGGATTGGTTTGATTGATAGTGGCTGTGGCCATCAAACCGGCTGCCCCGCCACCGATAATTGCGATGCGCATTGAAACAAAGATGAAGTATTAGTCTTATTTTTTCTTTTTAACAGTTTTTTTGGAAACAGACTCTTTGGCAATTTTGGGTTCGGAAACTTTTTTGGCCTTAGCAAGTTTTTTGGTCGGCTTTTTTGTTTTAAGTTTTTTTGTTTCTTCTGCCTTTTTGTCTTCTTTGTCCGCTGTTTTGGGTGATAATAGTTCTATTAGCTTGTCAATTTTGTTGTTTAAGGACTTTAATTGCCCCATCATATCGCCGGAACCTCTATTATCGCTCCTGCCTTCGCTCCTGCCTTTAAGATTTTTGCCAAAACAATCATCGCAAAAAACCGGCTTGCCGGCAGTCGGACGAAAAGGAACTTGGCAATTTTGTTTACATTTGTCGCAAACAGCCTCATACATTTGTCTATCTTCAAATTGAGGCCTGGAACGCCTGTCATCGCTAAATCTGCTTGGTCTGCCGGCTGAATTTTGTTTGGAAAAGCAATTACTGCAAAACACCGGTCTATTTCCGGTTGGTTTAAAAGGAATCTCGCAATCTTCGCCACACTCACTGCAAACAGCGCTATGCATAGCCGGCCGACCGCCAGATCTATTTGAACCAAATCTGCTACCTCCGCTCCCGCCGGATCTTCTACCATCCCGATTAAAATTTCCCATATATTAATAATTAGATGACTAGAACGTTAATTCTAGCACCTTTACTGATTAAAATCAAGTTCTATGATATTCTTGTCAACCCCAAGTTAAAATGTCATACTTTGAGCAATTTTAAAATGTCATACTTGGCTCTTTTTGCCTTACCGCCATTTTAACAAATGATCTTTGTCTCCACGGATGATTGACTGATGGCGCGTGGG
>Ga0210057_1010487_pt1 | contig 10473 bp, 13 predicted proteins | sample CryGeyCG2114_010_2_FD_183968 | JGI IMG/M metagenome (GOLD analysis project Ga0210057, IMG submission 183968) | Groundwater microbial communities from aquifer - Crystal Geyser CG10_big_fil_rev_8/21/14_0.10 (SPAdes) (version 2) | ecosystem: Environmental > Aquatic > Deep subsurface > Groundwater ...
AAAAGGAATATTTTCTGTTATACTTAAAGGAATCTGAATATAGATGGAATCATCGGAAACAGGAAAATATATACAAAGATTTATTGACCGAAGTTAGGAGTAATCCTCTCTAATCTGGTCAAGACCCTAAGACAATACCTATCGCTACAACTACTATACTTATTAACACATTTGTTTTAGAAAAATTATGCTTTCTCCTCATTGCAAATTTAGGATAATCATTAAAACTGCTATCTGATACTTTTGCCAAAGAAGTCATCAGGTGTTCACCAGTGTTCTGCTGTTTGGTAGTAAATTTATCAGCCTGGTTTTCAAATACTACTCTCATTCTAGCTGTTAACTCAGATAATATAGGTAAAAAGAATAATGTGGAAGATAATATCTCTGATACAGTCAGCAATAGTACATGCTTGTTCTGAGAGTGATATTGTTCATGCAATATAACCGCTTCTAGTTGACTAGTAGATAATTTACTTATAAGCCCTGTGGAAACGAGTATTTTTTGAGAAAAAAGTCCGTAGCTAAAAGCACAATCTAGTTTTCTTTCAACTACAATCACAGAATTATTATTTAAGCCTAATTTCAATAGTATCTGTTGTAGTTTATTTGGATGCTTATCTAGTCTATTATTTAGTAACATTGTTAGTTTGCGTCGAGTTTTAATAAAAGATAAAGTGGTTTTTAGTAATAATGATACAGTAACCAAAAATGTGATAACTAGCAGTATGAGCCCTATATAGTGAACTCCTGATGAAAAGAATGTGCCTATAATTTGCTTGCATGTTGCAGCAAAATGCTGAATAGCAAGTGGAGAATATTTATTTAATAGCTTTAGTAAGCTGAAAACAGAAAATAGGAATATAGAAATAACTACTCCAAAATACTGGTATTCTTTTTTAATCATGATTTACAGTTTATTTACTGATGTCTTTTCTATTTCGTCAGAAAAAGCGGTTATTGCTTCTTGGCCGTACTGATTTACAAGAGAGCTGAAAATATTGCCAACTACGTTTTTTGCCGTCTCTGCCTTAGATATTTTAGCAGTGTATATGAAGGCTTTACCTATCTTTTTTCTTTTCAATAGTTTTTTTACAACAAGCCTAGTCATAATTGTCATTACCGTTGTGTACGCAATCTCACACTTCTTAGATAAGCAGCTGTGTACTTCGTGAACACTTTTTTCTTTGTGCACCCAAATACATTCCATTATTTTTTGCTCAAGTGGTCCAAGTGAATAATCTGTCATGCAATGGCTAGTATATGAGTTTTAATAGGACCTTGCAAGTTTATGTAATGGAGCGCTAATTGGCCATTATTGGCTGATTGAAAAATCTTTTTAACTTCATCCATTGCAAAAGAATGGCATGTTGCTTAAGATTTTTTACATAGCGCAGCTGTCTAAGCACAACCTCTCCCCTTTTATCTGACTTTTTCTTACCGTCTGGTTTAAAGCCTTGCCGCTTGTACCACTTTCTTGTCTTCTTATTGGTTTTTAATACCCAGAGGGTGGCTTTGGTATACCCTTCCTCTTTTAATATATCTAGAGCATGAGTTATTAATCTGGTACCAAGCTTTTTACCAATAAAATCTGGGTGAATATATATTCCATTCTTTTTATTAAGCCTTGTTTGTTTGGTATACCAGTCAACTACTCTGCCTAAGCTCTCCGGATATTCAATTGTTACCGAAAGCGCTACCATAGATATAGTTTACAGTATTGGGGATTTGGGGGGTGTTGATGTCTATTTTCTAGTTTACTATCTGATGTCTTATAATATTCCAGAGGTGTCAACCTACCACACCCGCCGGGTGTACATGAGCGAAACAATTATAGAGTTGGACTCTATAATTTTCTGCAAGGTTTGTCCTTGCAGAAATTGGGTATTTCAACACAAAATAATGTTTCCAAATATATAAAACGCATATGCAATTTTTGTTCTGATGTGTTCTGACTATTCCGACTGATAAGCTCATGGAGAGATTAAAGGCCTTGCCTTTAATATTTTGCGCTAACTGTTCCCTTCTGGGCATTGCTAAATTGGGTTTATTGGTCCATCTTGCTCTGCTAGTCTAATAAAAAACCTGTCCATTTGAGCGTCTGCTTGAGCCTTGACTTCCGCGGATGATAAACCCTCAATCATGTAACAATCAGCTCCGGTACCATCACAACTTGCACCGTAACAACAAGTCACCTCTTCTACCGGTAATCCTTTACTTTTTGCAAGGCTTTTTGCTCCTTCTAAGGTGTTGCACATAAAATACCACCTCCTATCATTTGGCTCGATTATACTCCTTTACTACACAATTTCAATTTTTGATAGTTCTTAGGGTTTGAAGGATTTCCCTTCACACCCTTGGGCTCTGACAAAGCCCGCTTCTTGTGCCTCCTTTTCTGTGCAGAGGTAGCCTTCTCCTATGTCTTCTTCTACCACTGTAACATCATAGTGCTTGCAGCCTGGGAAGTGGTAGAACTTCTGGTAGGTGGCTTTGTCTATATTGGTTTTTATCAGACACTTTTCGTCTTTGGGTGCAGAGGTAGACCTACAAAGAGAGCTATAGATCCCAAGATTTGCATCTTTACCTTCGTGGTAGGCAGCTGTTATTCTCTCTCTGTATTTGTTGCCTCTATAGTCAGTTCTCCCCCAGCCTTCTTTAAGCATGACTTCATTAACTAACAAGCCATCTATATATACTAACCCCAATGTCCTGCCATAGCTTTCGGTTGCAACTGACTCAACTTGAACCAGCTTACCCTCGACAAGCTCCTTTAATCTTTCCTTTGCCTCTGCCCCACCACACCTATCAAACTCGGGTGCGTCTACCCCCACTAATCTTACTCTTTTGCCACTTTCTAGCTGGAGGGTATCTCCATCAACTACCTCGTAGACCCTATTTTGCTCTCTGATATATTCTCTCTGGCTTAGATTGACAAGGAGAGCTGTAGCGGAAATTGCAGCAAGAACAATGATAACTATATTCTTAACCCCTGGCAGGTTAGAAAAAGGCATAAACTAATTATACACTCTGTATCTGAGCTTTTTCTTGTTGAATTTTATGCTGTGGTAAATCTAGCAGAGTTTTTCTCAACGTTTTGTTCCAGTTCATCGAACTCTTCTCTGCTAGGGGTATCGTCTTCCAGATGTGCGAGTTGGGTGCCAATTTTATCCAGCCTTTCGGTATTAGCCTCTATTTTTTTAGATAACTTTGTCTCAACTCCTTCTATTTTATCCGTAAGCTTTATATCAACTGCCTCAATTCTTTGTAGTAATTCATCTTTAAGAGCTGATTGCCCATTAATAACAACTCTGATCATTTTCTTAACTTCATCCATGATAATAAGTATAGCATGTTAAGGTTATTTAATCATGCTTATGAAAGGGTAACCATTCACGAGTTTACAAAGGATTCAAAGCCGAGCTTTACATAAAATGGATAGCTTGGCTTTAGAATCGGATATAATCGCTTACTTAAGGCAAGACCTTCCATTTCATAAAGGGTCTCGCCTTGTTTCGCTCAGTTTGTTAAATCGTGAATGGTTACATGAAAGGCTGGACCTTTCATAACAGTTGGGCTTCTTGTTTGTTTAGAATTATTCTCTCACTTTATCAGCTTTCTCTCAGCTTTGGTTGCTAAGATTGTATTAATTCGATTTCCTCTGATAACAAGGACCAACTAATAAACATAAAGCCTGAAGTTGAGAGGAAATCGGATTTTTTTATTGCTTATTTTTGGTGTAATGCTCCATCCATAAGGCCTATTGTTTGTCCCCCATCTCTGTATGTTACTCATACAAGTACTTGACAAAGTACTTTATATATATTAATATAATTAAGAGTGGGATCAAGGGGAAAGTATTTATATTTTTCTCTCCCACTCATTTTTTTTGTCCAGTCTAGACTCTGGGTCTTTCATTAGGTAGAAAGTATTTCCACCTGAAAAGTGGAAGGTTTTTAAGCTGTGGTGAGTTGTCTCTCTATATTCCCTACTCTTTCTTCTAACTGGTCGTGTTCTTCTCTGGTAGGTGAGTCGTCTTCGAGGTTGGCAAGTTGTAGTCCGATCTTATCTAACCTTTTGGTGTTTTCTTCAACCTTTTTTTCTACCTTATCTATTCTCCCACCAAGTCTTTCTTCAACTCCATCTATTTTCTTAAATAGCTCTTGCTTAAGATCTGATTGCCCATTAATTATAGCTTTAAGCATTGTGTTTGTGTCGCTCATATCTCTAGTATAGCATGTTTATACAGCCTTTTATACTTCTAGCTTTGCTTTTCTTAGGGTGAGGGCGTTTATTACTACAACCACAGAGGACATGCTCATTAAAAGAGCTCCCACTGCTGGGGTTAGCCTGAAACCAAGTGGGATAAAGAGTCCGGCTGCTGCTGGAATGGCTAGTATGTTATAGCCCAGTGCCCACCAGAGGTTCTGTACCATCTTAGAGTATACTTTGCGGGATAGTACCACTAAGCGAACGATGTGCTGGGGATTACTCTGGGTTAGGACAATATCCCCTGCTTCAACAGCTACATCAGTCCCAGCTCCAATGGCTACACCTACATTAGCTTGGGTAAGGGCTGGAGCGTCATTAACTCCATCGCCCGCCATGATTACAATATTTCCTTCGTCCTGCAGACTCCTAATATGCTTATACTTATCTTCTGGTAGAACTTGGGAAAACACGTTATCAATTTTAAGTTGTTTGGCTACAACATCGGCTGACTGCTTAGTATCCCCAGTTAACATTGCTACTTTAATTCCTAGTTTATGAAGTTGGTCTATGGCTTCTATTGATTCTTTCTTAATTTCATCAGATAACACTAATTCACCGATTGCTTTGTTGTTTAAAACAACCGCAACTGAGCTTTTCTTATGTTTGCCAATAAAATACTTTTTACCATCAATTTTCCCCTCGATGCCAGCTCCTGCAAGGTTTTTTACAGCTTTGACTTTTTGTAGTTTAATATTTTTGTCTTTGGCATACTTAACAATAGAGAGACCGATTACATGTGAAGAGTGGGATTCTAAACTTGCTGCAATGCTTAAAAGCTGGTTTTGGGTTACTCCATTCGTTTTAACATCTGTTACACCAAACTCCCCTTTTGTAAGGGTTCCTGTTTTGTCAAAGACTATATAGTCAGCATTTTTAACTACTTCTATCTTGGCCATATCTTTAATAAACACGCCGTTTGAAACTGCAAGCTTAGTCGCAATGGTAGATACAGTAGGAATGGCAAGGCCCAGTGCATGAGGACAAGCAATAACTAGAACTGTTATGGCTAGAGTAGCTGCAAATACAAATGGAGCTGCTATGATTACTGACCAAATAAAGAGAGCTAAGATTGAAACGGCTAGGGCTGAGAATGTTAACCAACGTGCGGCTTTGTCTGCCAATTTCTGGACAGAGGGTTTGGTTTGTTTAGCAGTTGCTATTAAGGCCTGGATCTGTCCAATGGTTGATGTGCTACCCACTCGTAGCAGTTTCACTTCAACTGATCCGTCAATATTAATTGCTCCGGCTATGACCTCTCCCCCAACTACTTTTTTGACTGGCTTTGATTCACCTGTTAAGTGAGACTCGTTAAAGTTTCCAGTACCTGTAATAATTTCTCCATCCGCTGGCACCTTCTCTCCGGCCTTAACAATGACAATATCGTCTTCCTTTAGCGACTCAATATCTACATCTTTCATATCGTTGCCTACTTTAAGGTGTGCTTTCTTTGGTAACAATTTGGCTACTTCTTTTAAAGCATCCCCTGCTGCGGTAGAAGACTTAGCCTCTAAAAAGTGACCAAACAGCAGAACCCAGATTAAGGTAGATATTTCTAAGTAAAACTCAACCTCAAGTGCTGGGATGAAGGTGGATGTAGCAGAAAAAAGGTAACCGGCTCCAACCCCAAGGGATACTAGCGTCATCATGCCATATTGCTTCATCTGAATCTCCATTTTGGCGTGCTGGAAGAATACTAGACCAAAATAGAAAATTATTGAAGCAATACCAAATTCAATAAAAGGCCTAAAAGCAAAATCTGGTATACCCAGAAACTTAACCGCTGGCTGGGAGAAAATTGCTAAAGGTACCAAGAGAGCTGTGACAATAAAGAAGCGTTTTAGAAAATCTGCTGCAGCTTCTGGTGTAGCCATCATACTGCCATGGTCGTGCTTTATATGTCCAGATTTTAAGTCTCCAACTGGAACAAGGTCCATTCCTCCACATTTTGGGCACTTTCCAGGTTTGTCTGAAGTAACATCAGAGTGCATCGGACAAACGTACTTGGCATCTTTATCTATGTCTGAACTAAAAATGCTCTTTATGAATTTATACATAAGGTATATCCCTATGATAACAAAAATTATGTCCAGACCGGGAATTTTGGCTACAGAGTCAGATACATTTATTGCAACATTGTTGATATATTTGGTCATTGCGCTCTCTGCAACGGTCATACCCAGCTTGCCAACAGACGTTAGATACAGCATTAGACTACCAGTTACACTAAATATGATAGCTGCAATAATATTGGAAACAAAGATGGGATAGGTCCTATTTCCTAGCGTTATCTGAGTCACGATTTTCTTTAGTATCGGCTCTTTTAAGATATTTCCTCTATGTAGTAGAAGTGAAGCTAAATAAAGCGGTGTGACCATACCAAGAACATAGAAAGCTCCAACTGCTAGAGCTTGAAAGGTTGTAGGAGAGAGTGAGCTTAGCGCCACCACTCCAATCAAGACAGGTGCACAACACGCACTAGTAATCCCCGAAAAAACACCGAGTGTGAATGTGGAAATAACGTCATTTTTTTGGCCGCCTTTCTTGGGTGCAAAATGTGGCATGGGTAGCTTTATACCTAAGAACGAAAGCACTGCTACAAGCAACATAAATACTCCACCAAAAAGATATGTCTGGTCGTGTAGCCTAAAGAAAGCCATCTGAAGAGCCTTTGCTCCTAGTACAATAGGTAGCATTATTGTGAAAATTCCAAGTGAGTATACAAATGTCATAAACAACACCTGTTTGCGCTCCTTGAAGATATTACCTAAGTAAGCAGGAAAAAGATAAGAAATGCAGCATGGGGCAAATAATGCAACCATTCCGGCGATAAAGGCGGCGATTAGCGAAATTTGAAATAGGCCTCCTGACTCCATTTACTTGGTCTTCTGCCAAAAATACCTAATTAATACTACTAGTAAAGCAGTAACTAAAAGACTGTTTACTCCCCAAACATAGCCAAAACCAGCGTGCATCATGGGAATGCCTTTTGGTGTCCAGCTACCAGAATTTGTCCCCATCATATAGCCCATACTATTGGTTTCATTCATTATTAACGTTTGCTGTAATCGTAGCTGTAACTTGTGCAAAGTTAGGATTATCTGTGTCTATGAAGATAGTTCGTGTAATATCTCCCAGATCTGTATCGTCCTTGTGTACGGCTGGATCAAACGACACTATGACATCTGTTGACTCGTAAGCTTCAAGTTGTTCAGACACTACTTGTGCCTTAGTACAACCACATGAGGTAGAAACCTTTGTGATATTAAGCTTTGTGGGAGTAAAATTTGTTAATGTAAAAGTAGTTGTTGCAACATCACCATAAACAACTGTCCCCAAGTCCTGAGTTTCAGGTGTAATAGCTACAGAGACAAATGATTCTTTATATTCATTTATTCCTCCTGCTAGGTCTACGACGTTTGTATATCCCATTTCCTGCAATTTATAGGCTGCTTCTCTACTCATTGAACCCGACCTGCAATATAGGAGAATCTGCGTATCTTTATTTTTAGGAAGTTTTTCTATATTTTGTGAGATTTTGTCATATGGAATAAAGGCATCTGTACCAGGAATATGGCTCTGCTCTGGGATATGAACATCCAGTAAAAACGCATCTTTGTCTTTAGCTAGCTCTGCAAACTCGATGGCGCTAACACTACGTACGTCATTATCATACTGGGAGTTGTCGGGGATCTCGCTTCTTGAACTACTATACACAAATAAACCAGCCAGAGCGACAGCTAAGACGGCCAATATTGTTAAAATCTTCTTATTCATAATTAAGCTCCGCAGCTAGCACCAGAAGTTTGAGCTCCTGGTATTGTACCAATCTTTTCTTTTAGTGCCATGTAGCCTTGTGCGCTGCTAAATTCAGCCGAAAGAGCTCGCTTGGCGTCTACATCTTTCCAAGAGATGCCTTCCTTGGTTTGAAAGTAATAAGCAAGGTCGATATAAGTTTGGCTGAACCAGTAAGAGTTAAAAGCTAAGGAGGCGGTGTAAATTTCATTTTCTGTGTAGCCTTGACTAACCATAAGTTCAATAAGCCCTAGAATTGCCATACCGTGGTTACAGTCAGGGAAAGAGGTTGGATTTCCACAGCAAGGACGATAGATTCCTTGGCTAATCTTATCTACTTGTGCTTGCTGATCGGCTGTTAGAGTAATTATCTCTGAGGAAGAGTACAGCTGTACTGCGTCTTTTGCGCCCAGAGTCCAACCTCCAGTTGAAGCAAAGTTTCCTATATCTTCTTTGTATTCAGTTCCCATGATTCCTTTTTCAAGTACGTCAGATTTTTGAGTGAGCCCCAGCGCCCAGAGAGTATTTACCCAGAAATAGGCATTGTCCTTGGTAATGGTTATTCCTTCATTCTTGGTATCTGTAAGGTAACTTAGTAGCTCTTGATACTCTTCTCCAGTGTAGTTCTCCTTATACTTATCTAGGTCTATTGCACCTGATTCAACGAGTAATTTACCAGTATCTCCCCAGTTCAAATTAACTGTATATCCCTCTTGAGGTACAACTATTGAACTAAGTAAGTCTGCCGTTAGCTCAGGTGTGGGTGTTGGACTTAACTTTCCGGTAAGTGCCAATAGGCGGATTGAGGGGGTAATTGAGATATTAAACAGCGTTAACCAGGTGATAAGCACTACTACTGTCAAGCTTGCGACTATAACTAATTTTTGCTTGTTTCTTCTTATGTTATTTTTTTTGGTCGCTTTTTTCTTCATATATGTTACCTTTTAACCATTGCCGTGAGCATAAAATTAAGCTCTGGATTTTCTGGATCATTCGTGGCTACCGTGACCTGTCTATTAATTGGTCCAACCCCAGATGGTCCGTGGAAAGCTGGATCAAATATAACTTTTAGCTCAGCAGTTTCACCCGCTGGTACTTCAAGCACATATGAGGATTTTGTATGCATGCCAAACTTAGGTGATTTTTCTTCACCAAGGCTTAGTTCAGCTGTGGTACACATGCAGGAGGTGGCAACATTGGATAATACCAAAGGAGCTGTTCCAGAGTTAGTAATTTTAAAAACCTTTTGAACATTGCCGTCATTCAAGTTAATCTCCCCCCATTCGTGTGCCGTTTCCTCTGCTACTACCTTTGCATTTGCATCTATCTCTACACTTGCCGTGGAGGTAAGTTTTCCAGCTAGGAATATACCTCCTATTAAGAGCGTTAGAGATATTAAGGTTACAGCAGTTAAAAACTTTTTATCGTTCATAGATATTTTGTTGAATTATTAGTGAATTTAGCTAAACACCCGGCTGCACAAAAGTAGTATTCTTGTCCCTTATACACTTTAGCATAAGACGCAGTTTTTGGAGAAAGCCTCATTCCACAGACTGGGTCAGCAGTCAACGGAACTAATTCACTCATTTTATGGGTAAATTCATCAGCGTTTGGGTCATTTTTATGCTCTTCAATTAGGATTTGGCGAATGAGATCGCTAGCTTTGACAAAATTTTTATGTGCAAGGTTGTAGTAGATTTCTTTCCCGCTACGCCTAGTTGTAACTACACCTTTATCTCTGAGTATCATTAAATGCTGACTAAGATTTGCTTGTGGGATACCTAGCATCTCTTGTATCTTATTAACGGGCAGTTCTTGATCACGCAGTAAATGGATAATTTCTAGACGTTTAGGATGAGAGAGTGCTTTTAATAGTTGGGCATGTGACTCAAAGATTTTGTAGTACATATTAGATATTCTGAATATATAATATGTTAGAGAATATGTCAAGTAACCAGAATATATAGGAGTGTGCGCTCATGTACACTCCTGTAAGTGGGTTACACTCGTTGGGCCCCTCAGGTGAGGGCCCAGAAATAGATACTTACTCAACGATTAGAGTTCCCTCCATACCTTGATCTCGGTGGTTTCCCACTGAACAATAGAAACTGTAAGTCCCTGCTTTGTCAGCAACGAATGTAACTACTTCTTTTTCTCCACTTTTAAGAACTTTGGTTTTGACACCAAACTCATCAATTACAAAGTCATGAGTACTATCCTCACTCATGAAAGTAACCTTGACAGTGTCCCCTTCTTTGACAGTCATGGTGTCAGTGTCAAATTTAAAACTTGAGCCAGTGACTGTAAATTCGTGTTCGATATTCATCATACCTTCCTCACCTTCCATAATGCTGGAATCCTCTTCCATCATTGGTTCTTCATTAGCTCTCTCCATCATTTCTTCTGGTGCGCTTA
>Ga0210057_1010488_pt1 | contig 10473 bp, 9 predicted proteins | sample CryGeyCG2114_010_2_FD_183968 | JGI IMG/M metagenome (GOLD analysis project Ga0210057, IMG submission 183968) | Groundwater microbial communities from aquifer - Crystal Geyser CG10_big_fil_rev_8/21/14_0.10 (SPAdes) (version 2) | ecosystem: Environmental > Aquatic > Deep subsurface > Groundwater ...
CCGGTGCCTCCGGCACGAAGAAATCAGCTAGCTTGCCTAATTGCCTATTTGATAATTTACTGTTTTTAATCAACCGCTTGGTCATAGAACCAGCATAGAACGACTACGCTATTCTAGACAAGATCCTAAAATAAAATTAGGACTTCCAGGTTTACCGCCACAAAGGATTGTCCAACTTTCAACCCGAGGCTGATCCGCCTTTGGCGGACTTCTCACCTTAATAAAAACTCCGCTTTTCGCTCAACGTAGGCTTGCTACGTTTCGCTCAAATGCTCATTTTTGCCTCGAACTTGGCTCAATCCCGTAAGTCCTAATAAATATTTAAATCTGTCAATTTTACACTTTGATTTTTGCATTTTAATTTGTCTTTATGTCAATTCTCAACAAACAGATTACTTCGTCCTACACTCGAAAGATATTTATGATTTCGTCGATCAGCTTGCTCATCTTTTTAGGCTTTCAAGCGTTGTCGTATATTATAGGGCTCAACGAAACCACTACATTTTTGCTGGTCGCAGTTGTTTTATATCTGTATATGGTTTTTAAATTGACTTTTATTTTTGATTTAAATTTAAAAAAAGCTCGTGCTTGGGAAGAATCTGTAAAACATTACAAAGCCTTTGATACAATTCCTTTAAGGAATACCCGAATTATTTTAAGGGCGATAAAATTACGTTTTCATTACCTCACCCATTGGAGTAATTGGCGTCATTTCCAAAACTATCTTATTCTTCCGGGGTTTTTGTATTGGAGTATTATTATTTTGTTTTTTTTAAACCCATTCGATTTAATAGCTAAACAAATCTTTGTCGTAGTGGGAACTTTATTATTAACCGTTATTCTATGGCATTTTAAAATGGTGTTTATTACTTACGGTAAGGCCAGCATAATATTGCGATATTTGTTGTTTGCTTCGACCATACTCACCAGCTTTTTGATTTTTTCAGGGATACTTGGGTTGAAATGGTATTTCGGAATTTCTGATATGAATTTTATAACCGCGATTTTCGCCAGCGCTTTTTTACTGTTTTATCAGTCGCTTTTTCATCGCGACAAAGTTAATTTAAAAAATTTATTTTTTGTTCTGCTTGGAGTGGCACTGGTGGCCCTTGGTGGTTATTTTATCACCTTGTATTGGAGAGTGAATTTTTATTCCGCGGGCGCACTGCTTGCGGGCGTCGCGTATACTTATTGGGGAATATTTTTATTGCATTTAACAAAAAGACTTACCTTCCGGCAAGTTATGGAACACGCGTGGGTGATGGCGTTTGTTTTATTGTATGTGTTGGCGACAACGAATTTTAGCGCAAGGATTGGTTAAAACAGGACATAGTAAAGTGATTAGTGATATCAGTAGAGTCGAATAGTGAGCAGAGAAGTAAAAAGTAGCATAAGGAGCATTGGCAAATGGGTGTTACTAGCCCAGTATTTTTTTGACCGTTTTATTATAAAAATATCAACGAATATGGTAAAAATTAACATTATTACCAAGATGATAAAAACAGTTCTCACCACATTCAGGATGTTTAGATTTGGTTGATTGAGTTTTTTTGGGATTTCGATTGTTAACTTTTGAGTGCCTGATAAAGGACCGGAAACATCGGTCGGACCAAGAGTTAGGATAACTGCCGGTTCATTTTTTGTTTTATTTTCAGGTTCATGGTAAGTAGTCTCTTCAACTGCCACCTGTTCTCCCGGAGCGGGTGTTGGTGGAGAAGCTTGTGTCGGTTTCGGTTGAGGTTGTGGGGTGGGAGTAGGGGTTGGAGTTTGCGGAGCTGGTGGCGTTTGGGGTGGTGGTGAGGGGTTGCTGGAGAATGATTCTACTAATGTTCCGAATAAATTTGTCACCAAAGAAGTGTAGCGCGACTGGTAGTCGCCGTATTGAGCAGACATACCTTGGTCGGCAAATTCGGCGTTGAGCAAGTTTTCACGATGAGAAGGGCTGTTGAGCCATGCTTTTACAACGCCGCTTTCTGTGGTGAAATCGATTGCCAAGTTTTCACCAAGAAGGCGGTAAGGATAGTAACCGGTTTTTTGTATTATCGGCCAAACAAAATTTCCATCAGGATTGACGTGGTCGAAGTAGTCGCGTTCAAACATATCGCCGGTTTTTTCTGTGGCCGCTTGAGACAACCTATTGTCGGAAAATAAAGGAGGAATATTTCGGTTTTTCCGTTCCTCGTTTATTTTTTCCATAAGCCCGGCGGAAGTGATGGAAGATGCCGTGACTGTGAAAGAGTTTAAAAGTATTCGGCTAAACCCGAATACTAGAACGAGAATTATTAGGATGATTTTTATATACTTCATACCTTAATGATATAGAATTTTTATGAATAAAAAAAGCCAGCGGTGATTTTTCTTCAAACCCCAGGGGGTTATTGCGAGTTAAGCACGGGAAACTCGTGGTTTTCCCGGGGGATTGCTAGTTCCGCCAAAGTCCCCTCGCTCGGATAAATATTACCGTTCGAGTAAAGTCGAGAACTACTTTGCCGTATCTTCTCGACTTTGCTCGAAATCTGCGACTTCTCGACTCGGCTAGCGCCTCGCTCGAAGAATATTAACAACGTCCTCCCCGGATTTCCACCTCCAGCGGATCGCTCGGATAAATATTACCGTTCGAGCGACTTGTCCGCCTTGGGAGAAAGTCGAGAACTACGCTGTCGTATCTTCCTGCCTTTCCGCCAATACTCCTTGCAATGACGTGAAATTGGAGCTTCGTAATTCACCCCTCTTAACCTCCCCTTATAGCGGGGAGGAATGATAGACTATGAATTACGAAACTCGCTCAACCTCCGGTGGTGATAAGTTTTTTGAGAAAAATGTAATAATCTGGTATAATAAATCTAGCTTAAAATATTTTTTTTCGACGTTCAGCCGATGTTACGCGCGCTAAAATCGCAACTATCTGTATATTTTACCATATTCATGGTAGGCGGTATCGGGTTTTTCTTTCTTGTAAATTTGCTGGACCCCACAGAATCCCCTTGGTATTTGTTTTTAGTTTTTTATCTGTCGGTGTTTGTTGGAATTTTTGGATTTATAGCGATTCTGTGGGTGTTTCTGAAATTCTTGTTTGGATCAAGGATAACCGTTTTTAGAAATAACGAAACTATCGTGCGGCAGTCGGCTCTTCTTTCATTTTTATTTGTAATGGGATTATTTTTTCAGAGCATCCAGCTTTTAAATACTTTTACTCTGGTGTTAATTGCGCTAGCTTTCGGGACACTTGAACTTTATTTTTTAAATAAATAACATTTTACAAATATAATTATTCTCCCTCCTTAACATGATGGGGGCAAGGGGTAGATAGATATCGAAACAATAAACTTTTCTATCCCCACCAAAACATCCTCTTGCTTTAAAGAGAAAGAAAAAAGAAGCGATATGCCAGTAGAAAACACAAATCAAAACAGGAAACCAAAATTAGTTTTCGATGTGATGCCGGAAGCCATGGGGGAACCGGTACCGCAAAACACGGAAGGAGATTTACAGTCAGGCGAGCCTATGGAACAAATCATCAAGCCACCAAGGCCGGTTCAGAAACCCTCAATGGATATGTCTCGTCCAAAGCCGGTTGTGGCCAGGGAACAAGCCTCGCTCCCGCCTCCTGCAAAGGAAGAGCCACAAATACGAGACTCCGATATTCCAACAGGGTCATTTTTAAATAAACGTTATGTCATTGGCGCCGTAATCGCTATTGTGTTAGGGATAGCTGGATATTTTGGATATTCTTGGTTTACAGCGGATGAGGTTGTTGAAGAACCGGATATTTTACTAACTACTTCTCAACCAGATTTGCCGGAAGCGTGGTTAACCAAACATTTTAAAGTTACCGTTTGTGAAGACAAATCTATTTGTGGGTTAAATGCCGATCCTGATAAAGATGGACTAAAAAATCGTGGCGAGCTGGACGCCGTAACCGACCCGAACAACGCCGACACGGATTACGATGGAATTGCAGATCTAGACGAGCTTCAAGTTTATAATACCGACCCGATTGTGGCAGATACGGACGGTGACAAGTATGAAGATGGTATTGAGGTGCGCAACGGCTATAGCCCGAATATTAATTCTTCAAGCAAAATCTCGATTTTGGAAACGCAAGTTTTTGAGGAAAATATTGAACGCTTTGGTTTGCACGAGCCAACAGTGACGTTTTTAAGCTTAGAACCATTTATTGGGGTTTGGAGGAGTGGCGGCAATGAGGCACTAACAACAAGTCTATATTTTGCACACCCTGAAAACTGGACTAAACACGACCAGATTAATTATGTGCGCCGGACTAGCTCGCCCGATAGTTATATGGGAAGACTATCGTTAATCATCACAAATACTCTTAGTACCTCAACACAAGAAATGCTTGAGGCAGTTAGAGACACGAATGCAAATCTGAAAGAAATACAGAAGTTAGAAAGTTACGAGATTAATGTGGGTGGTTTAGACTTTTTAGTGGAGGAAGGATTTTATCTTCCGGCCCATATCTCTCCAGGTGAGAGTACTGCGGGACCGGAGGATGAGTTTTTCCAAAGAGACATAGTATTGGCAAAGGACGGTACTCCACTTTTTGTCGTCACCGTAATTGCTCAGAAGAATGTTTATGAAAACCAACCTTATTTAGTTGATTTGATATCATTCGGTATTCGTCTCTGGCCGTTTAAGTGAAGGATATTAAAAGAATAATGGCGCAAGGTGATTTGTCATCCTGATGAAAATCAGGATCTCCACTTGCCCACAAAGATCCTGAATCCCGCCTGAAACGGACGGGCAGGCAAGTTCAGGATGACATGTAAAAGTGACTTCTAAAAAAATCGTAATCAGCACAGACGAGGAGAAGCGTCTGATAAAAGAACTGGATAAAAGGAAAGATTTTGAAGCGCAGCGGATTCGGCGCTATTTAGGTATGTCCGACTTGTCGCGCGCGAAAGAAAGTCCGGTTGCCGAAATTGTCAGAAGGATTCTTGCGTATCCTTATTTCAAAGACCTCGACACTATTCGGGTTCCGGAAATTGTACCGGCAACAGTAAGTTTTGACTTGTTCGACTTTCCGGCAGATCACCCCGCTCGTTCTAAATCGGATACTTATTACATAGATGAAAAAAATATCCTCCGCACACACACCACGGTGATGTGGTATTACTATATTAAAGATCCGGGCGTGCAGAAAAGAATCGCCGAAAACAAACCTATCGGTAGCTTTTGTTTTGGCAAGGTTTATCGTAAAGATGAAATCGACAGCAAACACATGAACGTTTTTCATCAAATTGACGGCTGGTATCTGACTCCAAAGGCAGTGCGAACTATTGGTCAAATGGATTTGGAAGATGCTCTTGGCAATATTGCCAAAGCGGTTTTTGGTCCAGACGTAAAGTACCGCCTTAACCCCGATACTTTCCCGTATACGAAGCCCTCGTTAGAAATGGAAGTCGAGATTAGTAACAAATGGGTCGAGGTTGTCGGTTGTGGGGTAGTGAAAGACACGGTTTTGGAAAAATTTGGAGTAGATTCCAAAAATTATACCGGCTGGGCGTTTGGCTTTGGGCTTGAAAGACTGGCTATCGCAAGTATGGACCTGCCAGATATCAGGCTTTTGTGGAGCGATGACCAGCGCGTTAAAAAACAATTAAACCTTGGGCAAAAGTACGTAGAGGTTAGCAAGTATCCGCCGATAACGCGCGATATTTCTTTTGTCGTTGGGAAAGATTTTATTCCGAATGATTATTTTGATTTGATTCGGGAAATTGGAAAGGATTTGGTAGAAGAGGTAAAGCTTTTGGATAAGTACGAAAATGAAAAAAAATTCGGGAAAGATAAAGTTAGCTACACTTATCGTGTGATTTACAGGAGCCCCGAAAAGACATTAAAAACAGAAGAAATCGAGCCTTTGCAGGATAAACTATACAAAGAAACAAAGAAGCAATACAAGGCCGAATTGAGGTAGCAATTTTACCTAAAATGTGCTAATATTCAGTTGGTAAGAACAGTGTTAAAATGGTTTCAGTAATTAAATTAACAATAAAAATATGACGAATGAAAACAGGTCATCCGGGCGCGAATTTGCAACTAACGTAACTTCTTAAGACGAAAAAGGCTCCCGTAAAATGACACCCAACGAACTCAAAAACCCGAAAATAAACGAAGGCACAATGTTGCGAGAAGGCGCTGATCTTAATGATGAAGGAAAACTGGTTCCGTCTGAAGGTCAAGTTGAAAGAGCAAAAAAACAAATGGATCAAGTCTCAATGATGAGAAATTTAAAAAAAGCTTTGACCCCAGAAGAGATTGATTTGATCATAGTCGCGCTTGGGGCCGCGGTTTCTGGCGTGAGCGCAAAAAGTAATAATGTGGAAAGCAATTACGGACAAGCAAATAAGAAAAATGCTGAAACCTTTGTTGGGAAGCTTTGGCAGGCAAAGAGAATAACTGAGGAGATGGAAAGGAAGAATTAAACAATAGAATGGCTAAAGAAAAAACTCAAAAAGATAAACAACAATACGGGGCAGCGCAGATTACGGTTTTAGAAGGGCTTGATCCGGTACGGAAACGACCGGGGATGTATATCGGCTCGACCGGCGAGACGGGTCTTCATCATTTGGTATGGGAAGTGGTAGACAACGGCATTGACGAAGCTATGGCCGGACACGCCACCAAAGTGGATGTGGTTTTGCATAGCGACGGCAAGGTTTCGGTAACTGACAATGGCCGCGGAATCCCTATTGATAGACATAAAGTCACAAAAAAATCGGCGTTGGAAACGGTAATGACCAAACTGCATGCTGGCGGAAAGTTTGACGGACAAGCCTACAAAGTGTCCGGTGGTTTGCACGGGGTCGGTGTTTCGGTTGTAAACGCTCTTTCCTCATGGACTCGCGCGGAAGTCCGGCGTGATGGTTTTGTTTACGCTCAGGAATATGTCATTGGTAAGCCAAAACACGCGGTAAAGAAGATCGGTAAAATTTCACGAGGAGACACATTTGTTCGTGGAACCAGGATTACTTTTGAACCGGACGCGTCGGTATTTGAGACAACCGAATTTAAACTAAAAACCGTTATTGAACATTTGCGTCAGCAAGCCTACCTTACGCCGAGCACCCGGATTAATATTACCGACGAACGAGTGGGGCAAACTTTTGGTTATTTTTTTGAAGGCGGGATTGTTTCTTATATCAAGCAAATCAACAGACATAAAATTGTTAAGCATGAACCGTTGTATGTAAACAAAACACTGGAAGATGTTCAGGTTGAAGTCGCGATACAGTATACCGATGAATTTTCTGAAACTTTGCTTTCTTTTGCGAATAATATTTATACTCCGGAAGGGGGAATGCATTTAACAGGTTTCCGTACAGCTTTAACTCGATCGATAAACAAATACGCAACTAAAAATAATTATGTTAAAGAAAATGAGAAATTGACCAGTGATGATATGCGTGAGGGATTGACCGCGATAATCGCAGTCAAACTTCCAAACCCGCAGTTTGAAGGTCAAACCAAAGGGAAGTTGGGAAACCCCGAAGTGCGTACAGCGGTTGAGCAGGTGCTTGGCGAGGCTTTGGAAATCTATTTAGAAGAGCACCCAAAAGACGCGCAAAAAGTTATTGAAAAGGTTATTTTGGCCAGTAAAGCGCGTATTGCCGCGCGGGCCGCCCGCGAATCGGTTATTCGAAAAGGGGTTTTGGAAGGACTTTCTCTACCGGGGAAACTGGCCGACTGTTCTGAATCCGACCCTTCGAAATGCGAATTGTTTATTGTCGAGGGAGACTCTGCCGGCGGATCCGCGAAACAAGGGCGTAGTAGAAAGACTCAAGCGATATTACCACTCCGGGGAAAAATTTTGAATGTGGAGCGTGCAAGATTGGATAAAATGCTTGCCAACAACGAAATTAAGAATTTGATTATCGCGATGGGCACCGGGATTTCCGAACAGTTTGACATACAAAAACTGCGTTATCACCATATCGTTATTATGACCGACGCCGACGTTGACGGAGCGCATATCCGGACATTGCTTTTGACTTTGTATTACAGATATTTTAACGACATCATAAAACAAGGGCACCTCTATATCGCTCAACCTCCATTGTTCAAGATTTCTTTTGGGAAGAGTTTCGAGTATGCTTACACTGACGACCAGAAAGATAAAATTCTTGAAAAAATGAAAAAGAACGTGAAAATTGGAAAAGAAAAAAAAGTAGAGGTTCAAGAAATTGGAGTCGGCGAAGAAAACGCGCCCCCGCAACCGGAAAAAATGAAAGCGATCAATCTCCAACGCTATAAGGGTTTAGGAGAAATGAATCCGGAGCAGTTGTGGGATACTACCATGAACCCGGAAACCAGGCGAATGTATCAGGTAAAAATCGAGGACGCTGAAGTGGCAAGCGATATTTTTGAGACCTTGATGGGCAACGAAGTCGGTCCCCGAAAAAAATACATTATCACACATTCCAGATTGGTAAAGAATTTGGATATATAAACGCGACCATAAAACCTTCAGAGAAATTTCTTGGATTTTTTTTGCGTAAAAAATTCACAGGCCTAACCGCTGCGAGAAAACCGTCTGGGGTCGAGACTATTATTATGGTCCAGTTAAACAAAAGGGCTCGCGATCCGTAATCACAAAAGTGACGTTAGATCGCGAGCCCTTGGACTCGGAATACCTTTCGGGTTGCCTCGTGAGGCGTTTATTTAACTGTTGAATTTATTTTATCACTTTTACTTGTTTAGCCATAGGACTTGTTGCATATTTCGACTGGAAGTGAGCTTAAAGGTGCTTTCCAGTCCACTTTTCAAAATTAGGTGGCCACTGCTTACCCCCATAACTAGGCCTTGCACTTATTTCGAGTATAGCATATAATTTAAACCAAAGGTACCCACATTTGGGTACCAATATGGCACAAACCATCAATTTATGGAAAAAGACTACATTTTAGAGTTAATGAGATCCAAGAAAACTGTCTTTACTTTTAAAGACCTTATTTTGCTTTGGACAGAATCTGACGTGAATTTTGTTAAGAAGAAGATTCATCGTTATGTTAAGGCCGGTAAAATGAATGCTGTCCGCAGAGGTATTTACTCCAAAGACAAAAATTACGATAAATATGAGTTGGCTACAAAAATATATACTCCCTCGTACGTCAGCATGGAGACGGCTTTAGGTGCCGCTGGAATTACTTTCCAGTTGTACAGTCAGATTTTTGTTGCGTCGTATACGACAAGAGAAATTGAGTGTGATGGACAGAAATATTCTTATAAAAAAATAAAAGATACCATTCTCACTAATCAGATCGGCATAGAGTCAAGAGAAAATTACAGCATAGCTTCGCCCGAGAGAGCATTCTTGGACGTTATCTATCTCAACAAGGATTATCACTTTGATAATCTCTCGGCTTTGAATTGGGAAAAAGTATACGAAATTTTGCCTATTTACGGTGGCAATAAACGCATGGCAAAAATGGTAAAGATGTACCACGAAGCATTTAAGAAGGACTTAAAATAATAATCGTATGGCTCTTGATACTTCAAAACATAAAAATATTCTCATAAAAATCCTCAAGGATATCTACACTGATGCAACCATCAGCCCAATTTTGGGATTCAAAGGTGGAACAGCCTCAACCTTCTTTTACGGTCTGGATCGCTTCTCGGTAGATTTGGATTTTGATTTACTGGATTCGGACAAAGAGGACTACGTGTTTGATCGTGTCAAAGCAATTATTGAAAATTACGGTACGTTAAAAGAGGCACGCAAAAAAAGATTCAATCTTCTCTATGTTTTTTCTTATGACGACAAGGACATCAACGCTCAAAACGTTAAGGTAGAAATAAATCGTCGGGAGTTTGGCTCGAAGTATGCGGTTGAATCATTCCTTGGTATTTCTATGCAGGTAATGGTCAAGGAGGACATGGTTGCTCACAAGCTTTGTGCTATGTACGAGCGGATCGGTAAGACGAACCGTGATATTTTTGATGTTCAGTTTTTCCTTTCTCATGATTGGCCTGTTAATAAGAAGATCGTCGAGGACCGCATGGGTGTTTCGTATGCAGAGTTTGTGAAGAAGTGTATCGATGTGATGGAAAAATTCGACGACAGCAATATTCTCTCTGGTATGGGTGAATTACTCACCGAGAAGCAGAAATCGTGGGCAAAAGCAAAGCTTAAGTCAGAGGCGTTGTTTTCGCTTAGGTTAGCTTTGGAGAAGGAAAAATAAATATATGCCAAAGGAAATCGCCAAAAAAATAAATACAACCAAAGAACAAGAGCGTTCTGAATTGCACCGTGCTATTTGGCAGATTGCCAATGATTTGCGCGGAAGCGTAGGTAGACGGCTGGGACTTTAAGCAGTATGAAGGAAAATAGGGTCAGGAGCTATTTTGTGATATAATCCAGTTATGGTAAGAGTAAATCGAGTTGATACTGGAAATACAATTTACCATGTAATCAATCGCGTCAATGCCCGGATGCGGGTTTTTGATAAC
>Ga0210057_1010489_pt1 | contig 10473 bp, 10 predicted proteins | sample CryGeyCG2114_010_2_FD_183968 | JGI IMG/M metagenome (GOLD analysis project Ga0210057, IMG submission 183968) | Groundwater microbial communities from aquifer - Crystal Geyser CG10_big_fil_rev_8/21/14_0.10 (SPAdes) (version 2) | ecosystem: Environmental > Aquatic > Deep subsurface > Groundwater ...
GCAAAATTAGAACTAATAAAAACTAAAAGTTTGTCTAAAAATACAATACAATTACATTATAGAATTCTTGATGACGCCCAGTAGCCCAACGCTAAAGGGGACGCTGCGCTTTCGTCGCTATCGCTCCTCACCCTCGTATAACAAGGGATATACGGTTCGGGGCTCGGGGCTCGCCCCTCATCCAAATTTTTCTTTCGCTACTCTACAGAAAAACTTCGTATATCCCTAATGTGATATCGGAAATAAATTATTTTTTTAACCTAAAATTCAAAGTATGTTTACAATAGGAGTATTTGCAATAATATTTGATGATAAAAATCGTATTTTATTTTGTCATCGTAGAGATCATGACTTATGGAATCTTCCTGGAGGACGTTTGGAAGCAGGCGAAGCTCCATGGAAAGGTGTAATTCGTGAAGTAAAAGAAGAAACTGGATTTGATGTAGAAGTAGTTAAAATGAGTGGAATTTACAGTAAACCTGGCACTAATGATATTGTTTTGCAATTTGTTTGTAGAATTATAAGCGGAAAAATGACTTTAACCGATGAAGCTGACAAAATAAAATACTTTGCTTTTGCTGATATTCCACGTAATACCGTAAAAAAACATATTCCTAGAATCAAAGATGTTTTAGATAATCCAGATATACTACATTTAAAGGAACAATTTGGAAAATCAACTAAAGAGTTAATCAAAGAGGGTTGGTTACAAAAATAACGACAAAAAATTATTACATCCGATAACAAAGTATATGGAGTTCAAGAAATTTAGCACAAAAAATTTATAAAGGAAGCCAAATTTCTTTCACCCAAATTTACAAAAATATAAATTGATTTTTAAAGGGTTTTTTGTAAACTTCTCATATACACGAACGTTATATGAAATATATATTTTTTTCGGCTAACATCCAAACTCTTAAAAAAATTCAACTTTTTGATTTTTATAGAAAGCCATTTTATTCAAAATATTCAACATAATAAATTTCTATGAATTTTAATTTTTATTACATAAAATTAATTACGTTTATAATTATCGCCCTGCTCTTAATTGTGGCGCTAATTTTCATTTTTCTTAAGCCTTTATCTCCACCAGCTACTGATGAAAAAAATAACTGTCATCAAACAAATCTTCCTTATCAAAACCCGACCCTATCCATTGACGAACGGGTGGCTGACCTGATGAATAGAATGACTGTCGCGGAAAAAATAGGCCAGATGGTTCTGGTTGAAAAAAATAGCATTCACGATCTTAACGATATTACACAATATAATCTAGGAGCGTTATTAAGCGGCGGCGGAGCCGGACCAAAACAAGATACTCCCTTGGCCTGGCTTCAAATGATAAACGAGTTTCAGTCCGCCGCTAAAAACACCTGCCTAGGCATCCCTCTTTTATACGGCATTGACGCCATCCATGGCCATGGCAATGTTCTGGGAGCCACTATCTTCCCTCACTTCATTGGCTTAGGCGCCACTAAAGATCCTGATTTAGTAAAAAGAGTTGCGAATGCAACTGCTGAAGAAATGGCCGCGACTGGAATTTATTGGAATTTTGCTCCTAATCTTGATGTAGCGAGAGATATCCGTTGGGGTAAAACATACGAAACCTTTGGATCGGACACTGCCAATGTGGCACAACTGGGGCAAGCCTATCTTGAAGGTACGCAAGTTTTATCCGATGGCTATTTTAAGGTCTTGGCTAACCCCAAGCACTTTATTGGTGGCGGAGATATGGAATATGGCACCTCTCGCAATAAAAAATTCAAGGTGGAAGAAGGAAACATAACTATCGACGAAGAAACTTTGCGGCAAGTTCATTTAGTTCCTTTCCAAAAAGCCATTGCTAATGGAGCGCGAGTCATTATGGTTGGCACCGCCAGTTGGCAAGATAAAATGAACTCTGATAATTATCATCTTTTAACTGAGATACTAAAAAAAGAGTTGGGATTTTCCGGTTTTATTGTTTCCGATTGGTACGGAGTTTATCAAATTGAAACAAGTAAATATAAGTCTTTGGTGCGAGCGGTGAACGCCGGCATTGATATGGTGATGACGCCCTTTGAATATAAAGACTTTATTTCCAACCTGCAGGAAGCCCTAGCCAATGGCGACATTACCAAAGAACGGCTAGACGACGCCGTCAGAAGAATTTTAACGGTAAAATTTGAAACCGGTTTATTTGACCGCCCTGAAGCCAAGCCGGAAGGCTTGTCTATTATTGGAAGCGCCACAAACCGCGAGCTAGCCAGAGAAGCGGTTCGTAAATCTCAAGTATTACTAAAAAATAAAAACTCTGTCTTACCACTGCCCGTTTCACTCCAAAAAATCATAGTTGCCGGATCAGCGGCAGACAATTTAGGTCGCCAGGCAGGTGGCTGGACAACAGAATGGCAAGGCATAGATGGTAATTATGGTATTTTAGGAACCACTATACTTGAAGCCATAAAAAATACAGTCTCCAAGGATACAAAGGTTGAATATAATAAGAAGGGAAATTTTTCTGCAAAAAATAATCTTGCCGATGTTGGAATTGTTATTGTTGGCGAAAAACCTTATGCTGAGGGCTGGGGAGATGTGGCTAATCCAAGTTTAAGTCCTGAAGACCTGTCAGCAATAAAAAAAGTTAAAGCAAAAAGCAAAATAATAATTGTCATAATAGTGTCTGGCCGCCCATTGGACATTAAAGAATATGCTGATAATTGGGACGCAATTATAGCGGCTTGGCTACCCGGAAGCGAGGGGCAAGGAGTAGCGGATGTCTTGTTCGGAGATTTTCCATTTATCGGAATATTGCCTGTAGATTGGAAAATATACTAAAATTGGTTACAAAAACAAAAAAATCCTGCCTTAATAATCAGGATTTTTTATTTTATTTAAATTACGCGTTTATTGTTTTTCGGATGCGGTTGATTAGCCCTTTTTGTACCAAACAACTCATCATTACTTAAACCACCCGACTTACCGATTCGCTTCTGGCACGATTCACAAAAACTGCCAGCTTCTATCACCTCGCCACATTTTTTACATTTGAGCGGCTCTTTTTCCGCAAATTCCCTTAGTTGTTCTTGGATATTTAGCATATTTTGTTAAATAATAACAAATCAAATTATTTTTATCAAGAAAATATCAGCCCTCTGCCACCATTGACAAAATTCTGAAATCTGCTATAATGCCATAATCTGCCAATATCGGTAGATTTTTTGATTAAAAAATATGGCTAAAATTCAATTAAAATTCAAGAGGTTAAACAAGGCAATAAATAAGGCCTGGTTTAAGATTAATAAGGTTTTTCTAATTATTGTAGTCCTAGAATTAATGTTTCCTCAAATCAGTATTGCCAATAATATTGAGGCCAGTACGATTGATTATTTGAAGGTTGAAGACACACTTTTTAGGACGAAACAAACTGTAAAACTCCCAGAAAATAGGGAAAGAGAGCCACGCTTTACCACTAAAATTATTGCTACTGCTTACAACAGCTTACCCTCACAAACTGATAATAGTCCGTGTATTACTGCTTCTGGTTTTGATTTGTGTGAGCATAACACCGAAGATATTATTGCCACCAACTATTTGCCAATGGGAACTATGATAAAAATCCCGGAACTTTATGGTGACAGAATCTTCCGAGTTGAAGACCGAATGCATGCTAAATATTACAAGCATATTGATATTTGGCTCAAAGACTATAACGAAGCTGTTAAATTCGGCGCTAAATGGGTAGAAATTGAAGTTTACTAAAAAAGGAAAATACTTAAATAAAAAACCGTCTCGCTATGCGGGATGGTTTTTTGTTTTATTAAATAAATGTTAGTTTAACAATGATTTACTTATTAAGCTGCCCAAGTAAACGGCTGCTTAGTCATTCCTGGTTTAACCAAGAATCCAGAGGCGAATAATCACAGTTATGTTCTAGATCCCTGCTTTCGCAGGAATGACAGTGGGTGGGCAGTTTATAAAACAAGCCTTCGAGATAAATCACCTGTGCTGCCAATATATAAATTGCCGTTTATTTGGCTTCGTAAATAATAAACGTAGTACATATTAATATTGTTAATTATAAAAAGGCCACGGGCGGGATCCCTGGCTTCGCCAGGCAGGGAACCCGCGAATAACGGTTTTGTCTAGCTTCGCTAGATCTTCAGATCTGGCGAAGCCAGATCTCGCGTAGCGAGACAAACCAACCACGTGCTACTTCAATTTATACCTTTCCTTTAACAAATCTTTTTGTTGGTGTGTTTTTAAAAACCTTTCCCTTCTAACCGCCTCGCTTCGTGTTTTAAATTTTTCAAATCCTAATAATTTCCACGGTCTATATGCTTTTGTAGATTTTACCTTTCCGTTATTATGCAATAAAAGCCTTCGAGATAAATCACCTGTGCTGCCAATATATAAATTGCCGTTTATTTGGCTTCGTAAATAATAAACGTAGTACATATTAATATTGTTAATTATAAAAAGGCCACGGGCGGGATCGAACCGCCGAATAACGGTTTTGCAAACCGCTGCCTTACCACTTGGCTACGTGGCCACAAACTATTCAATTTGTTACCAACTTTAACATAGTTACAATATTTTTTCAAGATTATAATTTATGTTATACTAAAATATATGAAAAAGATAATTCTAATACTTTTTGGTTTTGGCTTATTTTTTAGCTGGCAAGGCGTTGTTGCTCAAGAATTGCCGGAATATTATTTAAATTTAAGCCAAACCACAACTACTAAAGGCTATACCGCCTCAACTCCTGAAGCCAAAATAAAAATTGGCGTTGTCCCCTATGCTTTCAGTCAAGAAACTCAACTAAAAATAGTTAACCTCGGACGAGAAGCCTATCCGGCGCCAGAAGGTTATAAAATTGTCAGTGATATTTATTTATATGATTTTTCCAATACTCCCCAGAAGCTACTGACTATCTCCATGAATTATGATTCTTTTTCCGGCAGCCTGCGTGAACTTTATTTCTGGGACAAAGGTAAACAACAATGGCGCAGCTTGCCTACTAATGAACTAGGCAACCAAACTGCAGCTGGGCTTTCACCGTTCAAAAGCGCCCGCATCGCTATCCTGGAAAAGAAAATTAATAATGAGGCAGAACTCCTTGACGTTATTACTGCCAAATCAGCCATTGTCATGGATGCCAAAACTGGTGAAGTGGTTTTTGAAAAAGCCAGTCAAGTCAAAAGGCCAATTGCCAGCTTAACTAAAATAATGACTGCTTTGGTATTTCTAGATCACAACCCAGGCTGGGATTCGGAAATTGAATTTCTAGAAAAAGATGACACTATTCCTTCAAAAATTTATATTGTCCCCGGTGACACTCTGAAAATTACTGATTTATTTTATTCTATGCTAGTCAAATCAGCCAACAACGCCGCTGCCACTCTGGCTAGAGCAACCAACCTTTATCCTGAAAGTTATTTTATCTGGCTGATGAACCTTAAAGCCCAAGAACTGGGCCTGGCCAACACTATTTTTGCCGATCCCACCGGACTGGACGAAAAAAACGTTTCTACTGCTTATGATTATGCACTGCTGTCCAAATACGCCTTGAAAATCGCTGACATTCCACGAGCCACCACCACTCAATATTATTCATTTAAAACCATTAAAAACGACCAGACAGTTGACCTGGTTAATACCAGTAAACTATTTAACAGTGATCTGGAAATCACTCTCACTAAAACCGGCTTCACTTATGAAGCCGGCAACTGCCTAATGACTGCGGCTAAAGATTTTAAAACCGGACAAGAATATATTGCCGTGGTTCTTAACAGCCAAAACGGGCATTTGAGTTCAGATGTCTATACTCTACTTGATTATTATTTAAAAAATTAAATACTTTTTGGATTTAAAAAAATAATGACGTCCTCCCCGTACTCCAAAGATTACCTTCAGGATAGATTTTATTGATAAATTTGAAGTTTTTTCTCAAATGGTTGCTGGAACGAGACTTTAATTTTTGAACCACCTCGGCAATTGAGTACTTTGGTGGTATTTCCATGAAAAGATGAACATGATCATCCCCAGTGTTTATTTGACTAAAGTACCAGTCTGGATATTGACGCTGAGCTTTATATAAGACTTTGATTACTTCTTTTCTTACATAGTGTTTTAGTATTCTTCTGCAATACTTTGTGCCCCAAACGATATGATATTGTATTTGATAAACACTATGATTTAATTGACGAATTCTCATGTTAACAGATTATCACACTTACGTGTGATAATCTATTCATCCCCGCACTCAGTCGGGTCTGGCTTCCAGCCCCTCCTTCGTACGGGGTTTCCTGTTAGGAAGTAAAAAGCATCGCTTTTAAAGCGCTACTTTTAATTCCCTTGACCAAAATAATATTTACTGCTAACTTTATTTCAAGTTTGGACATTTAATAAAAAGGGGGTGTGTTATGGCTGAAAATTATCCAATAAAATTAGACTTGAATGGTATCAAAAAAATTCTACCTCATCTCGAACCATTTCTTTTTCTTGATGGCGGTGAAATTCTAGGTGCAGTTACTGCGCGTGGTCGGATAACTTTCCCAAGACATTGGGATATTTTTAATGGTCATTTTCCGAACAAACCCTTAGTGCCTGGCGTTATCCTTCAAGAGGTCTTAGGTCAGACAGCATCATTAGTTTTAAAAGTTATTCCCGAATGCCAGGGCTTAATCGGAGTTTTCACTGGAGTAAAAAGGGTCAGATACACTGATTCTGTTAAACCGGGTGATGTTTTAATCGCTGAATCTACTATTGATTCGTACAAAAAAATTGGTGATTCGATTTTTGGTACCTTTTCTGGAGTTGGTAAGGTTAATGAAAAAATAGTCATTGAAATGCACGCTTCTTTTGCAGCCTTACCAGAAGAAAAAATAAAATAATTAAAAACCCCAGCATTAATATGCGGGGTTTTGTTTTTTATATCATTTTCAATTCTCTGACCATGAAAAAATTAATTGTAGCTCGTAACAACTTTGCAGGGATATCTAATGCTGCATAGCCTAGACCTAAGAAAAGGGCTGAAATCAGTATATAGGGTGTTCCAAAAACAATACCAATTCCAATTAACAAAGGAGCAAAGCAGCTAACTAGCTTTTGATAGATTATTAAATTTTCTCTCCAAGCTGAGTAATCGCTAGCCAAATACTTTTCTTTGGGCTTAGAGAATATCAATAAAATTTCTAAAACAGCACTAAAAAGTCCAATTATTAAACCAAGAAATAAAACAACCCCCGGCATAGTTCCGGCAGCATCTATAAATTTTGCCATTAAAGAAAAGACAGCGCACACCATAGTGTATTGAGCAAAATTATCAAAAACATTTCTAATATATCGAATTATATAGCATTTGTCAATTAAAAAACTCACTACTTAAATTTGTGAGATTTTATTCTCGCTATTTTAAAACTTCTTTTAAGTACTGGCCCGTATAGCTTTTCTTAATTTTAATAACATCTCTCGGTGAACCCGCAGCTACTACTTCGCCACCCTTGTCACCGCCTTCCGGACCAAGGTCGATCAACCAATCAGCACATTTGATCACTTCCAAATTGTGCTCGATAATTAAAACGGTATTACCCTTGTCAACTAATTTATTTAAAACATCTAACAATCTTTTAACATCATCGAAATGTAACCCTGTAGTCGGCTCATCAAGGATGTACAAAGTTTTACCAGTTGCCCGTCTGGAAAGTTCAGTAGCCAATTTAACCCGCTGGGCTTCACCGCCTGACAAAGTAGTGGCTGACTGGCCAAGTCGCATATAGCTCAAACCAACATCGTTTAAGGTTTTTAATTTTTGATAAATATTAGGAATATTTGAGAAAAAAGACATTGCTTCCTCAACAGTCATTTCCAAAATATCGGCAATATTTTTGCCTTTATAGTGAATTTCTAAAGCTTGACTATTATATCTCTTGCCATGACATTCATCGCATTCCACATAAACGTCTGGCAAAAAATTCATCTCAATCCTGACCAGGCCATCACCCTGACAAGCTTCACACCTACCGCCTTTAACATTAAAGCTGAAACGACCAGCTTTGTAACCACGAATTTTTGATTCCGGCAGTTCGGTAAATAAATCACGGATATAGGTGAAGACGCCGGTATAAGTAGCCGGGTTTGAACGCGGGGTCCGGCCAATTGGCGACTGATCAATGTTAATAACTTTGTCTAAAAAGTTGATTCCCTTAATACCCTGATGCTCGCCCGGCTGATCCTTAGCCTGATAAAAATGTTGAGCTAAAGCCTTGGCTAATATTTCTACCATCAAAGTTGATTTACCTGAGCCAGATACGCCGGTGATGCAGACCAGTTTGCCTAAAGGTATTTTGACATTAATATCTTTAAGATTAAATTCGCTAGCGCCAAATATTTCCAGTAATTTTCCATTGCCTTTGCGATACTTCTTCGGCGCTTCAATACTCAATACTCCTTTGAGGTATTTGCCAGTCAGAGACTGCTTGCTATTTTTTATCTGAGAGGGAGTCCCAGAGGCAATAATTTCTCCGCCATGTTCACCTGCTCCAGGACCGATATCAATCACATAATCTGCATTCAAAATAGTATCTTGATCATGCTCTACCACAATTACTGAATTTCCCAAATCTCTTAAAACCTTAAGGGTTTCAATTAATTTATTATTATCTCTTTGGTGTAAACCAATTGAGGGTTCATCTAAAATATAAATAACTCCCACCAATGATGAACCGATTTGGGTAGCTAAGCGGATTCTCTGAGCCTCGCCACCTGACAGTGAGACAGTGGTTCTGTCCAAAGTCAGATAATTAAGACCAACATTTTTTAAAAATTTTAGCCGGCTATTAATTTCTTTTAATATTTGGCTGGCAATAGTTTTCTGCCGTTCGTTGAGCGGACTTTTTTTGCCGTTGCTTATTAATTGAAAAAATTCAGCTGCTTCGTCAATAGTCAGAGAAACTACTTGAGCGATATTTTTGTCACCAACCGTTACTGCCAAAACCTCCGGCCTTAGTCTCTTACCCAGACAAACAGGACACTTCTTGACTCTCATGTATTTCTCAATCTCGCTACGAACATAGTCGGATTCAGTCTCTCGATAGCGTCTTTCCAGATTATGAACCACCCCTTCGAAAGTTGAGTTATAATCCCCCTGAAAAGTATCACTGGTATAATTTATATTATATTTTTTATCACCGGTGCCGTATAAAACAATATCAATTTGTTTTTGGGATAATTTTTCTACTGGGGTATCAGTTGAAAAATCATTAGCCTTAGCCACCATTTCCAGCATCCTAAAATACCAAGTTTGATTGGCAGCAGTTCTTGACCAAGGCCTGATAGCTCCCTGAGCCAAGGTTAAACGCTTATTAGGAATAACTAATTCCGGGTCAACCTCCAGTTTAGTCCCTAAACCCGTACACTCCGGGCAAGCGCCGTGCGGGCTGTTGAAAGAAAAGTTACGCGGTTCAATTCTAGGTAAGTTGATATCGCATTTAGGGCAGGCAAAATGTTGACTAAAAAGTAAATCTTGGCCATTCGTTCTTTGAATAAAAATAACTCCGTCACCCAAATCAAGCGCTTTTTCCAATGATTCAAACATTCTGGCTTTATCCTCTTTGGAATCATTAATATCCAAACGGTCAACTACTATTTCAATCTTATGTTTTTTTTGCTTATCTAATTTTAAATCCTCAGCCTCCTCGATTGAATACATTTTATTATCAACCCGGACCCGGGAATAACCCGCCTTTTTGACTTCCGCAAAGACGTGCTTATGTTCACCTTTTTGGTCTTTAATAATAGGAGCTAAGATCATTACTTTTTCCAGTTTAGGTAATTTAAAAATCTTCTCCATGATCTGCTCAATGGTTTGTTGAGAAATAACCTCGCCACAATTTGGACAATGGGGGGTACCGGCCCTGGCAAAGAGTAACCTCAAATAATCATAGATTTCCGTTACCGTGCCCACAGTTGAACGTGGATTATGAGAAGCGCTTTTCTGATCTATAGAAATAGCCGGTGACAAACCGTCAATCTGGTCAACGTCTGGCTTGTCCATCAGACCTAAAAATTGTCGGGCATAACTAGAAAGAGACTCAACGTACCTGCGCTGACCCTCTGCATAAATAGTGTCGAATGCCAATGATGATTTGCCCGAGCCTGACAAGCCGGTGATGACCACGAACTTGTTTCTGGGAATTTCAACGTTTATATTTTTCAGATTATGAACTCTGGCTCCGGTAATTTTTATTACCCCGTTTTGGATGTTTGATGATTTGGCTGTCTTTTTAGTTTGAGCCGCCATATTAAGCTAAAATTAATTAAGAATTATTATATCTCAATTTTTACAGCTTGTCAACAATAAGCGGTAATGTCCACACACATATGGCGGTTTTTGTCAGAATCGCTATGATTCTGGCATATGTGTGTAAATATGCCTAAAACAATTAAAGAAGAGAGATTAAGATGGGTTTTGCCCATCTATCGTAAAGA
>Ga0210057_1010491_pt1 | contig 10473 bp, 10 predicted proteins | sample CryGeyCG2114_010_2_FD_183968 | JGI IMG/M metagenome (GOLD analysis project Ga0210057, IMG submission 183968) | Groundwater microbial communities from aquifer - Crystal Geyser CG10_big_fil_rev_8/21/14_0.10 (SPAdes) (version 2) | ecosystem: Environmental > Aquatic > Deep subsurface > Groundwater ...
AACGAGAATATGTAGAAATAGGGCCTGAAGGCGAAAGGGTTGATGTCGACGATTATCAAACCAATTGGGAAAGAGAGATTCAATCTTTAACTGAGATAGACTCCTTAATTAAGAAAATAAAAGAGGGCCAAGAATTAACTAATGAAGAAGTTCGAGAGCTTTCTGAAAAATTAAATTCCCCGGATTTCTATTTTAACGAAGCCAATTTAAAAGTCGCTTATCATTATCCCGAAGGCAGTCTTTCAGAGTTTGTTAAAGCTGCCCTGAAGACTTACGAATTGCCAACCGAAGAGAAAATGCAAGAAAATAAAATTAATGATTTATTTGAAGCTTGGTTAATTGAAAAGAAATTTGGCAGTCAGCAGTCTAAAATTTTAAGAATGGTAAAAAACCAGTATTTAGCCAATAAAGAAAAAATTGACGTTTCAATTTTCAGCCAGCCGTTATTTAATCAATTAGGCGGTTTGCCAGCCGTTATAAGAATTTTTGGCGAAAAAGAAATTCAAAAAAACTTACAAGAACTAAATAATAAAATTTTTGTTTAATAACTTGTAGTAAGTTTACTAAACTATGGACCCAAAAGTTTCCCAATTAAGAGAAGAATTTAAGCAAAAAATTTCCAGATTAAACGATTATCTTTGGAGTAATGGTTTAACAGATCCTGGGACCCGTATTCAACAGATGAGCTTTTTTTTCTTTTTAAAAATGTTAGAAGAACAAGATTCTGCTTTGGAAAAAGAAGCTCAATTAACAAGAAGAACCTATAAATCAATTTTCAAGGGTAAAAACGAAAAATATCGTTGGTCAGAATGGTCTCACAAAAGCGGAGAGAATCTTTATAAATTTGTTCGCGATGAGATTTTTCCATTTATGGAGAATCTTTCAAACGGAAGAGAAAATATTCGCCGAATGTTTATTGGTGCTAAACTGTTAGTCCCTGATGAAGTTACACTCAAAAGAACAATCGATATTATCGACGAAATTGATTTTTCAAAACTTGATGCCGATGTTAAAGGAGATCTCTATGAAGATTTATTAAATCAAATTAAGGTAGCTGGTGAGCTAGGTCAATTATTAACTTCCCGTCATATTATTCGTCTTATTGTTCAAATGATAAATCCCAAAATTTGCGAGACAATTTTTGATCCAGCTTGCGGTAGTGGCGGCTTTTTACTCGGAGCTTATGAATGGATTAAACTAAAAAATTCTGACCCAAAACTTATCTATGAATATAACGGAATAAAACGTGGTCCGGGTGATAAATTAAGCAAAAAGCAATGGCAATTTTTACAAGAGGAGGCCTTTTTTGGTCAGGATGTTGATCCTGTATTTGTTCGTCTATCCTTAATGAACTTCTTTTTACACGGTCTTGAAGAATCAGATGTTAAAAGAAAAGACACGGTAGCCGGCCCAGAAGATGAAGAAGATTTGAGAAGATTTGATGTAATAATGACCAATCCTCCTTTTGCCGGCAAAGTTGATAGAGAAAGAATTAAAAAATCATTACCAATAAAATCAACTAAAACCCAAATTCTGTTTTTAGGATATGTAATTGATTCTTTAAAATCTAATGGCCGGGCTGGCATAATTTTACCCGAAGGCACTTTATTCGGAACAAATAGAGACGGCAAGGAAATTCGCCGCTATTTGTTAGAAAAATGCCAACTTCAAGCCGTTGTTTCAATGCCAGCCGGAGTTTTCCAACCCTATTCAGGCGTCAAAACTTCAGCTTTAATTTTTAAGAGAAAACCAATTCCAAAATTAGATGAAAATGAAAAAATCTGGTTCTTTAATATGCAAGGCGACGGCTCATCTTTATCCGCCGCCAAAAAATTCGGCCCCCAATATAAAAACGACATTCCAAAACTTTTAGAATTATGGAACAAGAATAGAACCACAGAAAAACCTTTTTCTTGGTTCACCCCCGTTAAAGAAATAATTGAAAATGATTATATTTTATCCGCCAATGCTTATAATCCGTATATTGGCGGGGGAGAGAAGAAATATAGGGAACCGAAGGAAATTTTGGGAGAGATTGATAAGGCCGCAGGCGTATTAGAGAAATATCTGTATAGATTAAAAATCACCATTTTATAACTTATTTTCCGTTAAAGTTATAAATGTTTTATTATGAAAAGTGCCTTATTTTAGGCACTTTTTAAAGTTTTAGCTTTTAATTAGTTGACTTTAAAATTTTCGCTGATTATAATAGAAACATACTGAAACCTGATTTTGTGTTTATTTATAGAGATTTTCTGGCCACTTGACAAGATTTTATAGGAAATTATAATGTAACTGAAGATTAAATTATAAATAATATATGAAAAAAATGACAAAAAATGAGCAAATTATTAAACAGATTGAAGAGCTTTTAGCGCAATTAAAGAAATCATTAAATGTGTCAGATAAAATTTCATCACGGCCCATTGGAAGCCGAGAGAGGGGGTTTTCCGGTCTAACGGGGAAAATTTATGAGTTTATAGAAGAAGGATTTTTTAATGAACCAAAGACAATATCCGATTTACAACGAAAATTAAAAGATAGGGGTATTAAAAAGCCAACCACGGCATTGATGCCTTCATTAAAGCTTTTGATTACTAAAAAAGTGCTTGATAGAAACAAGCCAGATAAAGGTCTATATAATTATTTTAAAAGATAAAAATTTATGAAAAAAGATCAAAAAGTGAGTGTTGCTGAAAAAATTGTTAAAATAATTGATAAGCAACCAAAAAGTGCCGAGGAATTTCAAAGAGAGCTCAAAGACAGATTTGGATATAATATTAAGCCCGAGGATATCAGGGTTAATTTACTTTATCTGTTAAGAAGAGGGAAAATACATCGGAAGAAAGAAGGTAGTGTATATAAATATTATATTTAATTTTAAACCTATGGACCAAAAAGAAATTAATAAACAAATTTTAGAAAGACTCAGCTCTATTGAGTCGAGGGTTACTAAACTCGAAGGGGACGATTTTTCCCAAGGTCGCGATAAAAGTCCAAAATTGAGAAAATCAAAAAAATTAAAGAAGATTGATTTGGAAACTCCAATCAAAAAATTATTGTCGGGTAGATTTTTTAAGGAGTGGAAAACTGATAATGATGTTATCAAAAAATTGAAAAAACAGGTTTTAAATCCAAAACGTGCTTCTGTTTCTAATGTGCTTAGAAGATTAGCGAGTTCAAAACGCGGTCTATTAGAAAGAGATGGTGAGGGCACAAAGAAATCCCCATGGCGTTATAAAGAAAAATTATAGGCGAAAGATTTTTTGATAATTTGTTAAAATCAAATCAAATGTTGGAAGAAATTAAACAAGATCTGAAAAAGAAGGTAAACGACGATAAGCTCATCGAGAATTTATTTTTTAGTTTTCAGAAAATTTCAGAAGAGTTTGTTGCTCAAAAACCGGTAGACTTGTTACAGAATACAGGTTTATTTGTCGAATCTGTATTGAGAGTTGCTGAACATTTCGTATTGGGGACTCACACACCCCTTGGGAATAAATTTAACGTTGATGTATGCATTAAAAAATTGGAGAATGCCTCCGGTTTTGAAGGCTTAAGAATTCACACGGCACGCTTGAGTCGCACGATTTATGATTTCCGCACACGAAAAAAAGCGGTGCATTTAAAAGCCGTTGACCCTCAAACTATCGATGCAAGCTTGATTTTTAATATTAGTACTTGGATTTTTATAGAAATTCTGAAAGAAAGCGGCATACCCAATCCAGAAGAGGGAATTCGAACACTTTTTACAAGAAAAATTCCTTTAGTACAGACTGTCGGCGGGATACTTCGTACAACTAATCCAAAACTTCTTGGAACGCAAAGGATTTTACTTCTTCTCTATTCTGCTCCGAACGGATTGACTGAGGACCATCTCTTCCAGAGTACAAAACAGAAAATTAAAAACCCAAAACATTTGAGGAATAATCTCAAAAATATGGACATCGGTGATCTTGTTCATCAATTACCGGACGGCAAATGGACTTTATTTGGTAGAGGGTTTACCGAAGCAGAAAAATTAATCACAAAATTTACTTAAAATGACCTGGCCAACAAACCCCAGTAGTAGAACAAAGTTCACTACGGGGCAAAGAAAATTAGGTGAGGTTTGTGAGATAATTTCTCCGGGGATTAAGAAATTTGAAGGTATTAAAAAATATGTAGCTACTGCTGATGTAGATTTTGATAAAATTGTAAATTTTTCAGAAATTACTTATAGTAACCGACCAAGTCGGGCAAATATGGAAACGAAAGAAAACGATGCATTAGTGGCAAGAATGGCAGAAACTAAAAAGTTTTTAGTTGTAAGCAAAGAGCTTCAGAACAATTATATTTTTTCTACGGGCTTTGCTGTTTTGAGAACTAAAAAAGATTTGCTTCCCAAGTGTCTTTTTTATTTTTTGACTACCAAAGATTTTAATCTTCAGAAAAATAAATTAGCAGTAGGTGCTACACAGAAAGCGATAAACAACCCAGCGCTTAAAAGAATTAAAATCCCTATTTTACCTCTTCCTATTCAACAAAAAATTGTGGAGAGGTTGGATGCAATAAAAAAGGCGCAAGAATTGAACGATAAACAAATTGAATTAACAGAAGAACTATTTCAAAGTTTACTTCACCGCGAATTAGACCCAAAAGGCAAAAACTGGGATTTTGTGAAACTTGGTAATGTCGTTCAAAAAATTGAATATGGGCTTTCTGTTTCTGTTCAAAATCGATTAGATGAAAATGGAGTGCCAATTTTGACGATGGCCGAAATCGAAAACGATGGACAAATTAACTATCAAAAGACTAGAAAAATCTCTGCAAGTGCAAATGAACTTAAAAAATTCAAAATTAATAAAGGCGAACTTTTGTTTAACTGGAGAAACGAAAAAGCGTTAATTGGGAAAACTGGACTGTTTGAATCGGAAAAAGATTTTATTTTTGCATCTTTTTTGTTACGTATAGTTACAAACGAAAAGATACTTCCAGAATTTCTATGGTATTGGCTCAATTATCTTAGAACTAAAAACGCTTATCTTCAATATGCTCATTTGGCGGGAAACCAAGCTAGCTATAATGCTAATTCGTTGCAAAATAAAATTTCATGTCCTTTAATTTTAATCAAAAACCAACAAAAAATTGTTGAAAAACTCTCCGCCGTCCAAGAATATAAAAAGAAACTTTTAGAACAAAAACAAAAACTAAACGAATTATTTGAATCTGTTTTAAATAAATCAATGAAAAGAGAATTAATAAAATAAACAAAACTAACATGGAACAACAAACAAATATAATACGTGCCGACGATAAAAGTATCAGAGAGATGCTTGATAAAACCAAGTACATTGTGGATTTTTTCCAAAGGGAATATAGATGGGAAAGGAAACATATAGAACAGCTTATAGACGATCTAACGACAAAATTCTTGGCTAATTATGACGACTCTCATGAAAGAAAGGAGGTGCAAAATTATGAAAGGTATTACCTAGGCCCGATAGTATTAAGTGTCAAAAGAGACGGTCGTTCAATCATAGACGGTCAACAAAGACTGGCTTCTATTACCTTACTTTTAATTTATTTAAATGCTCTTCAAAAAGACAAGAAAGACACAGTTCCAGTAAATGAATTAATATTTTCAGAAAGATTTTCTGTAAAATCATTTAATTTACAAATTGAGGATAGAAAAGAGTGTATGGAAGCTCTGTATAATGGACAAGATTTTGATACCAGTGAAAAAGGAGAATCTATACAAAATATTGTTGACCGTTATAAGGACATTGAAGAATTATTCCCCGAGGAATTAAAAGAAGAAGCTCTGCCTTATTTTATAGATTGGCTTATCGAAAATGTTATTTTTGTTGAAATCATAACCTACTCTGATGAAGATGCATATACTATTTTTGAGACCATGAATGACAGGGGTTTAAATCTAACTTCCACAGAGATGTTAAAGGGGTTTATTCTTTCAAACATAAAGGATATTGATCAAAAGTATGAAATAAACGAATTATGGAAGGATAGAATTTCAAATCTGAAGAAAATTTCTAAAGAGGAAGATCTTGAATTTTTTAAGGCCTGGCTTAGAGCTAAACTTGCTGAATCAATCAGACCGGGGAGGAAAGGGGCTGCGAATGAAGATTTTGAGAAAATTGGTACAAGATTCCACAGCTGGGTGAGAGACAACAAAGAGAAGATTGGGCTTAAAAATAGTGGGGACTTTTATGACTTTGTAAGCAAGGATTTTAGATTTTTTGTAAACTTATACATTAAAATCAATAGTTCTTCAGTAAAATTAAACGATAAGTTGGAATCTATTTTTTACATTAATGAACGGGGCTTAGCTTCCTCAATATATTATCCGCTTTTGATTGCACCCATAAATACTGAAGACAATGAAGAAACTATAAATGAGAAGTTAGCGCTGGTTTCAAAATTCCTAGAAATGTTTGTAGTCTTTAGAGCTATAAATTATCGGAACTACTCTCATAGTTCAATACGCTATACTATGTATTCTCTCGTTAAAGAAATTCGGGGGAAAAGTGTTGAAGAATTAGCAGAACTACTCAAAGGAAAAGTGTCGCAATTTGATGAAGACCTTGACGGTTTTAAGAACTTAAGAATGCATGGACAAAATAAAAGGCTCATACGCTTCTTGCTTGCTAGAATAACAACATATATTGAGAAAAGAAGTGGAATTAATAGCAAATTTGAGGACTATATAAGTCGGGAAATAGATAGGCCATTCCAGGTTGAACATATATGGTCGGATAAATTTGAAGAATATAAGGATGAATTTGAACAAAAGAATGATTTTGAAGAATGCAGAAACAAGATTGGCGCGTTACTTTTACTTCCGGAGGGCTTTAATCAAAGTTATGGCGATTTGCCTTACGAAGAAAAACTCCCCCATTATTTTGGACAAAACTTACTAGCCAAAACTTTAAGTCCCCAATGTTACGAAAGAAATCCTTCTTTTTTAAAGTATAAGAAGGAGTCGCAACTGCTTTTTAAACCGCATCCTCATTTCAAGAAGAAGGATATAACCGAAAGGCAAGAATTGTATCAAAAAATTTGTGAACAGATATATAATTTAAACGAACTTGACAAGATTACGAAAAACAAATTGACCAATTAGTTTATAAACTCTACGGTCTCACGCCGGAAGAGATAAAAATTGTTGAAAATTATTATAAAAAAATGATTCAAAAAAGAAAAAATAATCTTTATAACTCTGACCTTGGTGTGCCGTTTAATATAAGCCGTTCAAAAATTGATCTTTTCTTGGAGTGTCCAAGGTGTTTTTATTTAGATAGAAGACTGGGAGTGCCTAGGCCGGGAATGCCGGGTTGGTCGTTAAACAGTGCGGTTGATAAACTGCTTAAGAACGAGTTCGATCTTTTACGGAAAAAAGGGGAGTCGCACAAATTAATGGACGAGTATAAGATTAACGCTGTTCCTTTTAATCATCCTGATTTACCAACTTGGAGAGATGATAATTATAAACACATTGGGGCTTGCGTGTTGCATAAAAAAACTAATTTAAATATCTGCGGGATTATTGACGATATTTGGATTAATAAAAAAACCAAAGAGCTTTATATCGTCGATTATAAAGCCACAAGTACTAGCCAGGCAATTTCTTTGGAGGATGAATACAAACAAGGATATAAGAAACAGATGGAGATTTACCAGTGGATTTTTAGGCAAATGGGATTTAAAGTTTCCAAAACAGGGTATTTTCTATTTGCCAACGCCGGCAAGAACCGTCCGGAATTTGATGGAAAATTAGAATTTGAGAATTCAATTATTCCTTATGAGGGAGATGATTCTTGGATAGAATCTGCTATTCTTGATATTAAAAAATGTCTTGATTTAAATAAAATTCCTGTTTCTGGAGAAAAGTGTGAATATTGCGCGTATAGAAAACTTATCGCTGAAGAAGAATTAAACAGTCGAAGAATTAATTGAGAAATAAAAGTAATAAAAAATAATGAACATTTTTAGAAAGAAATCAGTTCTCATTTTTATCTTTTCTGCACTTTTTCTATTGATATTGGTAGGAAGTTTTTGGATATTGTTGAAATCCCAGAAACAAAGTAGAGAAGAAATTACCCCTCCTCCTCTAGAAGTTGAAGAAGCTGAATTTGGGATTTACGTGTTCAACAATAAATTATCTGAAGGAGAGAATTTTATCCTAACTGATACACTTATTCCAATCATTGAGATAAAAAATATTAAAAAAATCGATAAATTGAAATCTATTTCATTAGACAAAGGACCTAATATTTTAACTGATAGGCTTTCTGCAACAGAAATAAAGGAGACGCAGGATGGATTATTGATTAAACCTCGATATGCTATAGCACCAAAAGAACATGTGATTGATATTGTCACGCTTGTTAAGAATCAAGAAGTATCCCAAAGATTTTCATTTGTTCTTCTGATAAAGGATAATTTCAATTCAGCTCTTGATAAATCAAAACTATGGATAATCCCTGAATCTACAAAAGAAAGAGTTCAAAAAAGTTGGTATATCGAAAACAATCGATTAAAAATAGATTCTTTACCACAAGGCCCCCATGTTTCTCTCGCATTTCTTTATACATTTGATGATGATATTACCATAGATTTTTATCTAAAATCATTATCTGAGGTGGTAAATTTATTAGTTTATTTCTTGGAAAGTGACAAAAGTATTATTATTGGCAACGGTAATAATTATACAACTTGGATTCTACACGGTAGTAAGGCAGACAAGGGCGATGATATTCTTATTGACCCAGGCTTTCAGTATAGGGTAAGAGTTGTGAGGGATGATTTTACTTATAAATTATTTGTTCAAAAAACAGACAAAAGAACAGATGATATAATAGGCATCTTCTCTGAAATGGATCCTGTTCTTGTTTTTGTTGACGAAAGGCCCTCCTTAAAAGAAGATCACATAGGATTTGCTCTATGGAGTGGAAGTGGTGGAGTGGAGATTGACGATGTGGTAATCACCGGTTATGCAATTTATTAAAAGAATTAGAAAATTTATAAAAGGATGTACTATAAAAAAATGTAAGAGATATATTACTATAGGTACCGTTTTAGCTACTATAGGTATTGGTTTAACAGTTTATTTTCATTACTCTGGTAAATTAGAATTAAGAGAGCAAACTGCAAGTATAATTGGATCATTAGAAACAATAGAAAACCCCCTCATTAATTGTAATGACCTTGCGGGAGATTGGTTTAATAATGATTTAGCTTTAGAAATAAATAAAGAAATTCAAACGATCAAATTGAAAGAAAGGAAGAAATCCGGATTATTATATTTCGAGCAGGTGATAATACCCTCTTTTATCGTAAGGACAGAAGTTAAGCCAACATTTAAAATCAGTCCAAATTTCGTTTATTTTTTTGAACCACAGGAGACAAACGAAGGTACATTTAAAGTGATAATTGGAGACGGAGAGCCAGACATTGTAAGGCTTAAATATTTTATAGATGGAGAGTGGATTACTGCAAAAGAAAAATATGAGCACAGCAGATTACCTCAACCCATTGCATCCGATGAAAATCTAACCGTAAGAATAGAAACGAGCCCAGATGATGGATATCGAACTGTTAAAATACGCCTTATTTATAAACCGGGCAATAATCCAAATGCTGATAAGCAGGTGGATTATTTTAATTATACCTTTCCAATAAAAAAACACACTCCTAAAATTAATTTTGCCGTAGGATTGGTCAATCCTAAATTACTTGATGAACAGTTCACAACTCAGATTTTAATTTGTTTAATTCAGGAAATGAAATTATAAAGAAAAATAGAGAGTTTCTGGGTTTTTGAGAAGACTTGAAAACTTGTCGTTACAGAACGACAACCTAACGACAACTTCTGGAAAAACTTGGCGTTCTAGAGAATGCCAACTCAATGCCAACTTTTTTAAAACTCTGCGTTCCAGAACGCAGAGTCAACGCAGGCTTTTTACAAGGGATTTTTAGAGAATTTTTAACCCCTTTTACCCTAAAAAACCCCATTTTTGAATATAAAATAGGGCGAGGGAGCGAAGCGACCGAGCACTACAAAAAAGAGGCCGAAAACCCCCATTTTACCTTCATTTCAGCTTGGTAAGTCCGGTGTAGCTGGACTTACTAATGGAGGTTGCAGATTGGCTCGCGAGGAGCAGGCAAAGCCTGCGACGAGGGTTGACCGAGCCAATCTGCGACCGACAAACAGGGAATAAAAACTGGCAAGAATTACGATAAGAGTTAACCACGAAAGTGGCATATAGTCGGGGGTAAGGTTTTTCAGTTTTTCAGGTCTCTTTTCTTTAACTGATGGATAAGATTTGGTAGAATGATAGAGAAAGTTTGAACTCGTTTAATGTTAGAGTATGAATAGTCGGATACGAACTTATTTTCTTGAGGAACCCCCCATTTTTGGTGAGGGGGGAGCGAACTTGTTTCGCTCCTGCCAGAAAAATTTGCCCTGCCTTG
>Ga0210057_1010492_pt1 | contig 10472 bp, 15 predicted proteins | sample CryGeyCG2114_010_2_FD_183968 | JGI IMG/M metagenome (GOLD analysis project Ga0210057, IMG submission 183968) | Groundwater microbial communities from aquifer - Crystal Geyser CG10_big_fil_rev_8/21/14_0.10 (SPAdes) (version 2) | ecosystem: Environmental > Aquatic > Deep subsurface > Groundwater ...
ATTGATGAAGGTGTTAAGCTGGGTTTAGCTGCGATGAAAGAATTCCTTGGTGCTGAGTTTAACGTTGAAAGGGTGGATGTTGTCACCATCAAGATGGCGGATAAGCGTTACAAGAAACTTTCTGATGATGAGATCAAATCTTATCTGAAATAAATTTTTCTATCTTTTCTTTTATCACATTCTTTATATACTTCTTCTGACTAACTACTGTTATGGCAGAAAAACTTAATCTAGCGAGAATAAAGAAGTTTGGAGAAACTTTTGAGATCTCTGTAGATCCTGATAAAGCTTTACAGTACAAAAGAGGAGATATTAATGATCTCAATGAAGTTCTGTTAGCGGATCACATTTACACGGATGCACATAAAGGACTAGTCGCCAGTGACGAAGAATTGGAGAAGGCTTTCCATACTACCGACAGCATGAAGATTGCTGGCATCATCGTTAAAGACGGGGAAGTTCAATTGACCGCTGAACATCGCTCGGCTGAAAGAGAACAGAAGAGAAAGAAACTCATCAACATGATCCATCAGCAGGCGATCGATCCTAAAACCAAACTACCACATCCTGCTGCCCGTATCGAGTTGGCTCTAGAGCAAGGCAAAATCACTATTGACGATCATAAAACTGTGGAGGAACAGTTTGAAACTATAATTTCCAAGTTAAGACCGATTATCCCCCTTAGTATCGAAGAAAAAGAATTTACAGTTCTTGTTCCTGCCCAGTATTCCGGCAAGGCTTACAATTTTGTAAAAAACTCTGGAAAAATGTTGAAAGAAGAATGGACCAATTCAGGAGATTGGAAAGTGAGGTTATCTTTACCGGCTGGCTTGTTCCAGGAATTCCTTGACAAGCTTAATGGAATAACACATGGTGAAGCGGTAGTTGAAGAATAGTTTTTCTTGCCCAAACATTTTAAAAAATAGCTATTAAAATACAACTAGATGCTTGAGTATACTCACACCAACGAAGATTTGAGGGCTATTGTCCACGGCTTAGATCTTAGCTTAGATGATAAAGTTTTAGCGATCTGTGGCTCTGGTGATCAAGCCTTTGCTATGCTAGAAAAAGCTGGTGAAGTAGTAGCTGTTGATTATAATCAAAGTCAATTAAAGTATGCTCTAGAGCGCTTAAAACATTTGAAAAAGGGGGATCACACTAGGTTTTTAGTTCCTGACCCCGATGAATATTTTGACTTAAGAAATAGTCGTCGTTATTTTAATTGGGAAAAATTCCAGAAGATTAAATCAAGAATAGATTCGTTGAAAATCATCACAGATCAAATTAATATTTTTGATTCAGGTCTGGCAATGGTAGATTTTACTAAGATATATCTCTCAAATGCTTTAGACTATGGTTATGGTCCGATAAGAAAAGACAGGGAAAGACTGGGGTCTTTCAACTTGGAGCATTTCGTTGAACCACTACGAGAAGGAACTTTGATCTACGATACCAACTTACACCATCGCTTTGAGGTCCTATGCAAGAATGGTTGCTTAGAAAAGGAAGAAGAACTGACAAGGATTGCTCGCTGGTTAGAAGAAGGATATCATTGGAATCCCACTGTTTATAAGAAGATAAAATAGATATTCTCCCATTCTCAACCAAAAACCTTTTAAATACTGGTTTGAAATTAGCCCTAGAGATAGTAAAAGGCGAGATTTCCGCACGCTTTTACTCCCATAAATGTAAAAAACACGGTGCGGTCAATGAAAAATGAGTCAGATATTAGTTGAAGAAAGATCTGTTATCATACCAGGAGAAGTCCTTGCTGAAGGCATGGATTATTTACCGGGAGATAACACCTATCGTGAAAACGATAAAATTTATTCGAAAGTTCTTGGTTTAGCATCCGTCTCCGGTCGAGTGCTTAAGGTTACTGCTTTAGCAGGTCCTTATGTGCCTAAGTTCGAAGACAAGATTATCTGCCAAGTAACAGACATCTTGATGAGCGGTTGGCGAGTAAACACTAACACTGCTTATTCTGCTGTTCTTAACGTCAAGGATGCTACACAAAGATACATCAAGAAAGAAGAAGATCTGAGCAAGATTTTAGCAATCGGCGATTACGTTGTTGTTAAGATTACTCAGGTAACTTCCCAAAACTTGATTGATGTAACCATGAAACTGCCTGGTCTGAGAAAGATTGAAGGCGGCAGGATAATTAAGGTTAATTGCCAGAAAGTTCCTCGGGTTATCGGAAAGAAAGCCAGCATGATCTCCTTGATCAAAGAAAAAACTGGTTGTGAAATTACCGTTGGTCAAAATGGTTTGATCTGGATCAAAGGTACTCCTGAAGGGGAGTTCAAGGCTGAACAGGCTATCAAGATGATTGAGAATAAATCTCATTACGAAGGCTTAACAGTAAAAGTGGAGGAGTTCTTGAGTTAAAATGGTATACAAAGAAAGATTAGACGGAAGAAAGATCGATGAACTTCGACCGATGGAAGCCAAAGTTGGAGTAGTACCTTCAGCTGATGGTTCAGCTTCTTTTAAATCAGGTAAAACTTGGGCAATCGCTGCCGTTAGAGGTCCGCGAGAATTGTTCCCTAGATTTTTACAAAATCCTCAGAAAGGAATGTTAAGATGCCATTATGGTATGATGCCTTTCTCCGGTTCTGGTGAAAGAATAAGACCGGGTAGCAGCAGGAGAGCTCAGGAAATTTCCATGGTTATGATGAACGCTTTAGAGCCTGTTGTGGATCTAAGCGCGTTCCCTAATGCTGTAGTGGATGTCTTTGTTGATTTACCACAGACCGATGCAGGAACTAGGTGTGCAGCAATTACTGCAGCATCTATGGCTTTGGCTCATGCTGGTATTCCAATGAAAGACATGATCAGCTCAGTAGCTGTCGGTCAAGTGGATGGTACTGTTTTAGCTGATCTAACCTACAACGAAGAAGCATACGATGCTATTGTCTCTGACATCCCTGTTGCTGTATTGCATAACAGCAAGGAAATTTCCTTGCTCCAGATGGATGGAGAGATTTCTAAGGACGATTTGATCAAAGCTCTGGAACTAGCACAGCAAGTTTCAGAAAAAGTCTATGAGGTGCAGATGAAAGCCTTGAAAGACTACTACGCTAAGGAGGAGAAACAATGATTACCAACAAAACCGCAATTAGCGATCTAGCTAAACAAGAAAAACGTTTAGACATGAGAAATCTTACTGATTACCGTGAACCAATAGTTATCGATACTAATATCTCCTGGACTGCTGAAGGTTCAGCTCGGGTACAGATTGGTAACACCGTCGTCATGGCTGGTGTAAAGTTATCTTTAGAGAAACCTTACAACGATACCCCTAACGAAGGCGGCATCATGGTTAATGCTGAGTTAAGACCAATGTCTTCTGAGGAATACGAATCTGGTCCACCTTCCATCAAGGCTGTGGAATTATCCAGGGTTATCGATAGAGGTATTCGTGAAGCCAAAGCTATTGACATGAAAAAGCTTTGTCTTGAACCAGGGGAAAAAGCTTGGTTTGTCATTGTTGACATCATTACCATCAATGATGAAGGAAACCTTTTCGATGCTTCTGGTTTAGCTGTGTTAGCAGCTATGAAATCAGCAAGATTCCCAGTAGTAGACAAAGAAACTGGCGCAATCAATTACAAAGAAAAAACTGAGCAAAAATTACCTTTGACCAAGGAGCCGGTTTCCGTAACCGTTTACAAGGTTGGCGGAAAATTGCTGGTGGACCCTTCCAAGCAGGAAGAAGAAGTTTATGATGCTAGGTTAACAGTAGCATCAGATTCTAATGGTGTCATTTCTGCAATTCAAAAAGGCGGTCCTAACCCTTTAACGGTCGATGAAATCGGTCAGATGGCTGATTTAGCGGCTGAGAAGGCAAACTTTTTAAGGGAGAAATTAAATTCTTTCCTTAAGGAGAACTAACCATGACAGAAACAATGGAATATAGTAAATACGAAAAAGCCCGTATGATCGGCTCAAGAGCTTTGCAGATCTCCATGGGTGCACCTTTCTTGGTGAAACTTAGTCAGGAAGAATTGGAAAATATCAAGTACAATCCAATCGAGATCGCTTCCATTGAGTTTACAGAAGGTGTAATTCCAATTACTGTTAAGCGACCTAAAGCCCGAGCTAAATAAATGTTTTATTTTTTTAATCTCAATTATTCTTAACATGAAAAATTTAATTACCAAAGAGAAACTAGGACAGTACTTTTCCATAACTCAAGAAGCATTGGCTAAAGTTAAAGTAGCTTTAGACGAGGAAAGAATGGACCAAGCTGAAGATTTTCTGGATATGGCACAAAGATATTATGATGACGCCAACTATTTCTTTGACGAGAAAGAAGACATGGTCTTGGCTTTCGCCGCCCTTAACTATGCTCACGGCTGGTTAGATGCTGGTGCTAGGATTGGTTTGTTTAAGGTCAAGGATTCTCGGCTTTTCACAGTGGACAGCGAATGACTACTAATAAGTGAAAACAAGGAGAAAGATTTATAAATGAGGCTTTTTTTTACTCTTATTAATAAAGGAGGTTCTTGAGGCGCTAGATTACATCGTAATGATGGGAGATATAACAAAATGATCATGCAAAAGGATTTCCTGAATAAACTGAAAGAATTTGGCTTAAACTCTTATGAGAGTAAATTATGGATTGCTCTTTTATCCAGAGGTGTTTCCACTGCTGGCGAATTATCTGATATTTCTAATGTTCCTCGGTCCAGAGCTTACGACGTTCTTGAATCGTTGGAAAAAAAAGGTTTCATTATTGTCAAGGTCGGTAAACCGATAAAATACTTAGCTGTTCCACCTTCTGAAGTTGTGGAGAGAGTGAAGAAAAAAGTTCTGGAAGAAGCTGAAGAGAAACAGAAGGTCTTATTACAATTAAAAGATAGTCCGATTCTGGAAGAACTTAGCGGTCTGCATCAGGATGGTGTCAAGTTAGTCGATCCTACTGACAGAAGCGGTTCTTTCCGTGGTCGTGATAAAGTTCATGAACACCTAGTTACCATGGTTAAAAATGCTACTAAAAGTATTGTTTTGATGGCTTCTAAAGAAGGCTTGGAAAGGAAAACAGAATTCTTGATGAACCATTTGAAACGTGCTGCTAAAAATGGTGTCGATATCAGGATCGCTGTCGCTAATGGTGTAAAAAAAGAAACTATGGAAGAATTCGCTAAGTTTGCTAAGATTAAGCAGAACAAGGATCATTCCGCCCGTTTCTGTGTTATTGACAATAAAGAATTATTGTTAGCTCTAACAGACGACAATAAAGTGCACCACAGTTATGACTGTGCAGTCTGGATTGAAGCTCCTCACTTCGTCGACTATTTTGGTAAATTATTCGATAAGGAATGGAAACAATAAGTCTTTTATACTTCTTAATTTTCTTATCTTTTATGACAACTTACAAACAAGTCATCCTTGTACGTCAAGATCTTAAGCTGCCGAAAGGCAAGGCTTGCGCTCAGGCGGCTCATGCTTCTGTGGAAGCCGTGCTTAAATCTGATCCTGCCGTCATCAAAGCTTGGCGTCAGGAAGGTATGGCGAAAATCGTGTTAAAAGTTGAAGACGAGAAAGAATTAGTAAAATATTTCCAGAAAGCCAAAGATGAAGGTTTAATCTCTTCTCTGATTACCGATGCTGGCAGAACTGTCATCGCTCCTGGAACTAAAACCTGTGCTGCTATCGGTCCTGCTGAGGAAGAAGAACTGGATAAATTGACCGGCAATCTTAAGCTCTTATGATGATTCTCTTAAAATCAATTAATCTTAACAGTAATCTTTATAAATAACCCCTTATCTTAAGCTAAATTATGAAAGTACCTAAGGCTGTAAAAAAACTTTGTACTCATTGTAAGAAACATACTGAGCAGAAAGTGGCTCAGAATAAGAAAAGGACTGCTAGCTCATTGAGCCAAGGTTCCAAGTATCGTGCTAGGAAACGTGGCGTCGCTCGTGGTGTTGGTAGTTTAGGCAGGTATTCTAAACCGGCAGTGACCAAGTTCAAGCGTTCAGGAGCTAAAGGTACTAAGAAAACTGATCTAAGATACACTTGCAGTGAATGTAAGAAAACATCAATGCAAAGTTCTGGTATCAGAGCTAAGAGGGTGGAGTTCGTTTAAGATGACAAATAGCCAATTCATTAAAGTAAGATGTGCAAAATGCAAAAATGAGCAGATCATTTATGGTAATGCCAGTAATGTCGTTCCTTGTTTAGTCTGCAATGAAACGATGGCTGAACCAACTGGTGGTAAAGCTAAGATTACTGCTCGTGTTCTGGAAGTCCTTGAGTAAAATCAAGTCATTTTTAATCCATTTTTTAATTAATTAATTTTACACTTGCCTAAAAACATTTATAAAGAATCGTCTTTCCTAAGACCATATGTTATACAGAGTAAATGGTTATCCCGAAGAGAATGAGATTGTCCTCTGTCAGGTAACTAAGATTTATCCCAATTCCGTCTTCGTTAAGCTGTTAGAATATGATGAGATGGGCATGATCCATATTTCTGAAGTTTCTCCAGGAAGAATCCGTAACTTAAGAGATTTTGTCAGCGAAGGCCGACAGATTGTTTGTAAGGTTCTGAAGCTCGACAAGGAAAAAGGTCATATCGATCTTTCTTTGCGCCGTGTTAATTCCATGCAGAGAAGAGAAAAGATTGACGAAATAAAATCAGAACTGAAAGCTGAAGCCTTAATCAAAAATTTAGCTAAAAAACTTCAGAAACCATTTGAGGAATTATACAAAGAGGTTTCTTCTAAAGTTCTCAAAGAATACACTTACGTTCATGAATTTTTCAAGGATCTGGTGGAAGAAGAAGTTGATCCAGAGAAATATCTTAGCAAGAAGCTTGCCCTTGAAGTTAAGGAAGCAGTTTTGGAGAAATTCAAGCCGAAGAGCGTGACCATTCAGTGCGAAATCAAGATGCATACCTATGCACCAGATGGCATCAACAAGATCAAGAAAACTTTGTTGGCTATCGAAAAGGTTTCTCCCACCTTAACTCTTAATTATCTAGGTGCCGGCCGTTTCAAGATGATTATTGTCGACAAAGATTATAAGCCAGCTGAAGAGACTTTAAGCAAGGCTCAGGCGGTCTTGGAAAAATTCAAAGATAAATTATCTGAAGTATCTTTCGAACGGGAAAAGAACGAATAAAGGATCAATAAAAAGCAAATAAAACAAATAAAAAAAATAAAATGGTTGATTTGATTCTTAAATGTCCTAAATGTCAGAAATACACTTTGCAGCAAGAATGCCCACAATGCGCTGCTAAGACCATAGCTCCTAAACCACCTAAATTCTCCCCCCAGGACAAATATGGTCATCTCCGTCGTGAAGTCAAAAAATCTGAACTTAAAAAAGAAGGGTTATACTAAAAAATTTATGATTAACTTAAGCTAGCTGAAAGGTCTTCACCAGCAATTTCTACACCGCCTGTTTTCCCTGACAATACCACACCAGATTCATTCTCTTGGTTAGCGCTGAGGCTTCCTGTATATTTATGGATCACTATTTGGTCACCATCTAAAGTGTATTGTACTTTATTTTCGATGACTAATGCCCCCTTACCCTTAGGGAATTGGATATCTTTAAGTGCGATGTTTGAAACCTGCAGGCTGCTATATTTTAGGTTGTCAAAAGAAATTTTAATATCTTTATTCGCGGAGAAGGCCACACCATTTACAGCTATCCTTCTAGCTACGCCATCCAGAGAAAATTGTTCACCATCAAAGTTGACATCCCCTACAAAATTTTCAATACTTAAGGTGCCGCCCTTTATCTCGTTCAATTCCAATTGTGAATCACCATTGACTTTAATGGTTGTTGTTAAATCACTAAAATCTAAATCAATACTCTTTATTTCCACTGCTCCTTTAATGGTAGGGATTTGATCAAAAGTCAAGGAAAAACCAACTCCACTTGCTTTAGTGAAATCGATAGCAGCATTATTGCCCGTCAAAGTATCAGAAGAACCAGTAGAGTCTACTGTTAAGTCTTTCTGGATGCTTTCCGGTAATACCGAAAGAATTGCATCTTTTGCTTCTCCACCAACTGAACCTCCAGTTAAGGTCCCTAAATTCTTGCTATTCATGAAAATGACCAAGAAGATGCCTACGATAACCAAAGTTATCATCACCACATAATACTTTGTATGGTTTCTATGGTGTTGGACAGGGTTTTGCGCGAGCATTAAAGTTAATAAATGATGAATGTTAATAAAGTTTTTGGTGTGTTCAGATTCTCAATCTCTTCTTAAAACAAAACATAACCTTTTTAAATAAGCGAGTAAATAAGCTTAATATTCGAGGGGCAGGTCGGTTTACGCTTACCTGTACTGGAGAGAAGTATTTACTGATTCTCCCGAAAATAAATCCATGAGGTAAAACTAAAATGGCTAGAATGCATAGCAGAGCAAAAGGAAAAAGTAAAAGTGAAAAACCAGTTAAGAAGATTCCTTCTTGGGCTCCCTATAAGGGCAAGGAAGTTGAAAAACTGATCGTAAAATACGCTAAAGCCGGAAAATCCGCCAGCGAAATTGGTATGATTTTAAGAGATAATTACGGTATCAATAGTGTCCGTGCTTTGACCGAGAAAAAAATTACCACTATCCTTCAGGAAAAGGAATTGGGTAAGGAATTACCGGAAGATCTTTTGGCTTTGATTAGAAAAATGGTTGCTGTTAAGGCACACTTTGATAAGAACAGGCAGGATATGACCTCTAAACGTGGCGTAGAACTGACCAGTTCCAAAATCAGAAGACTAATCAAGTATTACAAAAATTCTGGAAAGATTCCTGCTGATTGGAACTTAGACATGAGCAGATTAAAGATGTATCTGGAATAAAGTTTTGATTTTATCTTTTTTTTATTTACTTATTTTCAATTTTCAAAATTAATGAATAGATGATTTTCTCTACAGTACCATTCTATCAAAAATAATTTTCAAAAAAACTTAACAAGAAAAAGAGAAAAATTAAAGCATCGTACGAATGCTTTCGATGTTTGATGCGATATCTTTTCCTTTCTTGGTCAACTCTAACAATTTCAATCTTCCTTCTTTCTTGAAATTGATCAATTCAGCTTTCTGCATTTCCTGCAGAATCTTTACAACATGTGAATATGTGCAATCAATTTGTTTTGCTAAAACGGATGCATAGACACTGTTGTTTGCATTCTTTAATTCTACCAGCATCATCGCTGGTTTTTCTCTAAAAAACACGTCAAATATTTCTTTTCTTTGGTTCAAAGTAACACCCCCGTTGCATCCACACCTCTCAATGTGCTCTTTACTACCTTATACACCAAAACAACTAATTGTTCTTGTATATGCAAAAGGGCATTTTAAATCGATTATGCCCCACTCGTATATTTAAACCTTTATCGTTTGGATTGATTGGTTTGTGAAATATATCTTTATATAAATCTTTTGCAACAGTATTTTGGAATATTAGGAAATATTCTGCTCAGTAATCCATAACTATATAAGTGATACTTTTTCCAAACTGCTATGGAATTCTTTCCGCATGAAATTGTCCGCGAAGGACAGAGCCATCTCATTGAAGATCTAGATTTGGCTTTTGCTGAGGGTAAAACCTTATTGGCGCATGCCCCTACCGGCTTAGGCAAGACCGCTTCCGCACTTAGTGTAGCTTTGAAATACGCTTTTCAAAAAGACAAGAAAATTTTCTTCCTTACCAATCGTCATACTCAACATAAGATTGCTGTTGATACGTTAAGGATGATCAGAAAAAAAACTGGTAAAAACATCTCTGTAGTTGATCTTATTGGCAAGAAATGGATGTGCAACCAAGAGATCTCGCAATTGTTCGGCACTGACTTCAATGAATTTTGCAGGACTTTGGTAGAAAAAGGTGAATGTGAATTCTATTCTAACGTTCATGACAAGAACGGCCTGACTGTTCAAGCCCAAGTTTTGGTGAAAAGGTTACAGGATGAAGGTCCATTAGCAAATGAAGAATTAGTTTTGGTCGGAGCAGAAGAAAAGATGTGCAGTTACGAGTTAGCTTTATCTATGGCCAAGAAAGCCAAAGTCATCATCGGTGATTATTATTATCTTTTTAATCCCTTCGTGCAGTCTACAATAATGAAAAAAATGCAGGTGGAGATGGATGATGTTATTCTCATTGTCGATGAAGGGCACAATTTACCTTCCCGTGTAACTGATATGTTAAGTTCATCATTAAGCAGTATTATGATCAAAAATTCTATTATGGAAGCTAAGAAGTTTGGTTATCAGGGGTTGATTCATTGGTTGCAGGAGTTAAACAGTATAATCAATCATTTGGGGGAATTTGAGAAAGATAAAGAGAAGTTGGTACGGAAAGATGATTTCATTTACAGGATAAAAAAAGTTGTCAACTATGACACCTTTATTGATGAGCTAGAGATTGCAGCTGATGAAATAAGGAAGAAACAAAGGAAAAGTTATCTGGGAGGTATCTCTAGTTTCTTGGAATCTTGGCAGGGTGCTGA
>Ga0210057_1010493_pt1 | contig 10472 bp, 7 predicted proteins | sample CryGeyCG2114_010_2_FD_183968 | JGI IMG/M metagenome (GOLD analysis project Ga0210057, IMG submission 183968) | Groundwater microbial communities from aquifer - Crystal Geyser CG10_big_fil_rev_8/21/14_0.10 (SPAdes) (version 2) | ecosystem: Environmental > Aquatic > Deep subsurface > Groundwater ...
TGTCTTCTCAACATCACCATAAGTAAACTCTAGATTCTGATCTAATTTGGATAAAGCACCAACAGCCAGGCCTATAAAAAAGCTTAGAATAATTAAAATAATTACCACCAATGTGGTAATATTTTTACGCTTATCTGTAATCGTATTTTCTATCATGAAAGAATTATATCAAAAAGAATTAGTTTAGCCAATTATAACTAATATTAATTATTTAATCTTCAACTTTTACTATATCTACACCAATTTTTGTCAATCTTTCTACAATATTTTGGTAACCTCTTTCAATTTGGTAAATATTATCTATTTCAGTTGAACCTTCAGCAATTGTACCAGCTATAACCATGGCAATACCAGCTCTTAAATCTGGACTTTCCACTTTCTTAGCTATTAATTTACTTGATCCCTGTACTATTACCCGATGTGGGTCACATTGAATAATATTAGCATTCATTCTATTCAACATATCTGTGTATAACAATCTACTCTCATAAATAGTTTCATGAACTAAACTTAAACCATTGGCCTGAGTTAATAATACTGTCATTGGCGGCTGCATGTCGGTAGGAAAGCCAGGATATTCATGAGTAGACAATTGAAAAGCATTTAAACCCTTTGACTTTTTAACTTTAATACTGTCCTTACCAACTTCTAAATTAACACCCATCTTCTCAAATATTTGTAACGGTACAGATAAATGGTCTGGATTACAATCGGTAATAATTAACTCTGTATTATTAGCTGCTGCTAAGCAAATAAAACTACCAGCTTCTATTCTATCCGGTATGACTGTATATTCCACACCTTTTAATTCTTTAACACCATCAATATTAATATATGGTGTACCGGCGCCAGTAATTTTGGCACCCATTAAATTTAACATCTCAGCGAGTGCCACCACCTCCGGTTCACAGGCAGCATTCTCAATAACCGTATGACCATTAGCAAGAACAGCTGCTAATACCATGCTTTCTGTTCCAGTATGACTAATTTGCGGAAAAACGATGCGAGCCCCTTTCACAGCACTGGCTTCAAAATGATAAGCTTCATTACTATAACTTACCTCTCCGCCAAATTTTTGAAAACCATCAATAAAGAAATCAATTGGTCTCTTACCAATCATACAACCACCTGGATGAGGTAAAGTAACTTTTTTAAATCTACCCAATAGTGGAGCTATCAACATAATGGAGCTACGTAATTTCTTTGCCAAAACAGGATCCAAGTCTGTAGTAGTTATATTATCTGCCTTTAAACTAAAACTATGATTACCTAAATCCTTAACAGTAACTCCCAACTCTTTAATAATATTAATCAGTATACGGATATCCTCAATATCTGGAACATTATGAATAATACACTCTTCACTAGTTAAAAGTGTGGCTGGTAATAATTTTAAAGCATTATTCTTAGCACCGGCTACTTTAATACTGCCACCAATTTTAGTCTTTCCTTTTATAATATACTTTGACATATAGTGTTAAATTATGTATAAATATGGTTGATAATAATATACTTATCTCTTGTGATATATTTTAATCTATTTCAGAATAATAAACAATGTAAATAATGGAAAAGCTTTATCAAAAAAGAATAATCTGGATTGGATTTGTAGTGGTATTTATACTTCTAATCCCTGTTCTATTCTCACAAGCTTTAGGCTATAAATATAATTGGGATAAAAATCAGTTCGAAGCAACAGGTATTTTGTTTATTAAAACTTATCCCAAAGATACTCAAATCATCTTAAATGATGAATTACAAATTGACAAGACCCCCTGGCAAAAACCTAAATTATTACCTGGTAGGTATAATTTAAAAGTAAATAAAACAGATTATTTACCATGGGAAAAGAATCTAAATATTTATGAACATCAAACTACTTTTGTAGAAGACATAGTATTATATAAAAGATCATTACCAGTCCCAATTAATAAAATTGAATTATCTAATTGGTTAACTAATAATAATTCTATATATATATTTCAAGGCATAGCAAATAATATGCAAGTAATTCTTAAATATAATGCAAATAATGATCAATGGAATACAATTAAAGAATATGATAGAGATTATGAAATTGAATTGGTGTCATTATCACCCCAAAATACTAAATTAATATATAAGGTAAATGGTATATATAAATTAACACTAGTTGACAATTCAGCAATTGAGGAAAATTTAACCGGTCTTTCACAAATATATTGGCAAGACATTGTATGGGATACATTATCTGACAATATTATATATTCACAGACCAATAATCAATTACATGAAATTATTATTTCTACTATGCCAGTTATAATTACAAATAGTATCTTAAATGTAATCGATCAATTTGCACATGCTGGCAGCATTTATTACTTACAAGCATCCGAAGATAATAGTCAAATTATTTTAAATAGAGCCAGCAGAAATTTTAATAATCAGGAAGCTTTACTATTACTTCCCTATACATCTAATGTAAAATACATTCCTTCTAATGGTTTATTGACACTATTAGATGAAATAAATAATTTTCTATATTTAATTGATTTAAATAATGATAAAATTATCGCTAAAGTATTCCCCAATGTAACAGCGGCTGAATGGTATAATACCAACTATGATAAAATTCTATATTGGAATGCTTATGAATTATCTGTCTATTATGTTAATAGACAAGAATCTCAATTAGTAACTAGGGTCAGCGAACCAATTACCAATGCTTGGTGGCATCCCAATGGTACCTATACTTTTTACAAACAGAATAATATTATACATATAGTTGAGCTTGATGCTAGAGACAAAAAAAATAACTACGAATTAGTTACTTTAAATAATGCCACTCCTTTTATTATTAATACTAAAGGAGATAAGATTATATATTATTCAGCTGAGGATAAAACTATCTATAAACAAGCAATACAATAATTACCTATTCTCTTTAACAAATAAACGAATAATAAAGAGAATAAGCAAGATTATAAAGTGAATATTTAAATCATAATAGTTACTAATAAGACCTGGTATAAAAAATTCAGCCATAAGATATACAAACCAAGCAATTATGGCAACCATAAACACCTCATCAAATATCATCAATTGTCTGTCATTAAATTTCATCATCTGAAGTTTATCCAACAATATTTAAGATAATCTATAAACTCTGTCCAAATATTACCTTGGTCAGATTTTTTTTCATAAATCACCTTTATTTCCTTAATTGATAAAGGATTATCAATACTTACTCCTAGGGCACCAATTATAAATCTCAATTTACCTTGACTAATTGTAGCTTTAGATAAATCAAAGGTGATATCATTTATAGACCAATCATTTTCTATAATCGGTTTACTATATTTAGCTACTAAATAATCATAATCTGAATCATTATTAATGCGGCTAATTTTATTAGGAATATTTGCTAGTAAATATTCATCATTAAAACTAAATAGGCCATCACTAAATATTTGAATATTACCCTGGGGTATTTCTAAATATGTAATCTCATTTAAATCATTTGAATAGTATTTTCTATTTATATCCTTAATATTGAATTCTTGATCAGCCTGTTTAATAATCTGTAAACCAGTATAATCATTTGCTTGCCAACGTATGGTCGAGGCATTACTAACTAGTGAATACTCTCCACTAGCTAAATTTAACTGATTTAAAAAATTAATATACTTATGCTTACTAACAATACTGGTAGTTAAATTATCCAAATCTGTATTTACAACTACCCTATATACTCCAGTACTTATATTAGCCATTAATAAATTATATTGATTATCTGAACTAGTTTCAATTAATATCTTATTCCCAAACTGATCATAAACATTAAAATCTTTGGCACTAGCATTACTAAAATTAAATGTAATATTTAAATTATTATTTAAATAGACTAAAAAACTAAATGAACTAATAAGATTTACATTAGTAGTTACTTCTTTCTTATAATCCACATAATCTTCAATCAAATAGTCTGGACCTTCTGAAAAGTTGTATGAAGCAACATTATTACTATTAGCTAAATTGCTAAAATCTAACTTAGTATCATCTTTTGACCACATAGTAATATTATCCATAACAGTGCTGGTCCAGTCTAAATTATTAAAATCTATATTATCTAACAATTCTTGTTCATAATCCCAACCATCCCCTGATTGCATGCCTAGTACTAAACTATGACAACAATCATTAATATATTTAATCTGCACCCGAGCTGTGTCATATTTAGTTGACATACGTGTAGTAAAATATATTGGTTCATCAATAATTTGCATACTATCAACTGAACTAATTACCCTAGACTCTGGAAATAATTTACTAATTTGAGCATTAATACTACCAGCTGTATAGACTATTTCATGATAACCCGAAAAACCAATATCTTTAATTAAAAGACATAATAATAAAACAGCAAACAATATACTGAAAGTCAATCTAATAATTAATTTTAATCTATTATCACTCATTTATTTTAATTTCATACAAACTCATATTATTATACCCTACTCCAGCTGGAACAATCATTAAATTAGCTGGATTATATATACTAGTATTCAAATAATTAACCGTCTCTACATTATGTTGCCAATCCCACAAATAGACCGGATAAGATTTAATCAGACTTCTAACCCGAGAATAATCCACATCAAAATATAAATCATATATTACGTCACGCTTTGGAAAGAATATCTTATCACTCTTTTTAGAAATTATAATAGCATTATCTTCTGTATTAGCTGTAACAATATCTGACATCTCCTGATATTGTTCAATTGTATTAGCGATTGCATATATACCCTCTTGTTTATCCTTATATACATCAGAATAAGCAAACCCAGCCACCGTAATAAACAAAGCAGCACTAATTAAACCCCAGGCCAGTGTCGACTTACGAAATATTTTACTTATTGGAATAGCCACAAGGGGTAATAGTAATATGTATATTGGTAGCCAATAACGAACAAAAGAAGTGCCAATGGTAACTGCTTTCGGATTGGGATTATCGCTAAACTGCCAGCTACCATAATAAACAAATAAGATACCAGATACTACTATTAAAATTAATATATAAGCAATTATGTTCATCCAATACTTCTTCGATGACTTATATAGACTTAAAATTAATAAACCAACACCACCAATTGTTAAAATGTATTGCCAATAAAATATATCCCTCAAATATTGAGCAACATGTAATTTAATAATATTATAATCAACACCAAATGGTAATAAATAGGGTAAGAAATTAAAATTAGTAACTTCAATCCCCGGCTGTAATTGATAACCCAAGCTAAATGGCGATCCGAATAATATATTATTATAATAGAACATCGGCAACATAGTAGTAATTGTAAATATTGGCGTTAACCAAATCGATGTCCAATTAATCTTCTTAATATAGAACAATGATAATAATATAAATAATGGTAGAACCCAAATTATCTCAGCCGCTCTGACCATCAAAGTAAGACCTAATATTATTCCAGACAATATATAATTAATATTCTTCTCCCTATAAATAGCTCTTAAAAAGAAATATAAGCCAATCATAAACAAGGCCACAAATAAAACATTTGGCATCATACTACGAGTCGCATAATACCACCAAGCCGGATGTAAAAATAATAAAGCAGCTGCCAGGAAACTGGCCTTCTTACTAAATACAAAAGATAAAGATAAATAGAAAAATAAAACACCCAAAACTGCAAAGAGTGGTGTTAGAAATGGTAATACATAATTTGAATTAACCAGTTTGGCAATTGAACCATATAACCAGGGCATGCCCAAAAAACCGGTGGGCAATAAATAATTATCTACTATTCTTAATGATCTTGGACTAATAATATCCCCACCAACCAGCGAAGGCTCTGAAAACTGAGTAAAATTACCATTATTATAATAATTATTAGCCGCCCAATAACTAGCTGTTTCATCGGGCGAATTAAATATTATATTATCTGTTCTACTGGTAATAAATGATAAATAACCATAGATAACAAAAAAAATCAGTGCCAGTAATATTAACACCATTAAATAACCATCAATCTGTCTAGTTTTATTCATCCATTTCATGAAACTATTATAACAAATTATCACTTATTTTATTAGCCCAAATATGATAGAATTATATCATGAAAATAAGCATTAGCTTACAACACTATATTTTAGCCGGACTAGTATTATTAACGATGTCATTATTAATAAATGTTTTGCCAATAATACAATTCATTGTTGGTATATTTTTAATTGATCTATTATCGACTGCTTATGGTCAAATTGTGATGCCCGGGGCTAGTATAATATATAAATGGATCATTGGCTTTATTGCTCTTATTTGTTTACTAATTATCGGTGGCTCTATAATTATTTATACTTTAAGTATTAATGCTTTAAGCATGGCTGCTTTGTGGTTTTTATTATTTTTAATACCAATTATTATCTGGCGTAAGCAAGAAATTATTTTAGCAATAGAATATTCAAAACCAAATATTAATCTAAAATCATTAATTCTACCAATTATTTTTATAATACTAGCGGCTGCTTTATCATTCATATTTATTCAAGGATCTACAACCGGTGTTATTTATTCAGTCTGGGCATTACTGTCTAGCTATTGGATTTATATCTACTATTTATTAGCAATTGTTTTATTAATAATTATTTACAGTAGTAATAATGAATTGGTAAGCTTATGGTCTGGCATATTCATATTTTTATCTATTGGTCTGGGTGCTATCTTATATAAATTGGGTTATGGTTTTGATTATCATATTCATACAGCTACTACAAAATATATTTGGGACACAGGTACTATTTCTCCCAAACCACTTTACTATATTGGCTATTATTCTTTAATTCTTAATTTTAAATGGTTATTAGGTTTGTCCTTAGCTTGGCTCAATAAATTTATAGTAATAATTGTATTTGCAGGTGTCATACCAACTATTATCTACAATAGTTTAAAAACAGCTTTTGATTCTAAAAAGGAAATTTTAAAATATTTACCTTTAACCATACTATTAATACCCTATACTCTTTTGACATTATCTACGCCACAATCGCTTGCCAATACTTTATTTATTTTGCTAATCACCTTGACTCTCCCCTATTTATTTGAAAAAGAGTTGTCTATTAAATATTTATGGCTAATAACAGTAGCTATTTGTTTTATTCACCCTATTACTGGAGTGCCAGCCATATTATTAATATTATTTATCAGTTTACGTAATTGGCGTCGTTCAAATTATGTTATTGGTAAGCAAAGACAAATATTATTTATACTTGGAACAATACTAGCCACCTTTGTATTACCAATACTATTTTTTATTAATTCATATTTAAGTGGCAATAGTATTGACTGGCAATTGCCAAATATATCATTCCATTTACCGGTTTTCCACAATTATGTTTCTTTTTTTGACTATTTATATAATTTTACTTGGTTATTACCATTACTTGTTATAATTCTAGTTATTGGGGGTATTATATATATTTACCGCATGAATAGAATATTTCAGTTCTCTGAGTATTTACTTACACTGCTAATATTAATAATTAACTATATTTGGTTAAGATTCTTTATTAATTTCAATTGGTTAATAGATTATGAGAGATTAAATTATGCTAATCGTTTAATTGATCTTATCTTTATTTGTTCTCTACCTTTTCTATTCATTGCTATTAGTATATTACTAGAAAAGATATTAGATAATAAACTATATATTAAAATATTTACCTTATTACTGATTGCTATTATCTTAACTTCCACTTTCTATTTGTCTTATCCGACGCGTGACCCATATTCATTTAATAAATCTTTAAACACCTCAGCTAATGATATTACCATCGTTCAGACCATCAATGAATTCAATGGTAAATATGTAGTACTGGCTAATCAAGCAGTTAGCGCAGCTGCACTTAGTGCCTATGGTTTTGTAAATTACTATAATAGTATCTTCTATTACCCCCTACCAACCTCTGGCCAGCTTTACCAATTATATTTAGATGCCGCTTACCAAAGAAAACCAATCAGTAGGATTTTAAATGATGTTAATGACTTAGTTAATATTAATAATGTATTTATTGTTATTAATGAATACTGGTCAAACTCTGCTAATCTAATTGCAGTGTATAAAAAAACTGCTACCAATTGGCAACAGCTTAATAATGATTATATTTTCTACTATAATTTAGCAGATAATATTTCCCAATAATCATTAACACTCATAGTATCATCTATTCTTTCTAATCTGAGCTTATGGCTCAGTTTTCTATTTGCATACACATGCAATTGTTTTACTAAATCATTTACATTACCAGGTGTAAACAAATAATCTCCCTGATGTATATCTAATAATTCTGGGATACCGCCAATATTTGATCCAATTACAGACACACCCAAAGTTTTTGCTATTCTAATAGCAGTGGGACTATTTTCATAGCATAAAGACGGCACGACTGCTAAATCATACTGACTCATTATCTTTGGCCACTCATTAAAATCTGGCCAATCATATATTTTTACCTCCTTATACTTTGCTATTGTGGGTCGTAGAGATCCTCTACCCCAAACATCTAATAATATTTTATGCTCTGACTCTTTATTAAATTCTTTAACTGCTTCCAATAAAGTAATAATACCCTTATGATTTTCAAATTGACCTGAAAACATTATTCTCATTTGATCGCTCTCTTTTTTTTCAACTACTGTTAGTTTAGATAAAGGATTGAGAATTTGAATACTATCGCAATTGTTAAATAATCTTTTCTCTTTATATAAATCCAATAACCATTGTGAAGGACTAATCAGTAAATCTGGCATGACTACAACACTTCTAACTAGTTTGGTGTAGAAATATCTAGCTAGTCTATAAACACTACTTAATTTCTTGCCATAAATTAATAAACCACTTGGATCATAATACTGAACATCATGAATTGTTAACCAAAACTTAGCCTTTGATTGTTTGGCTACTTTAGTAATACCATAGCCCAATCCTTTTAAATTATGGACCCATATTAAGTCCGGCTTAATATCTACCATAATATCCTTAAATAGCTGACTTGCTTTAACTGCCCTGACATCATTATAGTGCCAAAATAGCCTCAAAAATGGTCCCAATTGGCTTAAATTGTAGAATGGGCATGAGTTGTACCCCCCCAGCCTAAATACCTCTATTTTGCCTCGTTTTTCTTTTAATATATTTGGTCGTTTATACTCCTTAAGATCAGAGGTAATAATATAAACAGAGTGCCCCTGAACACTCAAATTTTCAGCTAGTATTTCTACTATTACTTCAGCCCCACCCCTAGCATACGGCTTGTATAGACTATTAACTAAACAAATTTTCATAAACTTCTATATAATTTATCTAACTCTTTACCGATTGACTCCCAACTATATTTTTTAATAGTTCGCTTATAGCCATAGTCTGCATATTCTTTTACTAAATTTGTTTGACTAAGTAAATAATCCAATTTAGATTTTAATGATTCAACATTACCTGGTATAGCTAACTCCCCTGTCTTACCCTCCACAACAACTGATCTAACGCCAGGTAAATTAGTTGCGATCACTGCTGTCCCGCAAGCCATTGATTCAACCAGTACAATACCAAAAGCCTCACCCATAGTAATTGATGGCAAAATGGTTAAATAGGAATTACGATAATAATATAATAAATCATTATCATCACAGTTCGTATTAAATACTACCTTTTCTTCTAATCTATATTTATATACCAGCTTTTTGTAATGATCTACCATATCACCATTACCAATAATATTTAATTGCCAATTCTGTTGCTGACAATCTTTCAAAGCCAATAATAATACATTTAAACCCTTAAAATAATGTGCCTTATCTAAAGCACCTACAAATAATAATTTCTTTATCTTTAAATCGTATTTACTCTTATTGCTATCTTTTGGTTTATAGAAATTAGTATTTGCACCATTGGGTATTTCCACCATCATATCAGCCGATCTTCTTAACCACCATGATGAATGACAATTCAAAGCATAATCTTCTGAATGAACTATTAATTTATCTGTAGATTTTAATAGCTTTGGCAATACAAAATATCTATAATATCTAAAAATAATATCCTTAAAGCCTTCAGCATAATTATCCATATGATAATGCAATATTAATTTCTTCTTTGACCATATAATTCTAGCCATAGAAATAAAGAATAAGGCTCCAAAAAATGGATAATGTAAATGATAAATATCGTATTTACGTAGTCTAAAAAATAATGAAGGTAAAATAGCTGCATTACCTATTTCTAAAAAGGGAGCTAAGCGTATAACATTAATACCATCTATTACTTCTTTAGATTTTAAATTCTGTAAATACTTATACTTTGGTGTAAATACAGTTACATCATAACCGTATTTAACAGCCTCTCTAGCATTTTCTAGAGCAACCTTACCCATGCCACCCCGATAAGGTGGAAAAGTACAAACAATATGGGCTATTT